>ERZ773042.2491-NODE-2491-length-10001-cov-3.568269_pt1 | contig 10001 bp, 9 predicted proteins | sample MGYA00511664_ERZ773042 | MGnify/ENA primary metagenome ERZ773042 (study PRJEB29015, sample SAMEA2737984) | human oral metagenome | biome: human oral; feature: human-associated habitat; material: dental | place: China | collected 2036 ... | reverse complement strand
ATGACGTATTCGCCGCGACTTCTCTCAATCGCCTTATGGATGTTGCCCTCCGCGCCGATGTTCTTCTCATTGCAGAAATAGCGCAGGTTCTTGTACCGCTTTTGCTGCTCTTTTACGAGAGTCCTTGTCTCATCCGTCGAGGCGTTGTCCGAGACGAGGACTTCGACGAGCGGATCGTTCCCTACCTGCTGCAGCGCACTTCTGAGCGACTTCCTCAGATATTGGCTGCGGTTGTATGTGATGAAAGCATAGGCGAGGAGCGGCCCCGTCCTTTCGCGCTCTTCCAAGACTCTAGCGAGCGCCGCTTCGTCGGGCGTGGCAAGCCACTTCCCCTCGCGCGAGGAAAAGGCCTTGACGATGCGCGCGGGATTGCCCTCGGCGATGCAGTAAGCGGGGATGTCGCTCTTTACGACGCTTCCAGCACGAACGCGTGCGCCGCAGCCGATCTGCACAGCGCCCTCGATGACGACGTTCGTTCCGATCTCTGCCGCACAGCCAATCCGGATGCCGCATGCATGCCCGAGAAGCTCGCGATCCTCGGCGGCAAGGCCAAGATCCTCTTCTGCGCGAGTGTAGTCCTTAATCTGAACGTTCGCACCTACAGTCACAAGGTTTTCAAGAACGATGCGATTGTGTGCCGTCAGAGTGCTGTAGGCGTCAATCGTGCAATCGTCGCCGATAGAGATGCGCGGCTCGCCCACGAAATTGTCTGCAAGCAGCCGGCACAATACCGTCTTATGAAGCTTCGTCCGAGCGCCAACGACGATTCCCTCGGGATGAGAAAAGCTCTGCCAGCCTTCGACTCGTGCATCCTTGCCGCACGCATAGAGCGTCAGCCGTGCCTTGACGAACGGCGCCTTCCCTGCATAGGGATGATAGGCGGCGAAGTAGCGACGGCGGTCTTCTTCTCCCGCATCAAAGGATATGTTCTCCTGCTGATAAGCGCACCAGATCTCCTGCGGCAGCGGGGCGGCGATTCTCTTGCCATACTCCTCCATGGCGCGGCAATGCGCGAGAACGGCGTAATACTGCCCTTCATAGCTCTCGTCCCACGGAAGGTCGATCTGTGTCGCGAAAAAGGACGGGCAGAGGAAGCGCACGTCCGCCGTAAATGTTTGCTCATCCGCCTTGCCGAAGCGTATTTCCTCAAGCCTTCCCTTCATCGGCATACGGACGGCTCCCCATACATCTGGCGCCTCCAAGAGGTTGCCGCTCACGGGAAGCGAACGGCTGCCCAAGAAGCCGGCCATGCCGACGTCTTCCTCGCGAAAGATTTCCAGCATCTGCTCGATTGCCAAGAGCGAGGTCAGGCAGACGTCATCGTTGATGAAGATCTTGACCTTCGCAGTCGTGCGCGAAAGGATTTCATTCACCTGGTTCGCATAGGGCTGCGCTGCCGTCAGAGGGAAGATCTCCAACGCGTAGCCGGCAGGAAGCCTCGCCGCCTGCAGGGATGCCACACAGAGCGCATAGTGCGCCTCCTGCGTCTGGCGCACAAGGACGGCGATTTGCCGCCCCCCATGGCTCTCTGCCGGATCATCCACGCCTTCCGTCATCGGCTGCTGCAAATGCGACGGCAGTTCTGCCGGCGCCATCTCACGAGCATTCATCTTTCCGCACATAGTTCCCTCCTCAGCATTCGCTTCTCATCATATCATAAACACGCGATAAAAACCAATTTTTTCTATTCCTCTTCACGCTTCTTCCTGCGATAGCCGAGCCACAGAACGAAGAGCCAAACGGGCAGGACGAGGACGGCGAACTGCATGTCGGGGATCTGCGTCATGAGGGCGTACATCATGACGAGGAACGCTAGGCAGATGTAGTTGACAACGGGAAAGAAGGGTGCACGGAATTTCGCCCTGCGCCCTTCTCTCGCATAGAGGCGACGGAATTTCAAATGCGTGATGACGATCGTGCCCCAGCTGATGATGACGGACGCCATGGCGATGGAGAGAAAGAGCATGAATACCTGTCCGGGGAACAGGTAGTTGAGGAGTACGGCGAGAAGCGTCACGCCCGAGGAGATGAGGATGCCGACGACGGGCACGCCCTGACGCGACAGACTCGCGAGAATTTTCGGCGCATCGCCGCCCGCAGCGAGTCCGTAGAGCATGCGCGAGTTGCTGTAGATCGCCGAGTTGTAGACGGATACCGCAGCGGTCAGGACGACGAAGTTCAGGATGTGCGCGGCGGCAGGGATGCCGACGTTCGAGAAGATCTGCACGAAGGGGCTTGCCTCCATGCCGACCTCGTCCCACGGCCAAAGCGCCATGAGCACCGCCATCGCGCCGACGTAAAAGATGAGAATGCGCCAGATGACCTGATTGATGGCGCGCGGAATCGAGCGATCCGGGTCGGCGGCTTCTCCCGCCGTGATACCGATCAGCTCGATGCCGCCGAAGGAAAACATGACGACGGTGATCGAGAGCATCATGCCCCATACGCCGTTCGGGAAGAAGCCGTCGTGCACCCAGAGGTTGGAGAAGTTCAGCGGGAACGCCTCGGGGCGTGAAAAGACGAGGTACAGCCCGAGGACGATCATCGAGACGATGGCGGCGACCTTGACGATGGCAAGCCAGAATTCCATCTCGCCGTAAGCCTTGACAGCCGCGAGGTTCAGCGCCGTGATGACGACGAGCGTGACGAGCGCCGAGAGCCACTGCGGCAAGTCGGGCAGCCAGTAGTTCATGTAGATGCCGATGACGGAAAGCTCCGCCATGCTGACGATGACGTAGTTGAACCAGTAGTTCCAGCCCGAGAGGAAACCCGGAAAAGCGCCCCAGTACTTCGCGGCGTAGTGACTGAAGGAGCCGGACACCGGCTCTTCAACCGCCATCTCGCCGAGCATGCGCATGATGAGAAAGATGACGACGCCGCCCGTCAGATAGGCGAGCATGACGGAAGGTCCCGCAAGCTTGATGGTCGACGCCGAGCCGTAGAAAAGCCCCGTGCCGATGGCGCCGCCGAGCGCAATCATCTGCAAATGGCGATTCTGCAGACCGCGCCGCATTTCTTTTTGTTTCTGCATGGTATCATATCACCTCAAAAAAATTGCTTTTTTCATTATAGACTGTGCATCCTGCTCTGTAAACAAAAACGGAATGATGCTATACTAGGGAAGTCCGAAGTGAGGAAGGAGATGCAACTATGGCAGAAGAAATCCACCACGAAAACATCGACTACACGCTCTTTGAGAACATCAAGATGAAGATGCTCGGCATGATCAACAGCGCCGAAAGCCCCTATGACATCATCTACGAGATCGCCAAGGAGCTGGAAGCCGTCACGCACGAGGCGGGCTATGCGCACGAGGTGCGTCAGGGGCTGCGCTCTGTCTACGGGCTTGCCATGCACGACCGAAAGCTCCTCGCCGACGAGCTTGCAGACGTCGAAGAACGTTTGAAGCGCATCGAGGAATCGCACGAAACGGGCGACTTCACGGACGAGGAGAGGACGCGCATCGAGTTCGCCATCGTGTTGCACAAGAAGAACATCGAACGCCTCAAGAGCCTCATACAGCACGCCGAAGCCTTCCACGAGGAGCCGTATATCGAAAAGCTCTGACCGCGCGAAGGCGCACGTCATACGTTTTCGCAGGTAATGCACATACGAAAAGAGGACTGCCGCTTTCGCGTACAGTCCTCTTTCTATGTCGTTATTCCAAGACATAAACCTTGACCCAACGGCGGCCGAATTCCATCGCCTCACCGTAGGATTCCATACACAGGTCGATGCGCTCGCCATTGATGGCGCCGCCCGTGTCCCCTGCGATGGCCACACCGTAGCCCGGGATGTAGAGGCGCGTTCCCAAGGGAATCACGTCCGTGTCCACAGCTACGACGCCCCGCTCTGCGAGCATACCGGAAGCCGTGATGCCATTGCCGCCGCCGTCGGTCGGCAGGTAGGCCGTCGCTTCCATATCGTACTCACGCACATAGCGCATAGCGCCGCGCGATGTTTCTACAGACTGGGCACGTCTTGCTTCTTCTTCTCTTTCTTTTTCTGCGACCAAATCGTGTATCTTGATGTTGAGATTCTTTTCAAGTCGTGTTGCCCCGTCCAGCTCCGCCGAGAAGCGGTCGCCGACGTATCCGTAGTCCTTGAGCACCTCGCCCACATTGCTGCGGGTCGTATAAACCTTCTGCCTGTCGCCTTCAAATTCAATGACGACCGGCACGGCACGTTGCACAATAATTTTTTCTTCTTTGTCCGATTTCTTTAACTGAAACTCATCCTTGTGCCTAATCTCAACGCCTGCCTGATGCAAGATCAGTTCCGGGCTTGAGTATCGGGTGTTTACCTCCAAAGTCTTGCCGTCGACGACGATGCTGACATTGCGCATCGCGTCCGTAAAACCTGTCGTGAATACGACTCCGAGGATCAACACCATGCAAAGTGCTAGTTTCCTTAAAGTCATTCAATCCCCCCTTAGAAATCTAACGACAGGCTTATTCTAGCACCTTTTTCCCTCTTTGTCAATATGTGCCCCACTTTGGCAGAATCAACCACCATATTTAGGGAAAAGAGAAGCGGTGAAGACCCTTTTGCGACGGGCGTTCACCACTTCTTTCTTTGTGTCATATTAAATCAAATTTTCTCTCAAATGCCGTACAGCTCGCGCGTATTCTCGCGCGTCGCCCGCGCGAAGGCTTCAAGGCTCTCGCCGCGCAGTTCCGCCGCCTTCTTGGCGACGTAGAGTACATGGGCAGGCTCGTTGCGTTTGCCGCGAAACGGCATGGGAGAAAGGTAGGGGGAATCCGTCTCAACGAGAATGCGCTCCGCCGGCAGGCGCTGCACGATTTCGGGCAGCTTCGCGGCGTTCTTGTACGTCAAAGGCCCGTCGATGCCGAAGTACCAGTCGCTCTTCAACAATTCCGCCGCCATCTCCCAGCTTCCCGAGTAGCAGTGCAGCACGCCGCGAAGCCCTCTGCCCTCCGTCTTGAGAATCTTCATCATGTCGCCGTGCGCCTCGCGGTCGTGGATGCAGATGGGCAGCCTGAGCTGACGCGCGAGATCGAGCTGGCGCACGAAGATCGCACGCTGCAGCGCACGCTTTTCCTCATCCTTCTCCCAATAATAGTCGAGCCCGATCTCGCCGATGGCGACGACCTTTTCCTGCGCCGCCCATGCGGCAAGCTGGTCGTCCGTCGCCGCCGTCATCGGCTGCGCCTCCTCGGGATGGATGCCGACCGCCGCATAGACCGACTCGAACTCCTCCGTGAGCGCGACGCTACGCGCCGAGGATTCGAGACTGTCGCCCATCGTGATGATCTTCACAACACCACTTGCCATGGCACGCTCGACGACGGCGGCGCGATCATCCGCGAACTTCTCGCCGTCGAGATGCGCGTGCGAGTCGATGAGCTCCATCACTTCACCTTGCTCCCTGCAGATGCGGCAGGCTCGACGAGGCGCAGTCCGCTCTCGTCCGCCGTGCACAAGATCATGCCGTGCGAGCGGATGCCGCGAATCTTCGCGGGCTTCAAGTTCGCGACGAGAACGACCTTCCTGCCGACAAGCTCGTCTGCCTCATAGAACTCGGCGATGCCCGAGACGACCTCGCGCTCCTCCGTGCCGAGGCTCACGGTAAGGCGCATAAGCTTCGCCGTATCGGGCACGCGCTCCGCCTTCCGAATCTCAGCGACGCGCAGATCGACGCGGTTAAAATCGTCGATCGTGATGATGCCGTCCGCAGGCGCAGCAACATTCGTCTTTTCCGCTTTCCCCTGCTTTTTCTGCACCCCCTGGGACTTTGCGGCAGAGCCTTTCTTCCCCTGCATCGTAGGCTTTTCCTCCGCCTCGATCTCGATGCGCGGGAAAAGCTGCTCGGGTCTTCCCACATGCGTTCCCGCCAGGAAGCCGCCCCACGTGCGCACATCGGCAAAACGCACGCGAGAGAAGTCTCCCTCCATGCCGAGCTGATGCCAGATCTTCGCTGCCGTCTCCGGCATGAACGGCTCGATGAGGACGCTGATGCGGCGCAGGCTCTCGGCGAGATTGTAGAGCGTATTCGTCAGTTCCTGCTTCTTCGCCGCATCCTTGGCAAGCGCCCACGGCATCGTCTCGTCGATGTACTTGTTCGCGCGGCTGATGAACGCCCACGTCGTCTTGATGGCGCTCTGCAGCTTCATCTCCTCCATCTCGCGCTCGTAGGCAGCGATTGCACTTTCCGCATCCGCAAGGAAGGCGCGGTCGATCTCGCTCTCTCCCTGCGCCTCTTCCACGACGCCGTCTTGGAACTTGCCGATCATGTTCAGCGTGCGGTGCAGGAGGTTGCCAAGGTCATTCGCAAGGTCGGCATTGATGCGCGTAATGAGAGCGTCGCGCGAGAAATTGCCGTCCTGCCCGAGGTTGATCTCGCGCAGCAGGAAGTAGCGAATGGCGTCAGCGCCGAACTCGTCGATGAGCTGCACGGGATCGACGACGTTGCCCTTCGACTTCGACATCTTGTCGCCGTCGACAATCAGCCAGCCGTGGCCGTATACCATCTTCGGCAGCGGCAAATCGAGCGCCATGAGGATGCACGGCCAGATGATCGAATGGAAGCGCACGATCTCCTTGCCGACGAGGTGAACATCGGCCGGCCAGTACTTCTCGAATTTTTCAAGGTCATCCAAGAAGCCGATCGGCGTCAGGTAATTCGTCAGGGCGTCGAACCAAACGTAGATGACATGATCGGGTGCGATCGGCACGGGGATGCCCCAGTCGAACGACGTGCGCGAGATGCACAGGTCTTCAAGCCCCTGCTTGATGAAGTTGATCATCTCGTTGCGCCTTGAGACGGGCTGTATGAAGTCGGGATTCTCCTCGATGTACGCGAGGACGCGGTCGGCATAGTGCGACATCTTGAAGAAGTAGGCGTCTTCCTCGACCTCCGCCACCTCGCGCCCGCAGTCCGGGCACTTGCCGTCTACGAGCTGGCGCTCCGTCCAATAGCTCTCGCACGGCGTGCAGTAAAGCCCCTTGTACTTGCCCTTGTAGATGTCACCCTTCTCGTAGATGCGGCGGAAGACCTCCTGCACAACGCGCTGGTGGCGCTCCTCAGTCGTGCGGATGAAATCGTCGTTCGAGATGTGGAGCTTCTGCCAAAGCCCCTGAAATCCCGCAACGATCTTGTCGACGTAGGCAAGGGGCGTCACGCCCTCCTCCTCTGCCTTCTGCTGGATCTTCTGCCCGTGCTCGTCGCTCCCCGTAAGGAAGAACACGTCGTAGCCGGTCAGCCGCTTGAAGCGTGCGACGGCATCGGCGATCGTCGTGCAGTATGCGTGCCCGATATGCAGCTTAGCGCTCGGATAGTAGATCGGCGTCGTTATGTAGAATGATTTCCTTGTCATCAAAAAAGCCTCCTCAACAGCATGATGCCGTGTCCAAATATACTCACTATTATAGAATAAATCCATCCTCCGATGCAAGATTTTCAAGTTCGCACGTTGAAGAAGCACGGATAAATCCGGCAACACCTCGGAGATTTGGCAGTAAAACACATCTCCCCGCCCCATGTCCTTTACGAGAGGAATAACATCCTTCTATTGTGGATTGATTATTTTTTCTTAATTATTTCACTTGAAACATTTCCTTGGAAATGCTATACTGTAAGCAAAGGAAAAAGTATACATTTTTAGTCAAAAAATGTTTCTTCATGTAAATGTTGTAAACTTTCAGGACATATATTCAGCCGTCACACAGAGCGGCATGATTTGCTTTTTCGCCCGTTTCTCGCAACAGTTCCATTAAAGAGGCACGCTGTACATATGTCCTCACGCCTTACAGAAGCCTGGCCAATCGGTCTGCGCCTTCGGCTTGACCTCTTGGGGCTTCACGCTAAATACACGAATGTAACCAGAGATGGTGCTCATGTGGATTCCTCCTTCAAATTGCGACCTAAAACGTTTGATCTTCTCTTTTCTTCTATGCTATAATGATAACTGTATGAGAAAAGTGGTATCATTCTTCAAAATCGTTGGGGGATCATGGCTTGAATACGAAAGGAAAGAAGCCGGACAAGCGTGAGTATACGCTGAAGGTCATCCCGCACCAGGGTGAGACAGTGCGAAGCTACAGCTTCTCGGTTCGGAGGCTGAAGCTTTTGGCGTGCGCTCTGGCGGCTCTTGGCGTGGTTCTACTGGCGGGATTCGGCTATGTGTCGTACAGCCTTTGGAGCAGCGCGTCGGACGCGAAGGCGGAGACGCCCACTGAGACAGGCCGTCAGGCGGAACTGAAGGAGCTTGCCAAGGAGGCGCAGAATCTGCAGAGCGAGATGGAAAAGCTCACAGAGCGTGAGAAGACGCTGCGCCGCCTGCTCGACGAGGGGGCGGCGGACGAGCCTGCCAAGCATACGGGGCAGGGCGGGCCGGCCGTGCCAGCGGAAGTCTCGCAGGTGCGCCGTGCGCTCGATGCGGTATCGCGCGGCTTGCCCGAGCGGCGCGAAAATCTCGCGAAGCTCGAAGCGATATACGAGAAACAAAGAGAAGAAGCGGCGACGCGTGCGGTCGAAGCGGAGAAGATGGCGCGGACGAGCGTGCCGGGCAATGTCCCTTCGGGCTGGCCGACGTCGGGCGACATATCGTCGCCCTTCGGCTGGCGCTGGAACGGTTCGGACTTTCACCCAGGCATCGACATCGCCAACGACACGGGGACGCCCATCACGGCGACGGCGGACGGCGTCGTGACGGCGGCCGGCTGGAACGGGGGCGGCTACGGCAACATGGTCGACATCGACCACGGCAACGGCATCCTCACGCGCTACGGCCATGCGTCCGAGGTCTTGGTGCACGAGGGGCAGCACGTGAAGCGCGGCGATGTGATCGCTTACATGGGCAGCACGGGCTTCTCGACAGGGCCGCATGTGCATTACGAGATCCATGTCCATGGCGAGACTGTGAATCCGGCAAGCTATCTATAGGAAGTGGGGAGTCTATGTTTGGTGTGATGAAAAGGCGCGATGACAGTTCCGCCTCAGGCGATATAGAAACGATCATCGGCAAGAACACGAAGATTCATGGCGAGGTCAGCGGCACGGGGAATCTGCGCATTGACGGAGAAATCGAGGGCGAGCTGAAGCTCTCCGGCTCCGTGATCGTCGGGGAGACGGGCATGGTCACGGGCAACGTCTCGGCGCGTTCGCTCGACGTCTCGGGCACGGTGCACGGCAACGCGCAGACGGAAGAGGGGCTGACGATCCACAGCGCGGGACAGCTCATCGGCGATGTCAAGGTCAACGCTTTCCAGATCGAGGACGGCGGTATCTTCAAGGGGCGCAGCGAGATGAACCCGCGCGCCGGCATCGAGCTGAAAGTGCGCCCGCAGCCTGCGGCAAGACCGTTGCAGGAACAAGTGTCTTCTGTAGACATTTCGGCGAAATCATCGTCGAAGATGGCGGCGCAGCTGAAATCATCGACGAAGGCGGAGAAAAAATGAAAGTCTGCGCCCGTATGACATAGCTTCTCGGAACTTTCATTAAGGGCGGCGCACTTTTGTCCGCGAAGTGGGCGTTTGTGCATGTAGTTTACTGTAAAAAAGCCGCTGCATGAACCTTTCGGACATGCAGCGGCTTTTTTGATGCGATCTGCGCGGTCAATCCATCGTTCAGATGAAGTATTCGATGGATTTCTCTGCCGTGAGCTTCGTCGTATCGTTGAAGAGCAGTACGGCTTCGCGCGCATCTTTCTCCCCGAGCGCGTACAGCTCTTGCGTCTCGCGGTTGAAGAAGGAGAAAGGGACACGGCGGTTATACCATAGGGGATGCTCCAGCACTATGCGTACGGGAGACTCCGCGCCCTCGAAAGGTTCTTCCTGATAATAGGGATCGAAGAGCAGGATTTCCTCATCCTCGACGCCCGTCATGAGCACATAGTGCTCGACCTCGAACCACAGGCGCACGACGGCGAAGCCCGTCTACTGGACGGCAAAAGCCCGCGGCCAAAGCCGCGGGCTTGAATCTGCTAGGGCAGAGCGATCAGCGAGTCTCGCGATGAGACGTCGACTTGTTGCACCTCGGG
>ERZ773042.2487-NODE-2487-length-10014-cov-3.880209_pt1 | contig 10014 bp, 12 predicted proteins | sample MGYA00511664_ERZ773042 | MGnify/ENA primary metagenome ERZ773042 (study PRJEB29015, sample SAMEA2737984) | human oral metagenome | biome: human oral; feature: human-associated habitat; material: dental | place: China | collected 2036 ... | reverse complement strand
ATAAAAAATTAGTTGACTAGAGTCAATAGCTACCACAAATAGAATGTCGGCAATCACAATTCAGCAATTTGATTCAAGTTTACTTCTGCTACTGTATCATTACCAAACATTGAAATAATCATCTTCACTTTGTTATTATCAATTTCAGTAATTTTTCCTGTGTAATCAGTAAAGGCACCATCGATAATACGGACAGTTTGACCTACTTCAACATTGATATTGAATTCTTGTACAGTTTGTCCCATTGATACCAAGATATCTCTGATTTCTTGTTCCAACAGCGGAGTTGGTTTAGATCTGTTCCCGTGTGAGCCGACAAATCCCGTAACGTTTGGTGTATTACGAACTACAAACCAAGCTTCATCGGTCATAACCATCTCTACAAGGACATACCCTGGGAAGCGATTTTCTTCAACTTCTTTCGTTTTTCCATTTTTCTCTACTTGTACCGTTTGTGTTGGGATTTCCACGCGCAAAATGTTTTCCAACATATTGTAGGTTTGCGCACGTTGCAAAAGATTTTCTTTTACTTTATTTTCATAACCCGAGTAGGTTTGCAGAACAAACCAGCCTTTATCAAAACTGTCCATGAGTTCTTCCTTTCCTAAATAAAAAAGCCTGTGGGCTTCGGTTTCTTTCTAGCCCTATTATACCATAAAAATAGCAAATGCAATCTTTTTACTGCTATTTTTATAATAAAAGATAAAAGCCTACTTGATAAAACAACAAGCAGGCTAAAATTTAAAAGATATTTAACAATCGTACCAAACCTCTTGTGACAAGTAAGTCGAAAAGATAAATAATGACGACAAAGAAAGCTGTGTATTCCATAACTGAGATAAAATCTACCCAGCTTTGCTTTCTAGTTGGCCAAGTTGTATCTTTTAATACTTGAAATGTATCTTTAATGAATTTCACAACTTTCTCCTATCTAGTTTCTTTATGAATCGTGTATTTACTGCAATGTTTACAATATTTATTTACTTCCAGACGTTTTGGTTTTGGCGTACTACTCACTTTGATTGAATAGTTTCTCGATCCACAAACCGTGCACGCCAGACTCGCTTTTTTTAGTGCCATAACGCCTCCATCTTGTTTATTATATCAAGAAAGCCCATTTTTGACAAGTCTATTGGAACCAACTCTTAACCGTGTCCCAAAGATTCTGTGCTTTTTCAGAAATCTTAGCATCGTCAATTGCTTTTTTAGCTTGGTCAACCAAGTTTTTAGCTTTATCCTGCACATCTTTCAAAACATCTGAACGATTGTCACTTTGATTCGTAGTGTTATTTGTACCACTCGTATCAACCGGTGCAATACCATTTTTTGCATAGGCATTTTCATCACCGAACTTCGTACCATTTGTGTACGGTAGGATACTATTTGCCACACTTCGGAAAATAGCTGAAGCTTCATTGGCACTGGTGCCTGTCAGATAATGATTTTCATCTGTCTTTGGAAAACCTAACCACTGACTGATAACCACATCTGGCGTGTAACCAATAACCCATTGGTCTCCTGATAAATCTGGGTTAAAGTCAGTCTCTGTCGTTCCTGTCTTCCCAGCCATGTCATAGCCGTAAGGAGCAGCATAAACACCGGTACCATTGGTAAATGTTCCCAGCATCATACTGGTCATTTTTTCTGTTGTTGAGCGGTTAAGCACTCGCGTTGAAGTTGATTTATGAGTTTTGACTACTTGTCCACTAGCATTTTCGATTTTGGTAATCAAATGAGCATCATTCATAACACCATTATTGGCAAAAGTCGAGTAGGCTTGTGCCATTTGTAGCGGATTGGTTGTTACGCCACTGCCGAGAGCCACCCCAAGAGTCTGATCCACTTTATCCATATTCAAGCCAAATTTTTTACCATATTCAAAAACTTTTTTCAGTCCCAATTCATTAGCAGCAGCAACCGCTGGAATATTTAAGGATTGCGCTAAAGCCTGATACATTGGCACAGTCGAACTGGATTGAATCCCACCATAGTTGTTCACGGTGTAAGTTCCATACGCTGTTGTGCTATTGTCTAACTCTTTATTGATGGACCAGCCTGCATCAACTGCCGGGCTGTAAACTGCTAAGGGCTTAATAGTCGAGCCAGGGCTTCTTGAAGATTGTGTGGCATAGTTAAAACTTCTGAAATTGGCACTGGTACTATTGATTTGCCCAACAAGTGCGCGAACACCTCCCGTTTTAGGATCAAGCGCTACGCTACCCGATTGGGCTCTGGTGCCGTCTGCTGCTTGCGGGAATAAATCTTCGCGATCATAGATGACTTGCATGCTAGCTTGGTAATTTTGGTCTAGCTCTGTGTAAATACGGTAGCCGTTATTGACAATATCAGCTTCTGTTAAGCCATAATCTCGAACTGCTTCATTGATAACCGCATCAAAGTAAGACGGATAACGATAATCTGCCGATTTTCCTGTATAAGCATCTACCAATTGACTACCTAAACCGTTTGCTGCTGCTTGGTTTGCAATATTTTGATTGATATAACCTGCTGCTACCATATTTTGTAAAACGGTATTGCGTCGATTCGTTGCGTTTTTTATAGAAGCAAGCGGATTATATAGTTCCGGTCCTTTGAGCATTCCTGCTAAGGTAGCTGCTTGATCTAGTGTCAGTTGGCTAGCAGATACTCCGAAATACTTTTTAGAGGCATCTTCTACGCCCCATACACCATTTCCAAAGTAAGAATTGTTGAGGTACATGGTGAGAATCTGATTCTTACTATATTTCTTGGTTAATTCCAAGGCAAGGAAAAATTCCTTTGCTTTCCGCTCAATAGTCTGATCCTGAGATAGGTAAGCATTTTTGGCTAATTGCTGCGTAATGGTGGATCCACCGCCAGAACGTCCCGCAGTCAAAATCGCCATGATAAAACGACCGTAGTTAATCCCACTATTTTTATAAAAAGAACGGTCTTCTGTCGCAATGACGGCATGTTGTAAGTTCGGGCTAATCTGGGACAATTCTACGTAAGTTCCCTTTTGCCCTGACAAACTTCCAGCTTTTTTGCCGTCCTTATCATAAATAGATGTCGTTGCTTTCAAAGCATTCTGCAAATCATTCACATTAGTGGATTTGGCAACATAAAAGAGATAGCCCCCTGTCACCAAACCAAAACCAAGTCCCAGAATCAAAACAATCTTCGTCAGGTGATAGCGACGCCAAAATCGACGAAATGGATGCTGAGAAATCGGCTTTTTCCGACTTTTTCCAGACCGGCTCAAATGTGGCTCAGATTCTTCAACCTCTGTCACTCCTTGATGCTTGCGCTCAGGACTTCCCTTTTTAAAATGATTCACTACTATTTCAAATAACTCACTTAATTTTTTCATATCCTTATTCTATCACCTTCTCCATATCCAGACAAGAAAGGACTTCTTATCAAACGTTTAGTTTAGAAAACTTTAAGAAATTGTTTAATCTCGAGCTGGTTATTTTCAATCATCTACTATTTTGTTACAATAAAATCATGCATTTTACAATTACGATTCCACAAGGTCTGCCAGAGATGACAGTCAAAGAGCTGCTGGAAGAACATTTTTTGATTCCACGAAAGATTCGCCATTTTCTGCGCATTAAAAAACACGTCTTCGTCAATCAAAAACCGATTAACTGGCAGAGCATTATCCACCCACATGATAAAATTACATTGATTTTTGACGAAGAAGATTATCCGAAAAAGTTCATTTTAGTAGGAAAAGCTGATCTTGTGGAAGAATTATACCAAGATGAACACATCATCATTGTCAACAAGCCCGAAGGTATAAAAACACATGCCAATGAACCAACGGAGCTGGCACTTTTAAATCATGTCTCTGCTTATGTTGGAAATACTTGCTATGTCGTTCATCGCTTAGACAAGGAAACAAGCGGAGCTGTTCTTTTTGCGAAAAATCCTTTTATCTTACCAATCTTAAATCGATTGCTAGAAAACAAGGAAATTTCGCGTGAATATTGGGCTTTGGTACAAGGAGTATTCCCCAAAAAACGTCAAATCTATACAGATAAAATCGGGCGCGACCGTCACGATCGGCGAAAACGGCTAGTGGATAACAAAAACGGTCAATACGCTGAGACGCAGGTCACCAAGCTCAAAGTGATTGGAAACAACACCCTTATCAAGTGTCAACTTAAAACTGGGCGAACTCATCAAATCCGTGTACACCTTGCTCATCATGGATCCCCCATTATCGGCGATCCATTGTACAATCCGCAAAAAGCAAAGCGTCTCATGCTCCATGCTCATCGTTTAACTTTCACACATCCTTTTACACTCGAAAAAATTAGTGTCGAAGCTACCTCTCAAAGTTTTGAAAAAGGATTGATTTAAAAAATAATGGGAGTGGGGCAGAACTAAAAATCGAAAATTTTTAGTTCGTAGTCCCTCCCCCGCAAGAGTGCTTAAACAATTATCAAGCTGTTTAAAGTTGCAGATGAAGAAAACGAAGTTTTCATCAAAAGTGCTCTTCCGAGCTTGAAAAGCGAACAGCTTTGATACTTGCTTCGCAAGTTTTATCTGCCACCCCAAAGTACTGCTTTGAGCAATCATAGCAGCTTGCTGTGCAAGGCTGATTTCCCGCCTTCAACAATTCACTGAATGTTGAAGCTACGTTATTCGTTTATTAATAAATATGATAGAAGCTGGGACACTTTTTGCCCAGCCTTTTCTTGTCTTATGCTAATTTTGTAATATTGACTGCTTGAAGACCACGTTGACCTTCTTCAATGTCAAAAGTTACTTTTTCACCTTCGTTCAGTGATTTGAATCCGTCGGATTGAATCGCTGAAAAGTGAGCAAAAACGTCTGGTCCATTGTCCTGTGAAATAAAACCATAGCCTTTTTCAGCATTGAACCATTTTACTGTACCTTGTGCCATACATCTTACTTCCTTTCTCTAAAATGTTGCGTAAAAAATAGAAAAAGTAAAGATGAAAAACAAAAATACTCACTCAAAATTCATTTACTCTTGCTAGTCTAACAGAAGAAAGAATAAAAAGCAAGGAAAAGCCAGCGATTGGCAATATATTTTGCTATACTAGTAATATGAAAAGCAGAAAGAGGTATATCATGACATTTGAAGAAATTTTACCGGGTTTGAAAGCCAAAAAGAAATATGTCCGCATAGGCTGGGGCGGTGCTGAGAATTATGTCCAGCTTTTTGACAGTATTGAGCAGAACGGAGTGGCGCTTGAAGTGACGCCATATTTTCTCATCAATGTATCAGGCGAGGGAGAAGGCTTTTCCATGTGGAGTCCGACGCCTTGTGACGTATTAGCAGATGACTGGGTGGAAGTCCATGACTAGGACGGTTTTGGTGACAGGTGTTAGCTCAGGGATTGGTCTGGCTCAGGCGCAGCTTTTTTTGGAAAATGGCTGGCGCGTATATGGTGTAGACCGCTCTGAAAAACCAAGTTTGACATGGGATTTTCATTTCCTTCAACAAGATTTGACGTTAGGACTTCAACCAGTTTTTGCTTGGTGTTCGCAGGTAGATGTCCTCTGTAATACAGCTGGAGTGCTGGATGACTACAAGCCCTTACTGGAGCAGACTGCTCAGGAGATCCAAGAAATTTTCGAGATTAACTATGTAACACCAGTAGAGCTAACTCGTTATTATCTGACGCAGATGCTGAAGAAACAATCAGGCATCATCATCAATATGTGCTCAATTGCATCTAGCTTAGCTGGCGGTGGTGGTCATGCTTACACTTCTTCCAAGCATGCTCTGGCAGGATTTACCAAACAGTTGGCACTGGATTATGCGGAGCAGGGAGTACAGGTTTTTGGGATTGCACCGGGCGCAGTTAAAACAAGTATGACAGCAACGGACTTTGAGCCGGGAGGCTTAGCCCAATGGCTAGCAGACGAAACTCCCATCAAGCGTTGGATAGAACCAGAAGAAGTTGCCGAGCTGACCCTCTTTCTCGCCTCGGGAAAAGCTCAGTCCATGCAGGGTGAGATTGTCAAGATTGACGGTGGCTGGAGTTTGAAGTGAGGAAGCAAGCAGAATGAAAGCAGTGAGCATTGAGCCAAGACTGCAGGAATGTTTCCAACATTGGCAAAAGAACATGGTGAGATATGGTTTGAAGGCGAAGTTAGGGCAGTTTTATACAAATGAAGACGAGACTGCCGTTTTGTATGAACAAGGAGATTTTCTCTTTTTGGCTGGGCAGGCAGATATGGCATTACTGGCGGATTATAGGGACTTTTGTAAGCCAGACTACCGCATTCTCATATCTGAAGAGGCTTCTTGGCAAGGCTGCTTGTCCTCTTGTCCAGCCTTATCTCCTTTTACCCGTTATGCTTTTAAAGATGAGGCAGATTTTGATGACAAGGTTTTGAAAAACATCGTGGAGCAGTTATCGGAGCAGTTCTGTATGGAGGCAATTAATCAAAGAACCTATCAAGAACTAGCTCAGGAAGAATGGTCTCAGGATTTGCAGGGGAATTTTGCAACTTTTAAAGACTTTCAAGAAGGTGGAGCTTTTGGCTTTGTGATCCGGAAGGGTCAGGAAATCGTCGCTGGGGTCTCGACAGCACTTGTCTACCAAAAAGCCATTGAAATTGAGATTGCAACAAAACCGACTTATCAACAGCAAGGTTTAGCTACTGTTCTTGGGGCGAAGATGATTTTGGCATCCCTGCAATGCGGCGTTTTTCCGCTCTGGGACGCCCACAATGAAGCCTCAAAGAAAATAGCTGAGAAGCTAGGCTATCAATGTTTAGGAGCTTATCCAGCTTATGAGTTGAAATCAGTAACAGATAGGAGAAACCATGACACCAGAACAATTATGGAATGAATACAAAACAATCACCCCCGCAATTGGTGATGACATTGACGCCTGGGCATTTGGTGTAGAGCCAGATCAGCTGGCGGATTTAGTTTTGAAAGGAGAGAAGACTGCGACAGCTTCTGCCTACGATTTGTATCAGATAGATGGTGAGCCGATTCCTCAAGCAGGAACCTTTGATGTGATTTTAGACGGTCAAGGTCAAGCTGTCTGCATCATTAAAGTGACCAAGGTAACGGTTGTCCCTTTCAATCAAGTGTCTGCAGAGCACGCTTTTAAAGAAGGAGAGGGAGATAAATCTTTGGCTTACTGGCGGCAGGTGCATGAGGAACTCTTCACGGAATGGATGGCTGAAGCCGGCTTAGCTTTCTCAGAGGAGACGGGCGTGGCCTTGGAGGAGTTTTGCAAGGTTTATCCGATAGATTAGAAGACTGTGCCTTATATTCACTTAGAAAAAATCCGACACGAACAAGGAATTTTTCCCAGCCTCCTATGACAGCTGGCAAGAATAACCATGGATTCTGACTTCTCCCAGATAAAAGGGGACAAATTTCTCATGGAGGAAGCACTCGTTTGTAGTGAAATCCGAATTTTAACATGTAGTATTTATGTTTTTTTAATAAGTCACGAACCTTTTTATGTGGTCTGGACTTTTTATGAGCAAAAAATCAAATTCTCTGCAGGAAATGATGTTTTTGAGAAGAAAAACGTTATTTTTCCATGAAAACGGCCTTCTCTAGAAAAGTATTGGCACTTTTCAGACAGATTTATTCGGAATAGACAGCTGAACGCCCTATTTCTTTTTTAATTCCTCATTTAAAAAAATTTTGTTTAATGATATAATAGTAGTGACATCTTAGAGAAAAGAGACGATTTATGACAAACTATGCAATTATTTTAGCGGCTGGAAAAGGCACTCGCATGAAATCAGATTTACCAAAAGTGCTTCACAAAGTTGCTGGAATTTCGATGTTAGAACATGTATTTAGAAGTGTTGCTGCCATTGCACCAGAAAAGACTGTGACAGTGGTCGGACACAAGGCAGAGCTGGTGGAGCAAGTATTGGCGGGGCAGACAGAGTTTGTTCGTCAAACGGAGCAATTAGGAACTGGTCATGCTGTGATGATGGCAGAGCCTGTGCTGGAAGGTTTGGCAGGGCAAACATTAGTCATTGCAGGAGACACTCCTTTAATCACAGGAGAAAGCCTGAAAAATTTGATTAACTTTCATGTCAACCACAAAAATGTTGCAACGATTTTGACAGCAGAAGCGGAAAATCCATTTGGTTATGGGCGGATTGTCCGTAATCAGCATGAAGAAGTGATCAAAATTGTGGAGCAAAAGGATGCTTCGGATTTTGAAAAGCAAATCAAAGAAATCAATACAGGAACGTATGTTTTTGATAACGCCCGTCTTTTTGAAGCCCTGAAAAATATCAATACCAACAATGCGCAAGGAGAATACTACATCACAGATGTAATCGGCATTTTCCGTGAGAATGGCGAAAAAGTCGGTGCTTATACTCTGAAAGATTTTGATGAAAGTCTTGGTGTCAATGACCGCGTGGCATTGGCAACGGCAGAAAGTATTATGCGTCGCCGAATCAACCAAGCGCATATGGTGAATGGTGTTAGCTTTGTAAATCCAGAAGCGACTTATATCGATGTAGATGTACAGATTGAACCAGAAGTACAAATTGAAGCTAATGTTAGCTTGAAAGGGCAAACGAAAATTGGCGCAGGCAGCATTCTGACAAACGGTACGTATATTGTTGACTCTGCTATCGGTGAACAAACGGTTATTACCAATTCTATGATTGAAGAGTCTACAGTTGCAGACGGTGTAACGGTGGGACCTTACGCTCATGTTCGCCCAGATTCAAGCCTTGCTAAAAATGTACATGTTGGTAATTTCGTTGAAGTGAAAGGTTCTTCTATCGGTGAAAATACCAAAGCTGGGCATCTGACTTACATTGGTAATTCTGAAGTGGGTGCGAATGTCAATTTTGGTGCTGGAACAATTACAGTTAATTATGATGGACAGCACAAGTTTAAGACTGTCATTGGGAACAATGTCTTTGTAGGTTCTAATTCGACCATTATTGCGCCGATAGAACTTGGGGACAATTCTCTCGTAGGTGCAGGCTCAACCATTACAAAGGATGTGCCAGCTGATGCGATTGCTCTTGGTCGTGGTCGTCAGATCAATAAAGAAGAATACGCTAAACGCTTGCCGCATCATCCAGATAATAAGTAGGAATTGCTATGGATTTTGAAGAAAAAACACTAAAACGAACAGAAATTTACCAAGGACCTATTTTTAAACTTGTAAAAGACGAAGTCCAGTTGCCGGCGGGGAAAGGAACAGCTTACCGTGATTTGATTTTCCATAATGGAGCTGTGGCGGTTATCGCGCTAACACCAGAAGACAAAATGATTTTGGTTAAGCAGTACCGCAAAGCTATTGAAGCAACCTCTTATGAAATTCCAGCTGGCAAGTTAGAAGTTGGTGAAAATGCGGATCCTGAGGCTGCAGCTTTGCGCGAATTAGAAGAAGAAACGGGTTATACAGGTGAGTTAGAACTGCTTTATGATTTCTATTCGGCGATTGGCTTTTGCAATGAGCGAATCAAACTTTATAGCGCTAGCCATTTGACAAAAGTTGAAAATCCTCGTCCACAAGATGAGGACGAGACCTTAGAACTCTATGAAGTGACCTTGGAAGAAGCGAAAGCTTTCCTTGCTAGTGGTGATATTTGTGATGCAAAAACCATTATTGCACTTCAATATTGGGAAATGAAAATGAATCGAAGATAGGGGGACGCTCATGGGAAGACCTTTATTAACAGATGAAATGATTGAACGGGCAAATCGTGGTGAAGATATTTCAGGTCCACCTTTGCATGATGAGGAAGAAACCAAAATTTTAAAAACGACTAGAAGCCAGTTTGGTTATTCCTCTCAAAATAGTGGCTTCAATCAAGATACGCTGCAAATTGATGTGGAACCAACGGTAACCAAAAGCCGACGCATTGAAAATGCAAAACGTGGAGTATTTCAAGCGAAATTAAACAAAATTCTATTTTGGATTGTCCTGCTTTTGATTGCTTTGATTGCCGCTATTATTTGGCTATAAAAAGCGATAAGCTCGTGATCTGCACCCCAAAAATTAGACAGAAAAAATCTAACTTTTGGGATATTTTATT
>ERZ773042.2486-NODE-2486-length-10014-cov-4.664926_pt1 | contig 10014 bp, 10 predicted proteins | sample MGYA00511664_ERZ773042 | MGnify/ENA primary metagenome ERZ773042 (study PRJEB29015, sample SAMEA2737984) | human oral metagenome | biome: human oral; feature: human-associated habitat; material: dental | place: China | collected 2036 ... | reverse complement strand
TTATGGCAGAGCCAAGGGTCGGGCACATCCATTTTCTCAATATCCTGCCGCTCACTTGGAGCCTCGCGCACGGCGGCAACCGCGGGCTGCATCTCGTGCCGGGCGTGCCGGCGGAGCTGAACCGCGAACTTCTGGCGGGCAGGCTCGACGTGAGCGGCATATCATCCATCGTCTATGCCGAAGGCGACGAAAAACTCGTCATCCTGCCCGACATCTGCGTGCGCACGGACAAGGAGGTCACGAGCATCCTCCTCGTGACGAAGAAGCCCATCGAGAAAATCAGGGACGACCGCATCATCCTCACGGCGAAATCCGCGACGAGCCACTGCCTCTTGAAGATCATCCTCAAGGAAGGCTACGGCGCAAGTCCCAACTACTACGTGCGTCACATCGTGCCGCAGAATCCCGTGCCGGGCGATGCGGCAGGATCGCTCTTCATCGGCGACGACGCGCTCCGGCTCTACCATCACCGCCGCGAGGATCTCCACTACTACGACCTCGGCGCCGAGTGGCACAAGCTCACGGGACTCGGCATGGTCTACTCGCTGTGGACGGCGAACCGCACCTTCGCGAGGGAATCGCCCAAAAAGCTGCAGCTCGTCTACGAACGTCTCGTAAGCGGCATGGCGAAGGGCGTAGCCAACAAGTATGCAACGATCGAGTCCGTGCACGGGGAGAAAGGCTTCACCTTCCAACAGCTCGAAGAATACCTGCAGGTCATCCGCTGGGATTTGAAGGACGAGCATCTCGAAGGTCTGGAACTGTTCTATCGGAAGGCGCATGAACTGAACCTCATCAACCATGTGCCAAAGCTCTGCTTCGCCGATGTGAAGAGAATTTAGGAAAATCATATAAGAAAAAAGGCTGTGCATAAGTCGATGGCTTCGACTTATGCACAGCCTTTTCTATGCGATTTTCTTGCCCCTCCTGCGCCACATCGTGTAGAAGATGACGGCGAGGACGAGGACGGTAGGGCAGAGGAGACCGTAGAGCACCGCATAGCCGAAGCGGGCGGCGACGAGTCCCAAGGTCGCGGCAGCAAGGCCGACGCTGATGTCGAGCGCCCAGAAGTAGGTCGCCGTCGCAAGTCCCGCACGCTCGGGCGCGACGCTCGCGACGGCAAGCGTCTGCAAGGCGGGGCTTGCAGCGCCGAAGCCCGCGCCCAAAATCGCGGCGGAAGCGAGAAAGGCCGCAGGCGACTCGGCTGCGGCAAAGCACAGGAAGCCGAGGAAGAAGAGGAGAAGCCCCGGGTAAACCGTATAGTCGGCGCCGCGCTGATCGAAGATGCGGCCGATGAAGGGGCGCGTCACGACGATGATGAGCGCGAATATGGCAAAGAAGGCGCTGACGTTCTCTTCCATGCCGAGCGTGCGCGCATAGAGCGGGATGAAGGTCAGGACGCCGCCGTAAGCGAAGAACATGAGTCCGCCAATGAGAGCCGCAGGAAGCGCCTGCCACTCGACGAGGGAGAATCCCCGGCCTTTTTTCTCTTTTGGCACAACGATCTCATCGGGGAGCTTCCTGCGGTTTGCGAGCCAGAGCGTGAAAAGGGCGCTCGCCGCAAGGAAGACGAAGAGCGCCATCATGCCGAAGGAGCGTATGATAAGGAGGCCGGTAAGAGGCCCGACGACCATCGCGAGATTCGTCGAGAGCGCGAAGTAACCGATGCCCGTTCCTTTCTTCGCCGCGGGAAGGACGAGCGCCGCCAAGGTGGCCGCCGCCGTCGTGCCGAGCGCAAATTCGATGCCCTGCAGAAGGCGCAGCGTGTAGATCGCTTCTTCCGTATGCGCGAAGCAGAAGGCGAGCATGATAGCAAAGAAGGCGAGCGTCGCGCCAAGGAGCAGTCTGCCCTTATGCAGGCTGTCGATGAGCCGGCCGGCAAACGGGCGTGAGGAGACGGCGCCGATCTGGAAGAAGGTCATGGCAAGCCCCGCTTCCAGCTCGCCGCCCTTCATCTCGTTCATGATGTAGATGGGCAGTCCGACGATGAGGATATACTGCGCCATGAGGTGAAAAAAGTTCGTAGCGCTCATGCCGATGAATTCCGCCGTCCAGAGCGTTTCCACATTCCTTGCTTTTTCTTCGTTCAATGTCTTGCCTTCTTTATTGTTCCAAGATGTTTAGAAAACACGAATACACCCAGCACCGCCGTCTGCTCAATGCACTTTTTCTTACAAATAGCTCCACGCGAGCACCATGAGCACGCCGGGGACGCCGAAGATTCCTGCAGCAAGCGACGTGAAGATGTTGATCGTCACATGAAAGCCCAGAAGTTTGACGATAGAGAGCAGCACCGCGCCGACAACGCTGTTGACGATGAATTTCTTCAAAAGGCGCAAGGGCAAGTCTAGGAGCTTCGCCGCAATAGAAAGAAGCAGAATGCCGACGGCGAGCGACGCGATGATTTCGAGCATATTAGATTTCCTTTCTGTTTTCGAGCGCCTTGGCGAGCGTGACTTCGTCAGCGTATTCGAGATCGCCGCCGATGGGCAGGCCGTGCGCGATGCGCGTGACCTTGAGTCCTGCCGGCTTCAAAAGCCGCGCGAGGTACATCGCCGTGGCCTCGCCCTCAACCGTGGGATTCGTCGCCATGATGATCTCCTGCACCTCAGCGCCCGCCTCTCCTTCCAGCCGATGCAGAAGCTCCTTCACGCGAAGGTTCTCAGGGCCTACGCCCGAGAGCGGCGAAAGCGAGCCGTGCAGCACATGGTAAAGACCCTTGTAGTCTTTCATGCGCTCGACGGCGGCGACGTCCTGCGGCTGCTCGACGACGCAGATCTTCGAGCGGTCGCGCTTTTCCGACGTGCAGATGGCGCAAGGATCTTGGTCTGAAAGGTTGCAGCAGACGCTGCAAAAGCCGATCTTCTCCCGCGCTTCGACGATCGCCTCAGCGAGCGCCCGCGCCTTCGCTGCATCCATGTCGAGGACGTGATAAGCAAGACGCACTGCCGTCTTGGAGCCAATGCCCGGCAGTGCGCGAAAGTGTTCAATGAGTTTTGCCAGCGGTGCGATGTACTGCATCTCAGAACATGCCCGGAGGAAGGCCGAGGCCGCCCGTGAGCTTGCCCATCTCGCTCGCCATCATGTCGTCGACCTTCTTGACCGACTCGTTGAAGGCAGCCGAGAGGAGATCCTGCAGCATCTCGACATCCTCGGGATCGACGGCGGCGGGATCGATATGAAGCGACTGCACTTCCTTCTCGCCGTTCATGACGACCTTGACGGCGCCGCCGCCCGCCGACACCTCGACGGTCTTCTTCTTCAGCTCCTCCTGCATCTTCTTCATGTCATTTTGAAGCTTCTGCACCTTCTTCATCATGCCCTGCATATTGCCCATGTTTCCCATTCCACCAAACATTGCGTTTCTCCTTTCAAAAGCAGGCGCTTCGCCTGCGCTTTTCCTTCGATTATAGCCGCAAAGCGGCTCTTAGGTCAACTGTTTTCCTCCGGCGGCGGCGCATCGCCATCACCCGGCGGCGGCACGTCATCGGGCACCGGCGCATCATCGGGCAGCGAAATGTCATCAAACACCGGCGCGTCATCGAGCGGCGGCGCGTCCTTGCCTTCTGCCGTCTCGGTCACGGACTTGGCGACTGCCTTGCCGCTCGCGGCGAGGGCCGCGATGCGCTGCTCCTCGGGCAGGTCGACGAGATGTCCGCCGAGGAGCGAAACGGCATTTTGCAGACGACTTCGCTCTTCGGGCGAAAGCTCGTTCTCGTCGATCTCCAGCGGCTTCGGCGAAAGCCCTCGCGGCTCGATCTCGTCGAGCGCCGCCAACGGCGGCTTTTTCTTCGGCGCAGGAGGCGGCGCGGCAGGCGGCACAGCTTGCGCTTCGCACGAGATTGCAAGCGGTGTGCCTGCGATCTCGGCGAGCAATTCTTCGATGATCTTTCGGTAGTCGTCGCGCATTGTGCGCCGCGCGAGCAAAGGACTTGAAAAATGCAGGCGAAACGTGCCCGCGCCGCTTGACAAGAAAGATGCGCCCTTGAGGCAAGCGAGAACGGAGATGCGCTGCTTCTCCTGCAAGCGGGAGAGAAGTTCGGCGTAGATTTTCTCTCCCTCGGGATTCGGCGCGGCCTGCACGGCAGGAGCGGAAGAGGCAAGCGGTGCGCGATGGTGTGCCGGCGTGCCGGAAGAAGCCACTTCGTTCGTGCGACTTGTCGCCCGTCTTCTCGCGGTTGGAAGAGGAGATGCTGCAGGCGCGGCTGCTCTCGCAGGCTGCGCCGAAAGCTGCGCCTTGAGGGCGGCAAGCTCCGCCTCAAGGCGGGCGACGCGCGCCGCTTCGGCGGGGGCGGGCGCTGCGGGGCGGGTTGGTGCTGGTGCACCTTCTGCACCATTTTCCACATTCTCACGGCAGAGCGAAAGCAGCGCGACCTCAAGCGTGATGCGCGGCTGCGGCGTCCAGCGAAGCTCCGCCATCGCCTCGTGCAGACGCGCGATCATCGCCATGATCTGCGCCTGCGTGAAAAGCGCTTTCTGCTCTTCGAGCGCAGCTCCGGTGTCGTCCGCGAGATTGAGAGCCGCAATAGCGCCCGCCGCCTCGTAGATCATGAGGCTGCGCAGATGAAGCGTCAATTCCGCCAAGAGCTGCATCGGATCTTTACCGAGCGCGAGAAGCTCCGCGATCGTTTCCAAGACCTCGCCCTTCGCGCGCTCGCCGATCGACTTCGTCAGGCGATAGATCGGCTCATGTCCGATGAGGCCGAGATTCTCCTCGACGCATGCCGCCGTCAATGTATCGCCGTCCAAGCTCGCGCACTGGTCAAGCAGCGACAGCGCGTCCCTCATGCCGCCGTCCGCCTGCCGCGCGATGAGGCGAAGCGCTTCCTTCTCGCACGGGATCTTCATCTCCTGCGCCACATAGGCGAGCCTCGCCTCGATCTCCTCGACCGTGATGCGCCTGAAATCGAAGCGCTGGCAGCGCGACTGGATCGTTGCCGGCACCTTGTGCGGCTCCGTTGTCGCAAGGATGAAGACGACGTGCTCCGGCGGCTCTTCGAGCGTTTTGAGGAGCGCATTGAACGCCTCCGTCGTCAGCATGTGCACCTCGTCGATGATGTAGACCTTGTAGCGTCCTTCGGCGGGCGTGAACTTCACCTTCTCGCGCAAGTCCCGCATCTCGTCGATGCCGCGGTTCGACGCAGCGTCGATCTCGAAGACGTCGAGCGCCGTGCCGTCTGCGATCTTCGTGCAGCTCTTGCATACGCCGCAGGGATCGGGCGTCGGCCCCTTCTCGCAGTTCAGTGACTTCGCGAGGATCTTCGCCGTGCTCGTCTTGCCCGTGCCGCGCGGGCCGGAAAAGAGATAGGCATGACCGATGCGTCCCGCCGTAATCGCATTCGAAAGCGTCTTGCTGATGTGTTCCTGCCCCACGAGTTCACGAAAGACCTGCGGCCGCCATTTCCGATAAAGCGCAATATATGCCATAACCTCTCCTCCCTGCTCTTCTAGGAACGGATGCAGAGCTTGTACATCTGAAATAAAAAAGCAGCCTTTCGGCTGCGACCTGTCGGAACTCCAAGCTAGGTTCCCTTCCTTTTTCACGTCGAACCGCAGCCCCCAGGCGCCCTTGCGGCACATGGCACGATTCCCTTAACGCTGCTTCCTTCCGGACCTGACGTGGTTCAGGAGGTGCCATTGCGCAAGACCCAAACGCTGCAGCCCGACCTGAAAAAGGATAAAAATGGCGGAGAGTGAGAGATTCGAACTCTCGGTACAGTATCACCGTACACACGCTTTCCAGGCGTGCTCCTTCAACCACTCGGACAACTCTCCACATGCTCTACTAAAAGATGCTATTTTGTTTTGCATTGCCCGCACTGCCAAGTGGCAAAGTCGCTTGCAACGAAAGCTATTTTACTACAAACGAAGTATTCTTGTCAATTCTTTTCTAAAAAGATTTTCACGGACTGCGTAAAAATACAGGAAATAGGCAGGATATGCACATAACTTCTATGCCCGACGAATAATCGCACGGACGCTTTTCTCAAACTTTGGACGCGGAAGCATGACCATATGCCCGCAGCCCAGACATTTTAATCGGAAATCCATCCCGACGCGCAGAATCTCCCATGCATCTGTTCCGCAGGGATGCGCCTTCTTCATCCGAACGACATCTCCCACCGCATATATTTGCTTTTCCATCACGTTTAGCACTCCTTATACTTTCTCTAACTTAGATTGACATGCAGCTTTATTTTTTTATTGTATCATCAAATAGCAAATCTATCTGCCTTCTGCTTCCTACATAATTTATCTAGATAACGTACAATGCATACAAAAAGAAAGTCTCTTGGTGCTGTCTTCCTATCGAGACAATACACAAAAGAGACTTTCTCTGAAAGCACAGCAGGCTATCTAACAAGATTTAGTTTGATTCATCCACCAGTGCATAGAGGTAGTCATGTCCGCCATAAAATGGCATATGATAGGCGATGTAGAATGCCATCTCACCGGTAGGCTCAACGATTCCTGACTGCGCAAAGGATCCATTATGTGGGATATAGTTCCACGTTCCATCGCGTAAAACGTACATTGACCTTGTATCCCAATTGTACAGGAAATAATTTGTCTCAACCTCAGAAGGATTTCCGTTTCCCCTATCTGCATCAGGTACCCATACAAGATTGACCGCAATCCTATAGATTGGCGGGGCATACTGCTGCACCACGAGAGAGCTTTTATCCACATACCAACCTGTTCCCATATGTCCATCACTCAAGATGAAGTTTCGATCCCCATTTAAATAATTGGGATAATTGGCATGAGCAAAGGGCGACTGAAAAATAAAAAAACATCCCAGCATAAAGATGACTGATAAAATCCGTTTCATAAAAATTATCTCCCTTCTTTAATACTTTGAATTACCATCGTTTCATTTAAGAAGCAGCCACCCCAAACAGCTATGTAACGATCCAGCTGCTAAAATCACACGTTGAAGCGGAAGTTCACGACATCACCGTCCTGCATGACATAGTCCTTGCCTTCGACGCGTACCTGTCCCTTTTCGCGTGCAGCAGCGACGGAACCAGCGGCCACCAAGTCATCGTAGCCTACGATTTCAGCGCGAATAAAGCCTCGTTCAAAGTCGGTGTGAATTTTTCCAGCGGCTTTCGGTGCAACCGTTCCCTTTGTAATCGTCCATGCGCGGCACTCATCCGAACCGGCGGTGAGGAAAGTCTGAAGACCTAGGAGATCGAAGGCCGCCTTAATGAGGCGATCCAGACCGCTTTCTTCTTCGCCGAGATCCTCAAGGAAAGCCTTTGCCTCTTCCGGGTCAAGCTCTGCGATTTCACTTTCCACTTTTGCTGAGATAGCAACGACTTCGGCGCCTTCCTTTACAGCAAACGCCCTGACTTTCTGCACAAAGGGATTCTCATCGTACGCCGTCGAGACTTCATCCTCAGCGACGTTTGCAACATAGAGCGTGGGCTTCAGCGTCAGAAGATTTATCTCTTTGATGAGCTCAAGGTCATCCGCAGAAAGTTCCGTATATCTTGCGGGGCGGCCTTCATCGAGGTCGGACTTGATGCGGCGGAGAATCTCATCTTCGACTTTGGCTTCCTTATTGCCGGACTTTGCAATTTTTGCCAGACGCATGATGCGCTTTTCAATGACTTCGAGGTCGGCAAGGCATAGCTCTGTCTGAATGATGTCAATGTCGCGCAGCGGATCGATGCCGCCCTCCACGTGGGTGATGTTTGCATCTTCGAAGCAGCGAACGACATGCGCAACAGCATCGACCTGACGAATGTGTTCGAGGAATTTATTGCCGAGTCCTTCGCCCTTTGACGCGCCTTTGACAAGCCCCGCAATATCGACAAAACGGACAGAGGCAGGGGTCGTCTTCTTAGAATCGTACATCTTATGAAGGACATCAAGGCGCGGATCCGGCACGGCAACGACACCGACGTTCGGCTCAATGGTACAGAAGGGAAAGTTTGCCGCTTCTGCACCGGCTTTGGTAATGGCGTTAAACAGGGTGCTCTTTCCGACGTTCGGAAGACCGACAATGCCTACTTCTAAATTGCTCAAAGGGATTCTCCTTTTCGTTTCGATAAATCAGCCAAAATACGCTTCACGCCGCATTGCTGAACTTATTCATAAAGTGGATACTTCTCGCAAAGAGCTGCGACGCGTTTTTTCGCTTCTTCCTTCTTTTCAGCGTTTTCGACATCGGAAAGAACCATGGCGATGATGTTACCGACTTCGACCATATCCTCTTCCTTAAAGCCACGCGTCGTGAGTGCGGGAGAACCAAGGCGAATACCGCTTGTAACAAACGGGGAGAGCGGTTCAAACGGGATGGTATTGCGGTTTACCGTGATGTTGACTTCATCGAGAACCGTCTGCGCCACTTTGCCCGTGATGCCCTTGCTCGTGAGATCGACGAGCATCAAGTGATTATCTGTACCGCCGGACACGATGCGGAAGCCGTCCTTCTGCAATGTCTCGGCGAGTGTCGCCGCATTCTTCTTCATCTGCTTTGCATATTCCTTAAAACTCGGCTGAAGCGCCTCGCCAAGAGAAGCCGCCTTCGCTGCAATGACATGCATGAGCGGACCGCCCTGAATTCCGGGGAATACTGCCTTGTTAAACTGCTTGCCAAATTCTTCATCACGGCAGAGAATCATGCCGCCGCGCGGGCCGCGAAGGGTCTTGTGTGTCGTCGTCGTCACAACATCGGCATACGGAATGGGGCTCGGATGCTCGCCTGCTGCAACCAGACCAGCGATATGAGCAATGTCCACCATGAGGTATGCGCCGACCTTCTTTGCAATCTCGCCAAGGCGCGGGAAATCGATGACACGCGCATAAGCAGAAGCGCCCGCAACGATCATCTTCGGCTTCTTCTCCACGGCGATTCTTTCCAGCTCGTCATAATCGATCGTCTCTGTGTCCTTCGTGACGCCGTAAGGAATGACGTTAAAGTACTTGCCGCTCATGTTAACAGGGCTGCCGTGTGTCAGGTGACCGCCGTCCGTGAGACTCATACCCATGACCGTGTCACCCGGCTGAAGGAGTGCAAAGAAGACTGCCATATTGGCCTGTGCGCCGGAATGGGGCTGAACGTTGGCATAGCCTGCATCAAAAAGTTTTTTTGCGCGCTCAATGGCAAGGCTTTCGACGACATCGACGAACTCACAGCCCCCATAGTAACGCTTGCCGGGATAGCCCTCGGCATACTTATTCGTAAGAACGCTGCCCTGCGCTTCGAGAACAGCTTTGGATACAATGTTCTCAGATGCGATGAGTTCGAGCTTTGTGCGCTGACGATTCAGTTCTTCGTCAATGGCTTTTGCAAGCGCAGGATCCGCTTCGTGTAAGGATGTCATAAGGCTCATGTTTGTGCTCCTTTTCTTTTCAAAAAACTTTTACTTTAAAAATACAGTATGCGCTGGTTCAGTCCTTTGCCTCAAGCTGCATAATCTTCTTAATGCGGCGCTCGTGGCGACCGCCTTCGAACTTTGCGCCGAGAAAGGCACGGATGATCTCCTCCGCAGAACCGAAGCCGAGGACGCGCCCTCCCATAGCGAGAACATTGGCATCATTGTGCTCGCGCGCCTTCTTTGCCGAATAGACATCATGGCAAAGAGCGCAGCGAATGCCCTTGATCTTATTGGCAGCCATCGAGATGCCGATCCCCGTGCCGCATAGAACGATGCCGAGCTCTGCCTTGCCGCCCGTGATATCCGCACAGACCTTTTCTGCAATATCGGGGTAATCGACGGGATCCGTGCCAAAGGTACCGACGTCTGACACACGGATGCCGCCATACTCTGCGAGAACCATCTTGACTTCATCCTTGAGTAAGGTCGCACCGTGATCGCTTCCTATCGTAATATTCATACCCTGCCGCCTTTCTTCTGTTCGCTGCATCTTTGTTCTGACAATGTCTATCACACTTCATCATTCTATCGCATTATATCACGAGAATCCGTCCGTCTTCAATTGCTCACTTGACATACTCCCCACGGCTAAAGCCGGGGGATTCTTGGATACAGACGGCATTTG
>ERZ773042.2482-NODE-2482-length-10017-cov-11.466071_pt1 | contig 10017 bp, 6 predicted proteins | sample MGYA00511664_ERZ773042 | MGnify/ENA primary metagenome ERZ773042 (study PRJEB29015, sample SAMEA2737984) | human oral metagenome | biome: human oral; feature: human-associated habitat; material: dental | place: China | collected 2036 ... | reverse complement strand
TCATCCCGCCCGCCTCGTCCACTCCCGTGCGCGCCGTCCTGCTCGATGCCGACGGTGTCCTTCAGCTCATCGGCACCCCGTGGGGCGAGGCGCTGATCCGCGGCGGCGGCCCCGCTTTCGCCCGAGCCATGATCGATGGTGAGACCGACGCCCTGGCGGGCAGGGAGACCCTGACCGAGCTACTGGAGCGGGTGGTGAAGGACTTGGGGCTGGAGTTGCGCGCATCGGACCTGCTTGAGATGTGGCACCGGGCCACGCCCGACCCTGTGGCCTGGGAGTTGGTGGGGGACCTGCGCGAGGCGGGTTACACAACGGTCCTGGCCACCAACCAGCAGTGGGAGCGCCGGGCCTGGATGCGCGAGCAGCTGGGCTACGACGGCCTGTGCGATATCGACGGTTACTCCTGCACGCTGGGGGTGGCCAAGCCGGATGCCGCCTACTTCCTCCGACTGCTGGAGCTCGCAGGGGTGGAGGCGAACCAGGCCCTGTTCGTCGACGACAGCGCCACCAACATCGCCGCGGCCCGCGAGGTGGGCTTGCGCACCATCCACCACCCGGCCGATGCCGGCGGAGAGCTGCTGCGACACGAGGTCATCCAGGCCCTGGCACAGGCCGCCTCTCCGTCGCAAGGATGAGCCGACCGTCCTCTATTCCTCCTTGAGGAACTTGCCTGACCGCCGCCTGCGGGGAAGACTCACCTTGACACCAGCAATCAGCGAAGGACGACTCATGGCAGGAACGACGGCGAACGACCAGGTTCCCGACAGCACCACCGCTACCGCTCCTGCAGCGCACTCCCCCCAACCGCCCACCTCCAACGCCCGCCGCGCCCCCGAGACCTTCCTGCGCCTCATCACGGCGATCCACTCCGTCCTTCCGGGCTTCGTGCGCAGCCGGCTGCCGGTGACCTTCATCGGCTACGCGATCATCAACGGCTCGGCCTTCTTCCTGGACATCACCTGCCTGTGGGTGTTCTACAACCACTTTCACTGGTTCTATCCGGTGGCGGTCACGGTCGGTTACGCCATCGCGGCCGTCTACTCCTTCCTGCTCAATCGCTGGCTGAACTTCCAGGCTCATGGGCACGTCGTCGCACAGGGCGCGGGCTACATGGCCGGCATCGTCAGCCAGTACGTCATCTTCATCCTGGGTCTTTCCTCGCTGCTGCACTGGTTCGGGGTCAACGCCGAGCTGGCGCGCATCATCTCGGCCTGCTGCGAGGGGATCTACCTCTACGTGTTCATCCGGCTGTGGGTGTTCCGCGGGGTGCCGGAGCCCCAGAGTCAGCAGCAGTAGGTACCTGAGCAGACTGAGACGGCGGAGTAGTGGACGCTTTGAGATCAAGCCCCTGCTCACATAGCACTGCCCCCGATCGGGAACGTACTCTTCCCTCGAGGACTGCGTTCTCCCACAGACGACTGGGATCCGACCGTCACCTTGTGCGGGACAAGTACGTTCCCGAGGCAAAAGCATGTTCCGGTGCACACGCTCAGCCGCCCTGCACCGCCGCAGGGGCTCCCATGTCACGAACCGCCTCGGCGTCACATACCGACGCAAAAAAAGCAGAAGCGATACTGAGACGCCGCACCCTCACCAGTAGGCGCGGGTGGTCTCGGTGGGACCATCGAGCTCGGTGAAGCCGGCGTCGATGACGTGGACGGGCCGGGCGGTGGTCTCCCACTGTTCACGGCTGGGTACGACGACGCGTACCCGGAAGCCATCATCGGCCCAGGCCTGCCGGAAGGCGGGCTCCATCGCCGCGCTCTCCCAGGCCAGCTGGGCGGCGTGGCCGCACTGGGCGGCGAGTTTGCCCGAAGTCATCTCGTGCAGAGGCGTGACCTCGATCGTCACGAGTGCCCCGGCGGAGACCGACGCCGACCCGAGCACGATCTCCTCAGCCGCGGCCGGGTCCTTCGCGACGCGCGCGGTGATCGCGGCCGGCGGAGGGGGCAGCTCACTGCCGTCCGGGAAGTGAGTGCCCTCCACCTGGGTCTTGGCCAGGGCCCCGGGCAGGGGGCGCACCGGGCCGGGCACGAAGGCGCGCACCGCTGCCCGCCCCCAGCCCGCCGGGCCGTCCTGGGTGACGGTGACGCCGTCGATGTCCTGAATCTCCTCCCAGCGCTTACCACGAGCACGACGCACAAGCTTACGGATGCGCCCATCACGCCAGTGGTCCACGGCCGGGTTCCAGGGCCCACCAGGGGCGGAGGCGGGCGCGGCCAGGAGGGCGACGACGGCGCGGGCAGCGGCCTCGGCGACGTCGATGCGCCGGGGTGGGTGAACCTTGTCGTAGCGCACGGCGATCTGCATACCCCAGGGGACCGCGTGGTCGAGGTGCCCGGACGGGGATGGCGCCGGCGACGGGGAAGACGGTGGTTGAGAAGGCGAGGAGTGCGGCACGGGCAGAAGCCTACTGGGTCGTTATCGACGCAGTCAGGGCCACGTCTGCGCTCCGCCTCCTGGCGGACTATCCGGCCCACGGAGACGATCGACCAGGACTATTTCCCACCAAAACGCCGATGGGTGACGTGAGAAAGTCCTCCTACGGCAGGAGAGGAATCCCAGCACAGGTCGCTTAAGTTTCCACCATGGAACCACCTCTTCCGTCCGCCGTCCCCGATTCTGCAGGCCCGGCGCTCTCAGCCGTGCCTCCCTCTCGCCCACGGATGTTCAACGGCGCAACCGTTCACGGCATCACCGGAACCCACCGGCTGCGCCACCCCGCGGAGATCCCGTTGCTCGTCGTCGCGGTCCTCACCACTCTGATGGGTTACGGCGCCTGGTTCATCATCATCAGTTGGCTGGCCTCCTCCTCTGAGGCCACCGGCATGGAGGCCGAGGTCCGTCGCCTCTTCCTGGACGGCGGCACCTTTTCTCAAGTGTTGTTGGTCATCCCTCTCGTCCCACTCATCGTGTGGATCGTGCGCGCCATCATGTACGCCCGGCTGCGGGCGAGCTCGGTGCAGATGTCTCCCACCCAGTTCCCCGAGGGATACAGGATGGTCGTCGAGGCGGCCCAGGAGTTCGGCCTGCGGCGAGTCCCCGACGCCTACGTGGTGCTGGGCAACGGGCAGATCAACGCCTTCGCCTCCGGCCACGGCTTCCGACGCTTCGTGGCCGTCTACTCCGACTTGTTCGAGATCGGCGGAAAAGCCCGCGACCCTGAGGCGCTGCGCTTCATCATCGGCCACGAGGTCGGTCACCTCGCGGCCGGTCACGTCTCCTACTTCCGTCTCATCTTCTCCCAGCTGGTCAGCTATGTCCCCCTCCTGGGGCAGGCGTTCTCACGAGCTCAGGAGTACACGGCGGACAACCACGGCTACGCCCACGCACCTGACGGCGTGCCCGGGGCCATGGGGGTTCTCTCCGGAGGCAAGTACCTGGGAGCCGAGGTCAACACCCATGCGCTGGCCGACCGTGCCACGCGTGAGAAGGGGTTCTGGCTCCACATGAGCAATTGGCTCTCCACCCACCCGATCAACACCTGGAGAGCCCACGCCCTGCGCGACCGCAGGCGCCCGGGGCGGATCATGATCCGCCCGCCGGAGTCGACCGCCTGGTTCCCGCCCCCGGCCCCCAGCGGCAGCGGATGGTCCGACTCCTGGCCGACGCCGCAGCAGATGCTCTCGGTGCTGAACTCCACCACCATGAGTGTGCCCAGCGAGGAGCAGTTCGGCCGCTACCCGGGCGTGAGCTACCAGACTCCCCGCAACGAGTTGCGCTGGGCCTCCCCAGTTCCGGCTCAGACCACCCCGATGCCGCCGAGCGGGCAACCGGTACCGGCCGCGCCAGAGGCACCGACCCCCACGGCTCACGGCCCCCGGCTGCCGGAAACAGTCGCTACGGGCACCAACGGCTCACCGGCGAGCACGTCCGCCGATGAGCCGGCCCAGACACCGCGGACGTGGGACGAGGGTCAGTGAATCCTGTGCTGCCCTGACAGCCCATCGCTTCGAGCCGACGAGAGTCAGCTCGGGGCGACGGCACTGGCCGCCGTCGCGAAGGAGTCCAGGGCACCCCGCAGATCAGCGGCGCCATCAGCGACATTGATGGCCTGGCAGCGGGCGGCGAGCTTGTCGAGCTCGGCCAGACGCTGGCCGACGGACTCGACCACGCCGGATGCGGCGGCGGACAGCTCAGCGGCCGCAGCGGGCAGGGCCGGGTCGGTAGAGGCCGGGGAACCGGTCCACAGCATGAGGAGCTGGTTGGGAATCGTCATCATGCGGCTGGCCTCGCCGATGTAGGCGACTGCCTGGTCCGCGAGTGCGCTGTGAGCCTGAGCCTGGCGCTCCATCTCGGTCACGCCGTCGATGAGGGACTCGAGGAGATCAGGAATGGCCTCGATCGACTGCTGAGGGTCGCCGACGCCATCGATGAGTTCGACGGTGAACAGCGAGACAATGGTGGCGTGCAAGCGGGCCAGGGCGATGCGGAAACGGGTCCGAGCGCCGTTGGTGTCGAGCTGGGCCAGGGTGTCGACAAGCCGGGCAACCAGCGGGTTGACCAGCCCCTGCATCTGAGTCCACAGGTCCAACAGGTCCGCCAGGGGTTTGACCCTGGGGTCGGAGCGGTCCAGGGCGGCAATTCGCTCGGGACTCAGGCGCGGGTCCTCCAGGGTCTGGGTCAGGCCCCTGCCGGCCGTCTTGAGCGAGGCCGACAACTCGGCGAGCTGCTGCTGACCGGCCATCCAAGAGCCGAGTCCGTCTGCGATGGTGGTGACCGAGTCGAGCATGACCCGCAGGTTCCCGGTGGCTCCGGGGCGCACCGGAATACCGTCGGAGAGCTTCTCACGACGCGCCACCTCCGCCGGCAGGGCGGCGTTCTGGAACTCCTCGTAAGACGACAGGCCCGCCCCCGCCAGTAGCTCGGCAATACGGCCGAGCCCCTGCTCGGCCGCCGTCCGACGGTTGGCTCCGGCGGCGATGGCCCGATCCTCGACGGTGCGGGCTTCACGGTAGATGGCGCAAGCGATGTCGAACAGGTTGGTGCACACCGGCCGGGTGCGCACCGAGAGGTAGCCGCCGTCGGACAGCGGAGTGACGGTGGCGAAGACGTCGTACTCGCTGCCATCGGCGGCGAGGTTGCGCACGTAGGCAGCGAAGGGACTGCCGGTCTTAAGGGTGTCCCACATGGCCTTGAAAGCACCGCCGGGCATCTCCGGGTGCCGGATGATGTTGTGCGGGGCACCTGAGAGCTCATCGCGCTGGTAGCGGGAGAGTTCGATGAACACGTTGTTCGAGTGGCGGATGACGCCGCGCGCGTCAGTGGTTGAGAAGAAGAGCTGGTCCACTCCCACCTCGTGGGTGGCTCCGGTGACCTGTGGCATAGTCGAGTGCTCCTTGGAGAGATCAGGGCATGACGGCATCCGAAGCGGCAAGACGGTTGTTTCCCGTCTTCCGCCCATTGATTTCCGGTTGGACGGCTGAACAATACACCCCGCCCCGAAACGAGTCATGACAATTCACCACAATTGACCGATCACACAGCCGGCTTGACACACAGCACGAGACACACATTTTTCACCCTTTTACTGGAAGGCGTTTCAGGGCCACTGCAACGACCTCCCGACAGCCCACCGACTGAACCCAACCAACTCCCCTTCAGCAACATGACATCCATTCGAAAGCGTATCGACAGCGAGCAACAGAGACAGAGTGACCTGGGAGCGAGAATTATCACCAACGGCTCTATGGACATTGGCGGAGACATCTCCTAGCACACACCGGCAGAAATCGAACAAATTTCCCCATTAAAACAGAAATAAAATACCAAGCATGCGCTCAGAAATTTTTCAGATTTATCAAAGCAGGCTCACAGAATTAACGACGTGAGACGGTAACCTCCGCCAGACCGAGCCGACTGCGAGAACTGGGAACCCGACGCTCGACAGCCGAACACCCCTCAAGGGCACCCGGAGTGTCGGACAGCCCGACGCAACCCACCTCCGCCAAGGACTGAGCACCCCGGAGTACAGAAATCCAGAGACGAGCCGATTCCTGCCACGTTGGAGCCATCAGCGTTCACGAGAGAATCGGCTTGCTCCTGACATCGAAGACCACCCCTCGCACACTCACCAGCCACTACGCGAGAAACCGAGCTTCCCACATCGGCACATCGAGGCCTCCAACTCACGGATCAGATGAGGCAACAAGCGACGATAAATTACCATGAAAATCAGTTCATGAAGCATCTGCTGATCACAACTATCGCCGTTTTCTCAGCGGAACTAGGCGGGGTCGGAACTGACGTGTGAACCACCAGGGAATTACGGATGGGCTCAGAAAAGGCGACAGCAAGACGCCCCGCCCCTTACCCCTCTGGTAAGCCAGGTAGCCAACAACATCACCCGCCACCGACATGCTGAGGGCAAAGGCCCCAAGAAGTGGAATGAACCGGGCGGTGGCATCAGAGCCGGCGGTGACCCGAAGGATCCGAGAGGTGGCGAGTCCCAGGATCGCCATCAGGGGAACCGGAACGCCTTCAGGCAACCTTCAACTACGAGATTGGTCAGATCAATCCATAGCGGTTGCGCTAACCGCATCACCCCGCCTCAGACGTCACGCGTCACGGCGCGTCCTCGGCTCGTGTTTGAGATCGCCCGGTGACGAGCCATGAACGCCCAGCCATCGAGGAACGGCCCTTTTGTAGTCCAGATAGGCCTGTCCGAACCTCGTCTCCAGAGCCTCCTCCTCGGCAGGGATCTGGTAGCGGTCGATCAGCCAGACGAAGCCGATCAGCGGGATCACCGCGGACGGGCTCCTGCGCGCGATCGCGTGCGCGAGCAGTGCTCCGGCCAACCCCAGGTACATAGGATTGCGCGTCAGCCGATTAGGACCGTCCACAACAAGGTGCTGCGCGCGCTCAACCCTCACTGGATCAACCGTTGTGCGATGTCGGAGAAAGGTCCCCGCGCTCCCGGCGAGCGCGCATATGGAGATCCCGAGTACGGGAGCAGCCATCTTCATCGACGACGGCGTCACTCTCCGGCCGCGGGTCATGGCGCTCTGCGCCAGCCCGGCCGCAGCCAGCAGCACCGCCGGCGGCGGTCGTCTGATCCCCTGTCCCATCACCATGATCTCCTCTCACCCTCTACGGCCCGACGGAGAGCCGGGCTCAACCGATATGGAAGTAATGGGCCACCAGGTCCTCGACCTGGATGCGGGCGTCGGCGATCTCCTCACGCAAGTCGGCGTCTCCCAGAGCCACGAGCCCGGCCGCCCAGGAGTCGATGAGTGCGGGCGGAAAGACCCCGAGGGCCTCGTAGTCCTCGCGTTGGGCGAGCAGACGCTCGGCCGCCTGGGCGCAGGAGACCGGCAGCTGGTCGAGTCCCTCGACCTTGGAGGCGTCCCCACTGACGTAGCGCTCATCGGCGTGCTCCAGCATGCCGGGCTCGGTCAGGCCGAGCCTCGCCGCAACGGTGATCCCGGCCAACAGCAGGTGGATGGCGGCGCTGCCGTCCGGGGAGCGCAGCTCCACGGTCTGGGAGTCGTCCGGCAGATCGCCCACGGGGGCAGCGTCGGGGTTGGCGTCCCGGAACATGCGGTCATCGAGGTTCTGCCACCCCAGCGGCACCCGCACCAGCACCGAGCGGTTGCGGTCTCCCCAGCAGATCGCCGTGGGCGCCTCCTGATGGGGCACGAGCCGCAGGAAGGAAACGGGCACGGTGTTGCCGAAAGCAGTGAGCGAGGCCGCATGGGACAGATAGCCGCCGATGACGCGGCGGGCGGCGTCCGTCAGAGTCGTGCCGTCGGAGAACTGGTTGGCGCCGTCCTTCATGAGGCGAGTGTGGAAATGCATGCCGGAACCGGCCTGGCCAACAGCGATCTTCGGGGAGAAGGAGACCTCGATGCCGTGAGCATGTGCGACCTCGCGCACCACCCACTTGGCCAGGACCATCTGGTCAGCGGCGCGGGAGACATCGGTGGGCAGAAACTCGATCTCCTGCTGAACGATCTGACGCCCGTCGGCCACGAAGTTGCCGACCTCGGCGTGTGCGTACTTGACCGCGCACCCCATGCGAACCAGGTGGCCGAGTGCCTCGGTGCGCACCTGGGACCACTTCGAGAACGGAGCCGCCTCGTGGTAGCCGCGCTGCTCCTCAACACCGAAGAGATCGTCGACCTCGGAGAACAGGTAGTACTCGAGCTCGCCGAGCGCCTCAAGACGGCAGCCGGTCTCAGCCTCGAGCGCCGCCTGGGCTCGACGCAGGATCTGCTGTGGGGCGCTGGCCAGCGGATTGCCCTCGACGTCGTAGAAGCCGCACATGATGTCGAGGGTGGGCCGCTCGGTGAAGGGATTGAGGTAGGCGGTGCGCAGCTGCGGGACCACGTAGAGATCGGAGCTGGTGGCCTCGACAACGTCGAACAGGGAGGATCCATCGACCCGCTCCCCCATCGTGAGGATCCGGTCCAGGTGGGCGGCGGACTGGATCGCGAAGTTCAGCTCCTTGAGCCGACCATCGCCGCCGACGTAACGCAGGTTCAGCATCTCGACGCCCTGCTCGATGACGAAGCGGATGATGTCGGCGCGTGTGAACTCCTCGGCCTGCTTACCCAGAGCCTGCACCAGCGGGTTCGGGTTGAGTGTGACAGCGTCAGTGGATAGTGCGGTGGACGAATCGGAGGACGGCATGGACAGCTCCTCTGAGGAAGGGCGGACGGAGTCGCGGTGCCGCTGCTGGCCTGGATGTGACGACGTCGTCGGGCCGGCCGCGGGGCGGCACCGATTCTGTCAGGAAGGGCCAGTCGACTCCAACCCCCGCAAAAACCGGGGAAACACCGCCCCATCTACAGCCTCATCATCCTGCGTCGGCCACTGAGTCCTGCTCCACCTCCACCGGACCCTCTGCCGGCTCCTGCTCCCGCTCCGTCAACTCACTGGCCTCAGCCTCGGCGATCTGTTCCATACCGGTCTTCTGGGACAAGGGGACCTCGGGCAGGAAGAACGCGATGACGGAGGTGGCCACGAATAGGGGAATCATCCAGGCGAAGATCGGCAGGAGGGAGTCGGCGTAGGAGTTCACGACGGCATCATGCAGGGCGCCGGGCAGCTTGCCCACCAGAGCCGGAGTCAGGGAGGAGGTGTCCGCCTCACGGAACTGGGCGAGCGAGGCCAGCACGGCGGGGTCGGCACTACGGGCCAGTTCCCCGATCCGCTCGGCGAGGTTGGAGGTGAGGCTGGAGGAGAAGGCCGCGCCGATGAGCGAGGCGCCCAGGGAGACACCGACCTCGCGGAAGAAGTTGTTGCCGCTGGTGGCCGCGCCCAGGTGCCTGGCCTCGATGGCGTTCTGCACCACGGTGACCAGGAGCTGGAAGAACAACCCAATGCCCGCCCCCATGATGAAGGTGGCTGCTGAGACCTGCCAGACGGGGGACGACGTCGTCAGGCGGGAGAGCCAGAAGGAGGCGCCGGCCGCCATGAGTGGACCGAGGACCGGGTAGATCCGGTAGCGGTTCGTACGTGAGACGAGGACGCCGGAGAGGATCGAGGACATGAGCATCCCGATCGTAATGGGCACCAGCAGAAGGCCGGAGGTGGTGGCCGAGTACCCGTAGACCATCTGGAGATAGGTGGGCAGGTAGCTCAGGACACCGATCATGCCGCCCATGGCGAGCATGCCGACGACCGTGGAGACGACGAAGGTGCGGCTGGTGAGGATCGACCAGGGCAGGATGGGGTCGGCGGCACGGGTCTCGGCGAAGGCGAACAGTCCCCAGCAGGCCAGGCCGGCGATGCCCAGGCCGATGATGACCGGGCTGGCCCACTCGTACTGGTTGCCGCCCCAGGTGGCCATGAGGACTATGGCGACAGCGCCGGCGTTCATGAGGGCCAGCCCCCACCAGTCAATGGGGCTGGTCAGGCGGCTGCTGGGCAGGCGCAGTACCAGGGCAACGGCGATGAAGGCGAGGATACCCAGCGGCAGGTTGATCCAGAAGGCCCAGCGCCAGGAGACCGAGTCGGTGAGCCAGCCGCCGATGATGGGCCCCAGGATGGAGGCGATGCCGAACATGGCTCCCA
>ERZ773042.2479-NODE-2479-length-10021-cov-13.562011_pt1 | contig 10021 bp, 8 predicted proteins | sample MGYA00511664_ERZ773042 | MGnify/ENA primary metagenome ERZ773042 (study PRJEB29015, sample SAMEA2737984) | human oral metagenome | biome: human oral; feature: human-associated habitat; material: dental | place: China | collected 2036 ... | reverse complement strand
CGGGCGAGCCGCACGCCCCCGGCCTTGCCCCGCCCCCCGGTCTTGACCTGCGCCTTGACCACCACCAGGGGGGCTCCCTGGGCCAGGAGCTCGGCGGCGGCGGCCTGGGCCTCCTGCGGGCTGGTGGCCAGGCACCCGTCGAGCACAGGCACCCCGTGCGCGGCGAACAGGTCCCTGGCCTGGTACTCGTACAGGTCCATGGCTCGTCCTACCTCCAGACGTCGGGCTGCGGGCACGTGCGGGTGCCCGGGCACGAGGGTATCGCGTGGTGAGGGCCCTTACGGCCGCGCGTCGGGGACCTGGACCCAGGTCCACCGGTGCGCGGTGACCAGGATCCCGCGCCCCATGGGGACCGGGGCCCCCACCGAGCGCGGCAGCCTGGCGGAGAGGTAACTGCCGTCGTCGGCGGACCGGGGGGCCAGGAGCAGGCCGGTGCGGTTCTTGCGGACCTGCCCCACCAGGCCACGGTACAGTCCCTGGATCTCGTCGACACCGCAGGAGACCAGCACGCCCCCGGGCGCGTCGCGGCAGGTCTTGAGGTGCTTCTCCAGCACCGGGGCGAGCTTGTGGTCGGGGCCCAGGAACTCGAAGTCGTCCACGACGAGAAGGACCTCGGAGGGGGCGTGCCGGATCAGCCCGAGCAGGTCGGCGGCCACGGCGTCCTCCCCCAGGACGCCCAGGACCCCCGGCCGCCCCTGCAGGCAGCGCAGCGGGGAGCGCCCGGGGGCCACCGCCACCACCTGCGCCCCGGCGTCCAGGGCCGTGAGGGCCCCCACGTACAGGGCCGTCGAACGCCCTGAGCGACGTGGCCCCGTCACCAGGACGCCGTTGCCGACCTCCTCCATCCGCAGGGGCAGCAGCCCCAGGTCGTCCCCGCCCACGGCCAGGCAGAAGGATCCCCGCCCCGGGGGCGGGCCCAGGGCGAGCGCCTGGGTCAGGGAGATCGCCACGGGGAGCTCGTCAACGTGCCTGGGGCACCGGGAGCGCGGTACCTGCGACCACTGCCGGCTGGCCTGGCGCGCCAGGGCGTGGACGGCAGCCACCTGGGCCGTGCCCGCCAGGGAGGCGTCCAGCAGCCCCACCTGGACCTCCCGGGGCCGGGCGCCCGCGCGGAAGGCCCGGCCCGAGGGCATGGACACGGGCACGTCCCGGGGGCGCATCCCCACCATGTCGTAGTTCTCCGCCGCGGGCAGGCGCAGCGCCAGACGGTCCTCCAGCATCATGCCCATACGCCCCCGGCACACCGTCTGGTCCCCGGCCATCACCACGTGCAGGCCCACGGCACCGCCCTCACGCAGCAGGAGCTCCACGCGCTCCACCAGGGCGCCCCCGTCCACGGACTCGAAGCTGGCCACGTAGGAGTCCCACCGGTCAATGAGCAGCAGGAGGTAGGGCAGGCGCTCCTGCGGGCTGGCGGCCAGGCGCTGCTCGGCCACGGACGCCAGGCCGTCCAGGGCCAGGAGCTGCTGGCGCCGGGTGACCTCACGCCCCAGGAGGTCCAGGAGCCGCCGGAGCCGCTCAGGCTGGTCCCGCGTCACCACGGCGCCCACGTGCGGCAGCCTGGTGCACGGCAGGAGGGCGCCCGTCCCGGCGTCGATCCCGTAGACGTGCACCTCCTCCGGGGACGTGGTACGGGCCACCTCCGCAGCGATCCCCCGCAGCAGGGTCGAGCGCCCCGAGCCGGCGGACCCGGCCACCCCCAGGTGCCCCGCGCACGTGTAGTCCCAGGTCATGACCTTCTGGGCCTGCTCACCCGGGCAGTCCTCCAGGCCCAGGACGAGCGGGGGCAGCAGCCCGCGGGCACGTGGGTCCACCGCCCCGACGGGGCCTGCGCCCTCCGCCCCTCGGGCCCCGTCCCCCGGCTCGCCCTGCCCGCCACCGGGCCCCGCCTGGGCGGCCAGGAGCGGACGGCGCTCGCGCGGGGCCGAGGGAAGCCGCGACCCACCGGTGCGGGACGGGACCGGTTCTGCGGGTGGACGGCGTCGGAGGCGTGCTGCTGGGGTGGCGGTCATGGTTGCCAGCCTCGGGTCGGGGGTAGGGCTGCTGAGGGTATTGGCTCTCAGCACGAGAATGCCAGTGGGCCCAAAGAGGATAGGGTAGGACGTCGATGATCGTGCACGCAGATCTTCGCAGGCCGAGATGTGATATTGATAACAGTTTGATTTCAACCCTGGACAAGTGGTCCACGTCTCAAATACTCTATGAGGCATGAGTTGTGCACATCGTCGAGTAGATCCTGCCTCTCAGCAGATATTGAAATCTCACGTCCTGTTCTTCAGTGCCGACTAGGGTGCGTGCTGACTGCTTTCGTTGACTGTTCCCGAGTCTTCCTGACGATTGGAGAGTGGTGGGCCATGTCCCTGCAGACCGACCTGGATGTACTTGCGATCCTGTACGATATGCTGAGTAACAACGTAACCCTGGCGGATACGATTCAGAAGGACACAGGCCGTGACCTGGCGGCAGCGGTGTGAGAGAGCCCCTAACGCCAGGGATTTCCGGGCCGCTTGGGACGAGTTCCGTCCCAAGCTGGTGGCCTTCGAGGAGCTCCTGGCGGCGGTCATGGACGTGGCCAACAACGACATCGCCAACGGGGTCACCGACGCCCGCCAGCTGGCGACGGTCTCCCCTGGCCTGAGAGACCCGGACCTCCCCTCCCGGGGGCACCGTGACGTGGCACCCCCCGGGAGGCAGGCGGCAGACCTTCAGGAGAGAGTCGAAGTAGTCTCGTGTACGCCCAAAAGCATCTCGTCCCACGTCACAACCATCCTGTCCCAGATCGAGGCGGTCCGCAGCCAGATCCAGGCCGCCTACGATGCTGAGTCCTCTACCTTCCCCGAGGAGACTGACGACAACAGGGCGAGGATCCACTGGCTGTCAGGCAGGGAGTTCTGTATCGAGTAAAGGATCAGGACTGCGGACTGAGGAAACGGTTGTAGTTTGGGCGAAAAGACAAGGCCGAGGGAGAGGATTTTATGGCAGAGCTAACGATAGACGCGCTCAGCGATGGCATGTCGCTTATCCCGATCCCTGGAAGCCCCTGGATAGGCAAGGCCCTGTCCGCCATTCGCTCCCACTCCGCAGGAGCCGGTAAGAACATCCTGGCAGACAGTGCTACGAGTGTCGAGGAGGCCCAGAAAGCACTGCAGGCCGCCGTCAGTAAGAGCCTCAGGTTTGAGGCTATTAATGCCATGGCCACGGCCGGACTTCTTCCCGACGATGCTTTTACGAAAAAAGGCGGAACACCCATGAGTTACAAGTGGATAACCAAAGACAATGGTAAGTGGAATCTAAATCTAAACGAAGCCTTGCGTGACAAGACAGACGGGGAAACAAAAAACCTAGAAGGATGGTTCAAGCTTATTAAAGACAACCTTAAAATCCCCATTATCGACGGTACTGGTACTATCGTTACAGGCGCAGTCATTACAACCGCTTTTAATGACGGTATCGGGAAAGCCAACAGCGACAAGAAGGCCATAGATGAATCATGAGACGATTCAGGCTTGGCAGATAGTTCGAGACCACGGCTGACTATAGCTAATTTGGTCACAGCCATTGTCTTTAAGTGAGGAGTTGGTTTGCGTGAGGCCTGCTGGTCGTCATCCCTGGTGGGTCTCTGTATGCTGCGTCATGATGCTGGTAGGGTGCCTGGTCCTGCCCACCTGCCCCGGGACTCCACGAGCGTCAGCGACCATAATGTTCCCGGACGCACTCACCACCCAGGTCCTTTCGGGTACGGCTACAGCACCAGCCCCCACTACCGGCCCCACCGGCACAGACACCACCAGCCCGGGTACTGCCACCGGTGCGGGTGCTGCGACTAATGCCCACGCGGACACTGCTGGCGCCGACGCTGCCCTCGGGGACGCCGTCGTGCTGACCAGGGCCCTGGACGAGGGCGACTACACGGCCCTGGCACAGGCGGTCAGTGAGCGTGTGGCACCGCACGTCGGTGGGGGCGCATACGCCACCGCCCTGGTTGACGCCCTGGGGGCCAGGGGCCTGGTGCGCGTGGCAGCGCACCTGCCCATTGGCACCACCACGTGGACGTCCCTGTTGGCTACGGCTACCAGCTCGCCCTTGTGGGACGAGGGGCGTCGTGAGGCCCTGGGACGGGATCTGGCGTCCCTGGTCACCACCACGGGTGACGTGGCCGAGGCCGACACGCTCCTGCTGCCGCTGGGCTTCAGGCGCCTGCTCACCGCCGACCAGGACCCCCTGACCGCTGCTGCTGGCGCCCAGGCCTCGGGCGCTGGTGACGGCCAGGCCTCGGACAGTGAGAACAGCCAGGATCCTCTGGTGCTGGACACCAGGTTCCTGGCGTCCCTGGTTCGTGGGGTAATGGCCGGTGAGACCAGTGAGGCCGCCGGGGGCTCCCGGATCGGGTGGGTTGAGTACGCGCGCCTGACCACCACGGCAGGCGACGGGTACTCGAACTTTCCCGAGGACGCGCCCCAGGAGGTCAGGGCCCGCTACTCCTCCTACGACCCCCTGGCCGCGGTCCTGACCGCCACAGCCCGGCGTCCCCAGACGGTCCTGGACGTCCTGGCCCCACCCCTACCGGGGGCTGACCCCAGACCCTAGGACCCAGTGGGAAGAACTACAAGGACCGGGAACGGTTCCCCTGGGTGGACGGATCCCTGTGGACATGGGTGGCCGCCCGCACCCAGAGGTCAGGGACCGCCTGCCTGGAGGCCCTCACGTCCGCCGTGGCCTCGGCCTCCACCCTGCGCTACAAGCCCACCGCACCCCGGACCAACCCCTACGAGGCCCAGGCCGCCTGGCTCACCGAACAAGCAGTAGTCACCCTGGCAGGCGTGGACACCACCACCTGGACGCCCGCGGCCCGACGCACCACCGCCGTCACGCTCGCCAACTCCATAGGCGATATCGATGACATAGCTAACGGTACCGCGTACAAGAACCGTCACGCGAGTTTCGACAAGCCCCTGCCAGTATCCTGGCAGGACCGCCACGGCAAGGAGCTCACTACCCTGCTCCAGAACGTCCTGACCGACGACACCGCCCTGACCATCCTGTTCGGAGCCGCTAACGTATTCACCTTCCAACGCACAGCCGTCAGCATTGAGTCAAGTGAGTTAGACTACCTACAAATGATTTACCGGTCTTCACTGGGCATCACAAGACTAGGTGCGCACCTGTACAGCTACGTCTACGATACTTGTGTCACGGGCAGGGGCGGGGACAAGGACGAGGCGAGCCCCGCCGCCGGGGTGGTGCTGGCCGCCCTGGACCAGGGCCCGGAGCCCGTCCCGGCCCCGGGAACCCCCTGGCGTCCCCCGGCCACCCCCGCCCAGGCCGCCCAGGCCACCACGACCAGCGGCTCCTCCCTGACACGTGAGCAGCTCGGGAACGAGATCGCTAACAGGCTATGCCTGAAGACCACCGTCATCCTGGACGCCGCCAACCTCATCCCCCAGGACGCCTACACCCTGGAGAACGGCCAACCCGCCCATGACTGGATCACCCTGGGAAACGACGGGATGTGGCACCTGGACCAGGAAGCAGCCCTGGCCGACCCCGTCGGCCTGAACAGCTGGCTGAACGACATCTGGACGGAGCAGGACCTCCCTAGTGTCATCAACTGGCTCGCCGAAAAATTCGTCGTCGGCGCCCTCGAGACCTGGGTCCCTGTGCTCACAACTGACCCCCAGGCGCCCATCAGGCACGCCGCCCTGGTGGTGGCGGTGCTGGCCACTGCCACCGCCCTCCTGGTCTACAACTTCTCCCACACCCACCAACGTCGCAGGGAGAGACTGCGCCCGATCCGCAAGGAGCGACTACGCAGGTGGCGGGAACGACACAAGAGCTGGTACGAGGAGTAATACCAGACGACAGGCACGTGAACTGAAGACTACGTAGACCATTGTTTTCACCCTTTGGGCAAAGGAGCTGATTCGTGTGAGACCTGCTGGTCGTCCTAGCCGGTGGGCCCTCGTGCGCCGCGGCGTGGCCCTGGCAGGGTGCCTGGTCCTGTCGGCCTGCCTGACCCCACCCGGCACCGCGATCCCACGAGCAGCAGCCCTACCACTCCCGGACGCACCTACCACCCAGGTCATTTCGGGTACGGCTACAGCACCAGCCCCCACTACCAGCCCGAGCGCTGCCACCAGTGCTGCTACTGCTGCCAGTACGGACGCTGATAGCGCCGACGCTGCCCGTGGGGACGCTGTCGTACTGACTGAGGCTCTGGAGGGGAAAGACTACGCGGCCCTAGCGCAGGCAGTCAGTGAGCGCGTGGCACCGCACGCCGGTGGGGGTGCTTATGCGACTGCCCTGGTTGACGCCCTGGGGGCCAGGGGCCTGATGCGGGTGGCGGCGCACCTGCCCACAGGGGAAAGTGGCGTCACAAGTACGGAGGGTGGCGCCAGGGACGTGCCTCACCCGGCACTCGTGTGGACGTCCCTGCTGGCCACGGCCACCGCCTCGCCCTTGTGGGACGAGGGGCACCGTGAGGCCCTGGCCCGGGACCTGGTGTCCCTGGTCACCACCACAGGCGACCTGGCCGGGCCCGACACGCTCCTGCTCCCACTGGGCTTCAGGCGCCTGCTCACCGCCGACCAGGACCCCAGGTCCGAGGATGAGTGGTCAGGCCCCGACCAGGGTCTGGAGGCCACCAGCCCTGACCCGGACCAGGCCCCAGATAATGAGGACAGCCGGGATCCTCTGGCCCTGGATGCCGGGTTCCTGGCTGCCCTGACTCGCGGTGTCATGGCCGGTGAGACAGCTGGGGGCTCGCGGATCGGGTGGGTGGAGTACGCGCGTCTGACCACCACGGCAGGTGGCGGGTACTCGAACTTCCCCGAGGGAACACCCCAGGAGGTCAGGGCCCGCTACTCCTCCTACGACCCCCTGCCCGCCGTCCTGACCGCCGCAACCCGCACCCCTGCCACGGTCCTGGACGTCCTGGCCCCACCCCAGGACGACAGGGACAGCCAAGACCAGGCGGGTCAGCATTCCTCGGCCACCAAGGTGGACGCCACCACCTGGAAGTGGATGTCCGCCCGCACCCAGAAAGCGGGCCCCGCCTACCTGGAGGCCCTGACCGCTGCCGTGGCCTCGGCCTCCACCCTGCGCTACCGGCCCACCACATCCCAGCCCAACCCCTACGAGGCCCGGGCCGCCTGGCTCACCGAGCAGGCAGTAGTCACCCTGGCGGGCGTGGACACCACCACCTGGACACCCACAGCCAGACGCACCACCGCCGTCATACTCGCCAACTCCATAGGCGATATTGAGAATACCGCTAGCGGTATTGACTACGCTGGGAGTAACCAGCTCTTCTACCTGTCCCTGCCCGCCAGTTGGAGCGAGCACCACAATAAAGAACTGACCGCCTTGCTGCGTGAGGCCCTCAGGGACGACACGGCCCTGACCATCCTGTCCAAGGCCGCCAGGATATTCATCACCCACCGCCTGGCCACTGACGCATTCAGGATCCCGCCAGGAACCAGTACCGGAAACACCCCTACCCGCATCCTGAACGACTTAGACGAGAATGCCCACTTGTACGGCTATGTCTACACCGCCTGTGTCACGGGCAGGGGCGTGGGTGAGGACGGGGAGAACCCCGCGGCAGGGGTGGTGCTGGCCGCCCTGGACCGGGGCCCGGAGCCCGTCCCGGCCCCGGGAGCACCCTGGCGTCCCCCGGCCACCCCCGCCCAGGCCACCCAGGCCACCCAGGCCAGCGACCGCTCCCTGACACGGGAGCAACTCGGGAACGAGGTCATTACTAGGCTGTACCTGAAGGCTATCAGCGTCCTGGAAACAGGCCACCTCATCCCCCAGGACGCCTACACCCTGGAGGACGGCCGACCAGCCCACGACTGGATCACCCTGGGAGACGACGGGATGTGGCACCTGGACCAGGAAGCAGCCCTGACAGACCCCGCCGGCCTGAACAGCTGGCTGAACGACATCTGGACGGAGCAGGACCTCTCCAGGGTCACCACCTGGCTCGCCGAAAAATTCGTCGTCGGCGCCCCCGAGACCTGGGTCCCTGTGCTCACAACCGACCCCCAGGCCCCCGCCAGGCACGCCGCCCTGGCGCTGCTGCTCACCGCCGCCACCGCCCGCCTGGTCTACGGCTACTCCCACACCTACCAGCGCCGCGCCCAACGGCACTGGCAGCACCGACGCGCAAGACAACGCAGACGCCAGGAACGACGCCGTCGCCGGGCCCAGGGCGGGTAACCACGACCGGCTGGCTAGGCCACCAGGCCCAGTCGCCGTTCCCGGGCCTGCCGGACCGCGGGCAGTACCTCGGCCACGCACGCCGCCCCCAGGATGCACGTCCCACCGACCAGGAGGCGGGCCGTGACCTGCTCACCCCCCAGTCTCACCGCGAAGAAGGTTGAGAAGAGCGGCTCAGTGGCCATCATGACGGCCGCGCTGGACGGGGAGGTGCGCGCCTGCGCCCAGGTCTGGAGCAGGAGGGCCAGCAGGCCCGGGGCCAGTGCCATGTAGAGCACCTCACCCCACTGGGCGCCGTCGTCGGGCAGGGTCACGCCCCCGGGCAGGCCCACCAGGACGCTGGCCACCCCCAGGGCGATGACCTGGACCGCCGCCAGGTCGAGCTGGTTGGCGCGGGTGGCGCACCGTCCCAGCCAGACAATGTGCACCGCGAAGAGCAGGGCGGCCAGCAGGCTCAGGGACTCCCCCGGCCCCAGGGCCAGGCCCTTAAGGCCCAGGGCCGCCGTCCCCGCCGTGGCCAGGCCCACCGCCACCCACGTACGCCCCGACACCCTCACCCCCAGAGCCACACGCAGCACCACCGGGGTCAGGACCACGTAGGTGCCGGCGACGAAGCCGGCCACCGAGGCGTCCGCACTCTCCAGCCCCACCGTCTGCGCCGCCTGGGCGCTGAAGTAGACCAGCCCCGTACCGGCCCCCCTGGTCCACACCCAGCGGGGGCAGCGCGCCAGGGATCGTCCGCGCCAGGCCAGGGCGACCAGGGCCGCGATCCCGAACCGGACCGCCAGGAAGTCCATGGAGGGGATGACCCCAACCACGCCCTTGATCATGACGAAGGTGGAGCCCCACACGGCCGTGACCGTCATGAGGGCCAGGGCTGGCACAGTACGGCTGAGCGCACGCGGCAGAGCGTGGGACACATCGACCTCCGCAAGAAGGACGGTGCGGCGCTACGCTGCGCACCTGGCTGGTAGTCAAGGACCGGGGCGCCCCGTGCCGCCCCACCACCGGGAGACGGTGCCAGACCGCCCCTGACCACGGCGGGCTCCCCATGACCTATTCTAACCGGTCGCGCCGCCTGTCTCACAGGGTCGTCTACGCCAGGGACCTTGGTCCGCTCTGACCGGACGAACGGGACCGTCCCCCGGTGGTGCGCTCCGCCCAGGGCGAGCGGCCCCACCACAGACGTGACGTAGACCCCATGGTCGTGGGACAATAGGAGGACCTGACCATTGACCGCTCGGGAAGGACCCTCATGGCTCAGCCGACGACGCCGCCCACCACCTCCACCACCGCCGAGCCCCTGCGGATCGGGATCCTGACCTCCGGCGGCGACGCACAGGGCATGAACGCCGCCGTGCGCGCCGTCGTACGCACCACCCTGCGCCTGGGGGCCCAGCCCTACGCCGTCATGGAGGGCTGGGCCGGGGCCGTCAAGGGCGGGGACGGGATCCGCCCCCTGGCCTGGGACTCGGTCTCCTCGGTCCTCCACCGCGGAGGGACCATTATCGGCACCGCCCGCTCCGCGGAGTTCCGCACGCGCGAGGGCCAGCTCGCCGCCGCACGCAACCTGCTGGAGCACGGCATCGACCACCTGGTGGTCATCGGCGGCGACGGCTCCCTGACCGGCACCAACGTGTTCCGGGAGAACTGGCCCTCCCTGGTGGCCGAGCTGGCCGAGAAGGGGGAGATCAGCGCCCAGACGGCCGCCGAGCACCCCGCCCTCATCGTCACCGGCCTGGTCGGCTCCATCGACAACGACCTGGTGGGCGCCGACATGACCATCGGCACCGACTCCGCCCTC
>ERZ773042.2478-NODE-2478-length-10023-cov-3.878010_pt1 | contig 10023 bp, 7 predicted proteins | sample MGYA00511664_ERZ773042 | MGnify/ENA primary metagenome ERZ773042 (study PRJEB29015, sample SAMEA2737984) | human oral metagenome | biome: human oral; feature: human-associated habitat; material: dental | place: China | collected 2036 ... | reverse complement strand
AGCAGATGGGTTCTTGCCGAAAGCATACTTTTATTTTGAAATGCTTTCAGAACTCGGCATTCAGGCTGATTAATAATTTTATTGAAAGCTCGACCGAGAAAGCGGAGAGCCTATCCACGTGCCTTCGCTTCCGAGATAATCTTCGCGCTGTCCTTCGATGATAAACTGCACGCTGTTGACGGTGCTGAACGAAGTCGCCGTGTAGACGATCTGCATGAGCTGTGCGAGGTAGCCCTGCACGCCGACGCTGTTGAACGAAAAGGCTTCGTTGAAATTGAGCGTTGCGATACCGTTTTTTACCGAAGCGCCGAGAAGCCGTGTGCCTGAAGGGATCAACGTCATCGTGTTGCGCGCTCTTTCTTCCGCGCTCGGGCCGGCTAAAAGTGAGTTCAGCGTATCGGTGAGCGGAGAATCCGACTTCGGCAGTTTGCGCGTTACGATTTGGCGGCTCACCGATCCGTCGGATCCGATGACGACGAAGCAGAGCGGCACGTTTATCGTCGTCGCAGGCTGGGGTGCGCTTTTCGGACTTTGCGTTTTGTCGGTGTGCCGCGTATCCGTTTTCGGTTTTTCTGCAGGCTTTGCTTCGGTGCCCCGGGTATCCGTTTTCGGCTTTTCAGCAGGTTTTGTTTCACCGTTTTTTTCGGCATTCGACCGATCGGCAGGTTTTTGCGCGTCGGGTATTGAAGTCGGTTTTTGTGCAATGTTTTCGTTTTGCTTTGTAACGCTCGACCGGTTATTTTCGGTGACGGACGACTCTGTCGAATTCGCTTCGGGTAAAATATCTATTTGAAATGCGTCGTCACCGCTTTTCGGATTTTGTTTTTGTTCGTGGTTTTGGACGAACTCAGGAGTCTTTCCGAACACGCGGCCGAAAAAATCGGTGTTTTGCAGATTTGAAAGTATGGTATCTTTTTTAACAAAAAAGAATACGAGTAGAATGAGCGCGACGAGGAGCCAGCACGCAAATGCAAATCCCGTATTCTTTTTTTTCGTATTCCGTTCAGCCATATCTATAGTATCGGCAACGTTTGTTCGCACTATTAGGTCGAATGCAGGGCAGCCGTACCGGAAACCGTATTCTCTAAAAAATAACGAAAAAAAACGGTTACACTCCCGGCAGCAGCCCGCCGATTTATGCACGGCGAACGCTCGCTCCGGCGATATCGCTTTTAATCCGACACCGCCGGGAAGCCGGCGCGGGCGTCCGTCAGCCTGCTAAATATTCGTTTATGCTCGCAGCCGCTTTTCTGCCTTCACCCATGGCGAGGATAACCGTTGCGGCTCCGAGTACGATGTCGCCGCCCGCCCACACTTTCGTTTTGCTTGTAGCCTGTTTGTCGTCGACGACGATGTGACCGTGTTTATCCGCATCGAGGCCGGGCGTCGTCCGAACGAGCAGGGGATTGCTGCCGTTACCGAGGGCGACGATGACCGCATCGCACGGGATTTCGTGTTCGCTTCCGGGAATCGCGACGGGTCTCCGCCTGCCCGATGCGTCGGGTTCGCCGAGTTCGTATCGCAGCGCTTTGATACCGCGCACGCGGCCGTTCAGCGCTCTGTCTTCGCTTTCGATGCCGAGCACTTCGATCGGGTTTTCGAGGAAGCGGAATTCGACGCCCTCTTCTTCCGCGTGGCCGACTTCTTCTTTTCGAGCGGGCATTTCATCGCGCGTTCTGCGATACACGATGCTGACGTGTTCCGCGCCGAGCCGGAGCGCCATGCGCGCGGCGTCCATCGCGACGTTTCCGCCGCCCACGACGATGACGTTTTTCGCTTCGTAATACGGCGTATCGGCAGTACCCTTCATATACGCTTTCATCAAATTGGCACGTGAAAGGTATTCGTTCGCGCTGAATACACCGATGAGATTTTCTCCCGGAATATTGAGGAATTTCGGAAGTCCCGCGCCCGTGCCGATAAAGGCGGCGTCGAAGCCCTTTTCCGTCAAAAGCTGATCGAGCGTGTCGGTGCGTCCGACGAGAAAGTTCATTTCGAATTTGACGCCCATCTTTTTCAGATTTTCGACTTCCTTTGCGACGATGTCTTTCGGAAGACGGAATTCGGGAATGCCGTAAAGCATGACGCCGCCGGCTTTGTGGAACGCGTCGAATACGGTAACGTCGTGACCCGCTCTCGCGCAGTCGGCCGCGACCGTGAGCCCTGCAGGCCCAGATCCGACGACGGCGACTTTTTTACCCGTCGCTTTTGCGACCGTCGGCAGCGTCGTTTTATTGTTCGTGCGTTCCCAATCCGCGACGAACCGTTCGAGCCGTCCGATCGAAACCGCTTTATCGACCGTTTTGTGAATCTTTCCGACCGTACATTCCTGTTGACACTGCTTTTCCTGCGGGCACACGCGGCCGCAGATCGCCGGCAAAAGGTTCGTCAGTTTAATCGTGTCGATCGCCGATTTGAAATCTCCCTTTTGGATTTCCGCGATGAACTGCGGAATCGCGATGCCGACGGGGCAGCCTGCGACACAGGGTTCGTTTTTGCATTGGAGACAGCGGTTCGCTTCGTTGATCGCCATCTCTTTCGTATAGCCGAGCGCGACTTCGCCCATTTCGTGCGCACGTTTTTTCGGATCCGCGACCGGCATTTCCTGAAGCGGGATCGCCATGCGGTCTTTCGGAGAAAGCGGAGCGGTTTTTATCTTCCGTTCGATTTCGTCGAATTCCTTTTTCGCCTGCGCTTCCAATTCATTTGCTGAAATATATTCCGTCATGATTATCGTCCTTTGTAATATTGTCCTCTATAAAACTTTTGCAGGAAGTTATCAGATTCAATTTCGCCCTGTTAAAATTATGCTTGCGCTTTTTGCTCGAGCACGCTTTCCAGTTTGCATTTATGGAACTCTTCCTGTTCCTGCGTTTTGAACGTGCCCATGCGCATCATCATATTGTCCCAATCGACTTTATGCGCATCGAAATCCGGTCCGTCGACGCACACGAATTTCGTTTCGTCGCCGACCGTAACGCGGCAGCCGCCGCACATACCGGTACCGTCGATCATAATCGTATTGAGCGACACCACCGTCGGAATATTGTATTTTTCCGTCGTCTTTGCGGCGAACTTCATCATGATTGGAGGCCCGATCGCGATCACTTCCGCAGGCGGCGTTTCTAATTTGCACAGCTCTTCGAGCGGCACCGTGACGAGCCCCTGCCTGCCCGCGCTTCCGTCGTCGGTCATGACGATAACTTCGTCCGCAGCCTTTTTCATCTCATCGACGAAGATGAGCAAATCCTTGTTTCTCGCGCCGATGATCATAATCACTTTATTGCCGACCGCTTTCAGCGCCTGCACGATCGGATAACACGGTGCGACTCCGAAACCGCCGCCTACGACGACGACCGGCCCGTCGCGCTTTTCGATAACCGACGGATTTCCGAGCGGGCCGAGCACCGCAGCGATGGAATCCCCCGTCTTTTTTTGCGCGAGTTTATACGTCGTCGCTCCGACCGCCTGAAAGACGAGCACGACCCAGCCTTCTTCCGCATTCGCATCCGCGATCGTCAGCGGAACGCGTTCTCCGTAATCCTCGTCGAGCTGCACGATGACGAATTGCCCCGCTTTGCGGTTGCGCGCAATTTCGGGAGCTTCGAATTTCATGTAGTAGACGCCGGCGGAAATTTCTCTCTTTTCAAGAATTTTGAACATAGCATACCTTCGATAGAATAGATATCCGTTATTGTATAGGAAAGGGGAAAAAAAGTAAATCGAATTAAAGTTTTTAAAAATTATTTATCGAGTAAGATCTTTTCGGGATTTAAGGGGGAAAGCCTTCCCCTCGCGCGCACTCCGTTGCGCGCTGCCCCTTCCGGCGGGGACACCCCGCAACGCCCCGTCCGCCGTACGGCTGTATACCGTCACAAAAATTTCTCCGAAAAAACTCCGAAATCGCAACATTTCCGCGATTTATATAGCAGATATGTGTGCTTACGCGCACGGATGCGGCATCTTCGGAAGTTAATACTTCCTGCAATGCCGCATTTTAAGGAAGGTCTTATGACAAAACACAATCGTCGGTACAAAGATTCGGTTTTCGTCGACTTTTTCGGCGAAGATAAAAATGCAAAAGCGAACTTTCTCTCACTCTACAACGCGCTCCATGATACTCACCTTGACGCACCTACGGAGCTCGAGGCGCTCAAACTCGAACAGGTTATGTATATGGCTTTTCGGAACGACGTCGCCTATCTCATAGACGGAAAAATCATCGCCCTCGTAGAACATCAATCCACAATCAACGCGAATATGCCGTTGCGATTTCTGCAGTATGCCGCGCGCCTCTATGAGCGCATTCAAAACCCGCGCGACCGTTATCTCAGGCGCCTGAAAAAAATCCCTACACCTGAGTTTTACATGTTCTATAACGGAGAAGAAGATTATCCTAAATCCATGACGTTACGGCTTTCCGACGCCTTTATGACGCTGCCTGAAAAACAGAGCCTCGAACTCGTTGTCAGCGTGACGAATATCAATTATAATAAGGGAAGTAGAATCTTGCATACGTGCAAACCGCTGAAAGAATACACGCTGTTCATCGAAGCCGTACGGAAACATTTGAAGCTCGACAGTGAAAACGGCTTTAAGAACGCGATCAAAGAGTGCATACAAAACGACATCCTGCGGGAGTATTTACAGCGGAAGTCGAAGGAGGTGATGAATATGCTCATAGCCGAATACGATTACGATGTGGACATCGCCGTGCAGCGGGAAGAAGAGCGGGAAATCGCTCTGCAGGAAGGCATTGCGCAAGGCGAAGTAAAAGGTTTTTCCGAAGGCTCATACCAAGCTAAACTTGAAACGGCAAAAACCATGCTCGCTATGCACTATCCGCTTGAAGACATTTGCAAAATAACCGGTCTCACGAAAGCGGACGTCGAACAGCTGTAAGTATTCCGTACCCCGAAGTCTTGTCTGCGCCGATATTCCACAGCTCCGACACCCCGATTCAGCGATTTTTCAGCAGATCCGCAAAGGGATTGTACGTCATACCGTCGTTCCGCACGCCGCCCGTTTTTACGCCTGAGCTTTGACGGTTTTTGCCGTCGTTCTTTTGCCGCGTGCCGTCCGCATTTTTCGAAAGCGCTTTTACGACGACCGCTCTCTTTGCGCCCCCGTTCGGTTTTTTTTCATGCGGTGTTTTTCCGTTTCCCTTATCGCCGGATTTCGCTTCCGTCGGATTGAGCGCGCGCGATGCCGCGTCGCTTTTCAGCGACAGGCTGATGCGTTTTCTGTCGGAATCGAGCGCAAGAATCGTAAATTCTTTGACGTCGCCGACCTTGACGATTTCCATCGGCTCTTTGACGAAATTGTCCGAAAGCTCGCTGATGTGGATGAGTCCCGTTTCGTGCAAACCGAGGTCGACGAAAGCGCCGAAGTCCACGACATTTTTGATTTTTCCGGTAACTTTCATGCCCGGCTTCAAATCTTCGAACTGCACGACGCCTTTTTGCATGATCGGAGCGGGATAGTCGTCGCGCGGATCGCGGTTCGGCTTTTTCAATTCTTCTGCGATATCCGAAATCGTCGTTTCCCCGATGCCGTATTTTTCTTCGAGTTTCTTTTTCAATTCGTCGGAAACTTCGCTGCCCGATTTGATGACGGCAAAAAGCTCGCGCGCCGCTTCGTAGTTTTCGGGATGCACCCACGTGTTGTCGAGCGGTTCTCCGCTTTCGGGAATTTTTAAAAATCCCGCGCACTGCTCGAAAGTTTTCGGACCGAGTCCGCTCACTTTTTTCAAATCGTCGCGGCTTGTGATCTTTCCGTTCGCATCGCGGTATGCGACGATCTTTTTCGCCGTCGCAGGTGTAATGCCCGAAACGTATTTTAAAAGCGAACTGCTCGCCGTATTCAAATTGACGCCGACTTTGTTTACGACGGAACCGACCACTTCGTCGAGCATTTCGGAAAGTTTTTTTTGATTGACGTCGTGCTGATAGAGTCCGACGCCGATCGCTTTCGGATCGATTTTGACGAGTTCGGCAAGCGGATCCTGCAGCCGCCGCCCCATACTGACCGCTCCGCGGATCGTCAAATCCAAGTCGGGAAACTCTTCACGCGCGATATCGCTTGCGGAATACACCGATGCCCCGCTTTCGTCTACGACCGTGTAGCGCACGTCGGGATAGTTTTCGCTTATGACGCGGCTTACGAGTTCGCGCACTTCGGGACTTCCCGTTCCGTTTCCGACGGCAACGACTTGAATATCGTATTTTTTGATCGCAGCTTTAAGCGCTTCGTAGGAACCCGAAACGTCGGCGACTTGCTTTATTAAAAAGCTTCCGAGATATTTTCCCGTTTCGTCGAGAGCGGCGCACTTCGTTCCGGTTCGTATGCCCGGATCGACGCCGAGCACGCGGCTGCCTTTGATCGGCTGCGTCATCAAAAGGTTTCTGAGGTTTTCGCTGAATATGCCGATACCGTGTTCGTCCGCTTTGTCCGTTTCGTCGCTGCGGATTTCGCGCACGACAGCCGGTGAAAGGAGTCTCACGACGCCGTCTTTGATCGCATCCGCGTGATACGCGTTGTTGATCGTTTGGCGCTTTTGCAGCATATCTACGGCTGCATCGACGTCCACGTTTACGGTAATTTCGAGCGCTTCTTCCCGTTCTCCGCGGTTTATCGCGAGAATGCGGTGCGGCTTTATCTGATTGAGCGGCTCCGCGTAATCCCAATACATTTGATATGTCGACGTTTTTTGCTTTTCTTCGTCTCCGATACCTTTCGAAACGATCGAGCCGGTCGCCATATAAAGATCGTACACCGCTTTGCGGTTTGCGCTGTCCTGAGCCGTCCTTTCCGCGATGATGTCTTTCGCACCCGCGATCGCATCCTCTGCAGTCGGAACCGAAAGTTCGGGGTTGTCGTCGTTTATTTTAATAAATTTTTCCGCCCTTTTTTCGAATGCAGTATCGTCGAGCGTGAGCATCGCATCCGCAAGCGCTTCGAGCCCGCGTTCGATCGCGATCATGCCGCGAGTTTTCTTTTTCTTTTTAAACGGCGCCCATAAGTCTTCAAGCGCCGTGAGCGTAAGCGCGCTCATTACCGCGTCGTACAGAGATTCGGTGAGCTTCCCTTGCGCAAAAATACCCCTCGCGATTTCGAGACGCCGCTCTTCGAGATTTTTATGCGATTTGAACAGACGGTCGCAGTCGCGTATCTGCATTTCGTCGAGCGAACCGTGCTTTTCTTTTCGATAGCGCGCGATAAACGGAACCGTGCAGCCTTCGTTTACGAGGTCGATGACGGCGCGCACCTGCGTTTCGCGGATGCCGATTTCCGCCGCGATTTTTTGTACGATGAGCGCTTCGTCGATTGCGAGCGCGTCCATTGTGTCTTGAGTAAATTCCATATAGGCGCTATTGTACGGAAAAGGACGGTGCATGGCAAGGAAGATGAAAAATATATGTGTGATGTTTTTTTATACGGTATTGTTATGCACTGTTTTTGCCTGTAGTTCTGTTCCTATGAATCGGACTACGGAAAAAGATAATTTGTTGATATTCAGGCTTAACCTTCGAGTTTACGAGAAAAAAATACGGAAAGATCCCGATAATTATCGGCTGTATTATGAGCGGGGAAATTATTATTGTTTGTCGGGATACTATAATGCGGCACTGGCGGATATAAATAAAGCTCTGCAAATACAGCCGTCTTATGAGGAAGCGCTTTTATTAAGGGGAATGATCTTTATTTGTAAGGCTCAATATAAGGACGCACTTGTCGATTTCGACGAAGCACTTGTATTGATTCCCGACGACGACAGAGTATACAATAACAGAGCATGCCTCTATATACAGTTGGGAGATCTGGAAAAAGCACTTCGTGATATCGATACCGCTATAGAGTTGAATCCGAAGTGTGCCTTATATTTTAAAAATAAAGGACAAATCCGTTATCGAATGAATGATTATGAAAATGCGGTTTTAAATTATTCTCATGCGATAAGACTGAATCCTAAAAGTGCGGAAACCTATTTTGATCGGGGTACGGCGTATGAAATGCTGCGACGATATGATGCGGCCTTGAGCGATTACCGTAAAGCCGCAACATTAAAATACCGCGTTTCGGATGTATATTTTCATATAGGCGTTTGCTGTTACCATTTGCAAAAATACGGTGATGCTCTCGATGCGTTTACCGAAGCGATTAAAATCGATGATACAAATTATATATTCTATGAATGGCGAGGTAATACAAATCTTGCATTAGAAAGACGTAACAAAGCGGAGGCGGATTTTGATGCGATGAAACGGCTTATGGCAAACGCTTCGCTGCAGTAATTTTAAAAAACGATATTGCAAGTCACTCTTTGAAATTACACTGCTCCCGCTTTTTTGTTTTCATACATTATATCCGTTATCCTTCACATATTTTTTGCTTTTTGCACCGTTTCCGTCGTTTCCGAATCGCTTCCTCTACCGCTGTCTATCTTTACTTTTTTCTTAATTACTGTTAAAAATTTCACAATAAATGCGGATTTTCCGTTTTTTTTCGATTTTTCGGCTTCGAATCGAGGGAAAAGGCCGAATTTTCCGTTGACCGGAAAACCTGACATCCGTTACTATCGGGAGGATTGCGATGAACGAAATGCTTGCCGCGCCGCAAAAGCGCGTTTCCGAACCGTCGAAGCGGCGGCTCGTGCTCTTGGCAGAACTTCTTTCGCGCACGGACAAAGCGCGCATTACGTCGGTCGAGCTCGCATCTCTCGTGCATTGGAGTTCCGCGCTCATCAGGCACGATATAGCGTCGATCGGTTTTTGCGGCGGCGTTTCAAACGGCTACGACGTGCGCCGCCTCTGCGATGCGATTTTGCGTTTTTTCGAAATCGATCCCGCGTCGAGCGAAAAGAAGTGCTGCATTGTCGGTTTGGGCAGGCTCGGCACCGCCCTCCTCGACGAAGCGATATTCGACGGCACGGGCTATAAAATCGTCGCGGGATTCGATCCGAACGTAAACCGGACGGAAATCCTCCGATCTGCGTTTCCGCTCTATCCGGCATCGCGGATCGAAGCGGTCGTCGCTTCGGAACGCATCGAATATGCGATCCTCGCGTCGAAAAACGAAGATGCCGCATCCCTTGCTTCGCGCCTTGTTTTTTGCGGCATACGCGGTATCGTCAATTATACCGATGCCGTGCTGGGATCGACCGTATCGGCTCGGGTGGAAAACGCATCTCCGGTGACGCTCCTCCGAACGCTTTCCGCCCGCAGTTCGGGAATCGCGCCGGACGGTGGAAAAAAGGCGGAAGCCGAAAATGCGGCGGAACGGATTTGTCGCATCGGATGACGGAAGTGCAATTTGAAAATGTAAGACGGTATTTGACGGACGGCTCGAGGGTGTGCTTTCTTTGGAGAAAAAAATGAAAGACGCTAAATATTTTAAGTATGATAAAATTAATGAAAAATTAGATTTTCTCATAAAAATGGCTTGGGAATTACTTCAGAAAAAAGCCCAATATAATTTTATCGAAATGAATAAAGAAGCGTCGTTGCAACTTCAATATGCAAATATTCTACAATCATTAATTTCGACAAGCCGATATTCAGATGAAGAAATTGTAAAAGTTGCTTTGGAAAAAACGATATATATCCAAAATAAAAAACCTCAAGAAGCTGATTTAATACTTGAAACAAAAGTTGATAATCAACCTTATATAATCGCAATTGAAATGAAATGTTACAGACGCAGAACATCTTCTGATAGAAGTCGTGGCGCAATGGATATTTTTGTAAAAGATGTTTACGAAGATATTGAGGTTTTAGAAAACTACAAATTAACAAATAAGGATATTAAAAAGACGTATTTTTTAGCAATGACGGACCATCTAAATTTTGTTTTACCCAAATATAAATCTGCAAAATACTGGGATTATGATATTTCTGACGGTTTTATACTTAATGGACCTAGAGACTTTTCAACACCGATTGGAGGAAAAGAAACCTGTCATCGTCTGTGGCGACCTCAATGTGGCGCATACGGAAATCGACCTCAAGAATCCCAAGACGAACC
>ERZ773042.2475-NODE-2475-length-10026-cov-3.688798_pt1 | contig 10026 bp, 8 predicted proteins | sample MGYA00511664_ERZ773042 | MGnify/ENA primary metagenome ERZ773042 (study PRJEB29015, sample SAMEA2737984) | human oral metagenome | biome: human oral; feature: human-associated habitat; material: dental | place: China | collected 2036 ... | reverse complement strand
AGGGGATGTGTAGAAGCGACTTTTATTCAAATTTAAAAAAGCTATTCCTGTAGAAAGTAATAAAGAAGTGTTATGATGTAAGTTATATTGTAACTTTACTTATGATGTTGTTTATAAGTTTACTGCATCCCTTCACAAAATCCGGTATAGGAGGAGGATTACTTTTAAGTCCGAATAAAAGTGTGCCTACACCTCTTCCCCCCGCCAATACCTTAGGCACATAAACCGTTAAACTATCTTGCCAAAGTACAATCCAAGACCGCCGGCACTTGCTTTATCAAGCCGTCAGGCGAAGATAAAGCTTAGTACCGCTGCGAGTTTTAGTTAAGAGAGCGTGTCCAAGGCAAGATATGTTTATAACGGTTTATGTGATAGACTAACTACTATAATCCCAATACATTACCGACAATTATTCCTGCGTATGTACCCAGTACATATCCCAGTGTACCTACAAGTACCACCGGACCTACAAGATCGGTCCAGCCCTTAGATACAGCCATAGCCGCTGCTGTAGTAGGACCTCCTATATTGGCATTGGAGGCAAGTATTATCTCTTCCAGATTAAACTTAAGTATCTTTCCAAGTATAAAGCTTACCAGCATATTAATACATACGACCACTGCCGCAAAAGCGAGTAACAGTGGAGAATTCTTTACTATCTCCACCACTGAAGCCGGCACACCTATTACAAAGAAAAAGATATATATAAAGAATGTACCTATCTCATTGGAGCCTTTTATCTCATTACAAAACTTCGGAGCAGCTGTTGCAAGTATCATACTTATAGTAGTTATCCAAAGATACTTATTGGTTAAAAATGTATGTGCTATACTTTGCAGCGGACCTGCAGTTTCTGAACCGGGTACCAATAAATTGAACAAATCACTCACTATAGTTGAAGCCGCAAATACCACAAAGGTGGTGCTTACAGCCAAAGCTATATCCTTTAAGGACATTTCCTTTCTTGCCCAAAAGCCTGCCACCCCGCTGCCCTTATCATCCTTTGAGCTCATAGACTCAACCTTATCAAGATAAGGATGAGTAAAATTCTTTCTAAAGAATCCTATTGACGGTATGGCTATAAGTACGAAGAAATAAAGTACCATAAGCAAATTATCAGCTACAGTTGCAGCTGCCATCATATTGTTTGATACCTTAAACGCCGCACCAAGTGCTGCAAAATTGACTGTTCCGCCTATATAAGTACCGGTAAATACTCCGGCAAGAGCTGCAAGTTCAGGTATGAACTTAGAAAATATGCCATATCCTATAATAGCTCCAAATGCTGTTCCAATAGAACCTATTAAGAAAATTAACAAAAGTCTTCCTGCCTCTTTACCTATCTTCCTCATATCGCATTGCAAAAGAAGTAACGGTATTGCAAGCGGAACCACATATCCCCATACCGCATCCCATACTCCGCAGTCCATAGGTATAATTCCGAAGTTTGAAAGTATAATAGCCAAAACAAGTGCTATAATAGCTCCGGTTACCTTTGCAGCCCAATCATACTTTTGCTCAAGTACAATAGCAACGGTAGCTCCCACTACACAGACTGTCCACAGCATAAGTGTATTGTCGGCTGATATGAACGGATTACTGACATCAAATAAATTTCCCCACATAAAAATACCTCCTTATAAAAATTATAAAATACATCTCCTCTTATGCGTTTTATGTATTTTACCACATTTCCAAGTGCATTAAAAGAGCTTATTTGTATATTTAATACAAGGGATATGTGCTTACCTCAAGCAAGACTTCAATTATAAAGTAATTCCTTTATATTAACACCGAATATTTCATTAATATTTACTTTACTACCGATATTCCGATAAAATCTTGGCTTGTTTTTAGTTGGAAGACTGTATACTGTGTAATAAACCGTCCAAGGGCATCATTTCAATTTCATCTATCCTCTCATTGGGCACTCGTGATACTATGGTATATTCTGTTTCCATTCCGTTCCCATCTCTTATTGACTCCATCATAGAAAATACTGTACCACTAGGTCCGAATACATATACCTTTGTGCTGTCTTTATTAAATACTTTGAGCATTCTTTGATTTTCTCTATACATTTCAATTTCTCTAAGTTTAGAGGCATCACCGATTATTCCCAGTCTGACCAGATCCGTATCAAGATTGTCAGCCTCTTTTTCATTAATTGTTATAACATGTTTACCTACTCCGCCGTCATTGAGTTTTACTTCTACTCCGGAGTCCATTGCCGCATATACAAAACTTAAGTAATTTATATACTGAAGATAACTTGATACAGCCACATAACCATAGTCATTTTCCTCCTCTACCTTAGTCCAGCTGCCGCCTTTATCCGTACTTATATAAACATCATCTTCCAATGCCAGTATACGGGTATCATCATCGGGATTGTTTATAGGATAGAAATAATAATAATCCACTCCCTCATGCCTTTCTCTTATTACATCGGCACTCCAACTGTCAGCCCCCCTACCGTAAGTTATATTTAAGGCAACCTTATCCTGAACCAAAAAATCATTGATCTCATCTGATATTTGCTGCTTCAATTCACTATAATCAGAGGAGGCTTTTTCAGTGGACTTAATTTCTTTTTCTGTGCTTTCTTCTTCATCTTCATCTATATCACTTTCTTCAATATCATCTTTCTTCTTTTTATCTTTTTTCTTTTTATTCTTTTTCTTGGACTTCTTTTCACTGCTTTGCTCAGTTTCTTTTTTGTTAGAAAAACCACAAGCACTGACTACCACACAGCTCATAAGTATACACATTAATAAAATATAAATCCTATTTTTAAACATAATAAACCCTCCTCAAATAATATTTGACTATAAAGTACTTTATTTTTTGAAAAAAGTATATTACCCAATAGATAATCTTTTTAAACTATTTGACTTTTCTTTTATGGTATTCAATAGATAATGTTATTATGCACAAAAAGTTATGTGAAAAATAGATTAAATTACCCAAACTTCTCAGCTCAAAATTGGGTCAGCACATTTGAAAATCAGTACTTAAACTAATTTGTCGGGGAGTTGGCAGCATAAACAATTGTGCTGACAACTCCCCGACAAGTCATTATTTTAGATTTACAGCAGTATAGTTTTCCTTTAGCAGTGCAATGCTAAGAGCTGCATTACCCTTAAAATTTATTTCTATATTCTTTGACTTCGGATAGTATCTGCTTGTCATGGTATACATTCCCGAGTTTACAAAAATTTCTACACAAGATTTATCCATCAATATTCTAAGCTCCTTGATGTCTTCACAATAAAGCTTTCTTTCACCTCTTCCATAAGCACCCTCTTTATGTACTAACTTAAGTACTTTATCTTTGTAAACTAAATCAAGTTCTCCTGAAAAGTTTAGGCTAAATTCAGAATTTAATTTACTTAGTCTAAGATCAAAGGCATAGGTTTCCAAATTGATTTCTATACTTTTATTTACGATATAATCAAGCGGCTTTTCAAATATGCCCTCAAGCTCCTTTATCGGATTAATTATAAGTTTATCATCCTTTAGGCTAAGCTCTCTAAAGCAGGTCATGGCATGCTGCCATCCGTCTTCTATAGTAGGAGCGGTATACTCGGCGTCCGGCATACCCATCCATGCAAGCATATATCTTTTACCATCCTTTTCAAAGGTTTGGCAGGCATAAAAATCAAAGCCGAAGTCCAGATCACTGTACTCGGATAGGGTATACTCAGAGCGGAAGTCTCCGTCAAGAATAAAATATCCGTTGGTATACACATTTTGAGCTTCAAATTCTTTTCTTTCTATACCCTGAGGAGATAAAAGCAATACCCACTTGCCGTCAAGTAAAAAGAGGTCGGGGCATTCCCACATATAGCCGAAGTCATAGTCGGTTTTTATTCTGTTTATATAGTTCCAGTTATATAAATCTTTCGACTCATACACCAATACCTGCCCCTTGTCATCCTTGCTTCTTGCACCAAGTACCATATAAAACTTGCCGTCATAGGCAAATACTTTCGGATCCCTTACATGACAGCTCATATCGGCAGGATAGTCTTTGTTATAAAGTACTACCTGCCTGCTTTCTGCACTCATACCATCTTCACTTACCACAAGTACGGTATTATGCTGCCTTCCCTCATATATATAGTCATAATCTCCTGCTTCTTTTACATTTCCCGTGTAGTAAATGTACAACTTATCTTCATGCACCAGAGCAGAACCTGAGTACACACCGCTTTTATCAAAATCCTTATCAGGACTTAAGAAGATATCCAAGCTTTCCCAATTAAGCAGATCCTTTGAGCGAAAATGCCCCCAATACTTAAGTCCTCCTACAGCTTCCTTGCTGTATTGATAATATACATGATAATATCCCTTAAAAAAACATAATCCGTTGGGATCGTTCATCCATCCCTGCTCAGGGTAAAGATGATATAAAAGTTTATAATTATTTCTCATTAGCACTTACCTCAAATATTTGATTGTCGAGGTCTACTTTAGTATTTGCCTTAGTTTTTATGTCTATATTTTTAAATTCAAATGTATTGGTAACGATAACCGGTGTAACTATAGGATAACCCTCTTTTTTTATAGCTTCTATATCAAACTTAAGCAGTTTGTCACCCTTCTTAACCTTATCACCGACCTTTACAAAGGCTTCATAGTGCTTGCCTTCAAGGGTTACGGTATTGATACCCACATGCACTATCATTTCCGCACCGTTAGCCAGTCTAAAAGCAACTGCATGACCCATAAGAGTAACTATTTCGGCATCATCCGGAGCATATACCACGCCTTCTGAAGGAACTATGGCTACACCCTTTCCCAATATGCCGGCAATAAATGTAGGATCATTGGTCTCTTCCATATCCACAACTTCTCCTTTTAGAGGAGAGCTTATAATAGGACTTGCAGGCTTTAGATCTTCTGCTTTTTCGCTGTCAACTTTTACTTCTTCGCTCTTTTCAAGTTGCACCTCACTTTTAGCCGCTGCTTCCTGCAAGCCTGCATCTATCAGCGTACTTGGTGTTATAAGCCATGAAATCACAAAGGCTACTGCTGATGAAAGTATAAAAAGTACTATATAGTGTAGCGGATAGTCAAGGAAAAGAAGTATTCCGAAAATTCCCGTAACTCCGGTACCGGTAGCTCCTATATGTGTTAAAGAAGCATACATGGCACCTGCCGCACCGCCTATACAACCTGCTATAAACGGTCTGAAAAATCTTAAGTTTACACCGAAAAGAGCCGGCTCGGTAATACCTAAAAATGCTGAAAGTGAAGAGGGAAGTCCAAGACTTTTTATCTTAGGGTCTCTAGCCTTTAATCCAACTGCAAGACAGGCTGCACCCTGTGCTATATTACAAGCTGAGGCAAGCGGAAGCCAATAAGTAACTCCGAACTTTCCTATCTGACCTAAATCTATAGTTGTATACATGTGATGTATACCCATAACTACAGTAGGAGCATAGAAAATACCCATTACAAAAGAACCTATACCGAAAGGCAGTCCTATTAAGTACTGAACACCGTCAAGTATACCGTTTTCCAGTTTAACAAAAACCGGTCCTATAATACTAAGCGCAAGATAACCTGCTACGAATACGGATACTAAAGGAGTTACAAAAAGATCAAACATAGCAGGCACTACCTTATGCAGTCTTTTTTCTATCTCACTCATTACCCATACGGATATAATTATCGGGATAACATGACCTTGGTAACCTACCATTTCTATAGAATATAAGCCGAAGAATACCGGCTGCATAGCCTTAACACCCTCACTTGCCACAGTCCAAGCATTTTGAAGATTAGGATGTATCATAATCATACCCATAACCGCTCCAAGGAAGGGATTACCTCCAAATACCTTGGCGGCTGAAAAACCTATAAGTATAGGTAAGAATACATAGGCTGTATTGGAAAATAGATTAGCGAATACATATAAAGAACTTGAGGTATCTATATTTAAAAAGTTATTATTGACCATAAAATCCAGCGAGTTCATAATACCCATAAGGAAACCGCTTGCCACTATGGCAGGTATGATAGGCACAAATATATCTCCCAGAGTCTTGATCATATACTGGAATATATTGCCTTGCTTTGCCGCCTGCTTTTTTAATTCCTCAGTACTGCTCACACCTATATTGCCAAGCTTTACAAACTGCTCGTATACCTTGTTGACCTCACCGGTTCCAAAAATAATCTGCAGCTGACCTTGCGCTTCGAACACACCCTTAACACCGTCAATGTTTTCAAGGGTCTTCTTATCCACCTTAGAGTTATCGGCTATAACAAGTCTAAGTCTGGTTGCACAATGTGCTGCACTGACTATATTGTCAGCCTCACCTATAGCGTGTAACACTTCTTTTGCAGACTTTTGATAATCCATACAGTTACCTCCTTAAAATTTTCCAAATTGATAAGCTCATTGTAAGATATATTATAATTTATGTAAACATATAATAAGTTCCAAATATATGTGAATTCCAATCTGTTTAATATGGTAAAAAATACAAAAAACTCTGATCTACGGAATATTTCCATAAATCAGAGTTTTTATTATTCGTATAAGTATGGGAGAAGCGCTACATGTCTTGCTCTCTTGATAGCAACTGTTATATCTCTTTGATGCTTAGCACAACTGCCTGTGATACGCCTTGGTAATATCTTACCTCTCTCAGATATATACTTCTTTAATGTAGCTACATCCTTATAATCTATAGCCTTGTTCTCATCTCCACAATATGTGCATACTTTTTTTCTTCTGCGTAAGCCGCCCGGTCTTCTACTCTTAAGACCCTCTGACTTATCTGTCTTCTTAAATGCCATTATAGTCCCCTTTCATCTACTAATTGAACGGAAGTCCCTCATCATCTACTCCGTCAGGTATGTTCATAAATCCCTCGCTGCTTGCGTTCTCAGGGCTTGGTCTGAAACTCTCATTGTAGCCTGAACTTGTAGATCCTCCTGATGAGTTCTTACTGTCTGCAAATTCTTGATCTTCTATTATTACCTCTGTTGTATAAACCTTCTGACCCTCTTTGTTGGTATAGCTTCCGGTCTGTATACGACCTGATATAAGTACCCTCATACCCTGTCTGAAGTACTTTTCGGCAAATTCACCCGATTTATCAAATGCTACACAAGGAATAAAGTCAGCTGTCTGCTCACTACCCTCACTTCTGCGTCCTCTTCTGTCTACCGCTAAGGTGTATCTGGCTATAGCCATGGATCTTTCTCCTGAAGAATATCTAACTTCCGGATCTCTGGTCAGTCTTCCCATTAATATTACTTTGTTCATACAAGCTCTCCTTTTATGGACTTATGCCCACAAGCTTATTGTCTTACTACTAAATATCTTAATACAGGCTCCATAATGCGTATATGGTTCTCTAATTCATTGGGACAATTCTTGTCTTCAGACTCGAACTGTATAAAGTAGTAAAAACCTTCTTTTACTTTCTGAATTTCATAGGCAAGTCTCTTCTTACCCCAGTCATCAACATTGCTTACAGTTCCGCCAAATCTTGTGATGTAAGACTGAACTTTCTCAAGTGCTGAGTTCTTTGCCTCATCTTCAAGCTTGCCGTTAAGCACAAGTGCCAATTCGTATTTATTAGTCATTTTAACCTCCTTATGGTTTATTCAGCCTCCTTTTTCAGGAAGCAAGGAATATGTTACGGTAGAATATTTTACCAAAAAAAAGAGAAATAAGCAAGGGTATATAAAGATTTTTCAGAAATTAGTGAAGTGAAAAGTTACAGTTCAGGTAGCTCATTCATCTTCGTCAAAACAACTCAAAAATATTTAACCTTATTTATAAATCAGACGAAGATGAATGTTGAAGCAGCCGGATGTATATACATAGTATGAATTTTTTTAAATTAGCATGCTGCATATATGTAGCCGGTATGATAATTTTGAATTTCTTCTTTATCAAATCCAACAAAAACAGAGGGGCTGACGCCCCTCTGCCGCAATTAGTATTTCTTATTAGATTTCTTACTCGATTTCTTATTCGATTCCTAATAGCTATTTATAATTAGTTCTGTCTGTAAGCTCCTACAAGCTTCTTGTTAACATCTGATACAAGATTGATGTCGTTTCCATCCTTCTTTGTACCTCTACCCTGTAATGCACCTGAAGAAGATACAACTACGCACTTCTCTGTTACGCCTTCTGCTGCCGGCTTAACATATGAGTGATCAGAACCTACTCTACCCTTCTTCTCTGTTGTGATAGTTGAGTCAACCAATGCGTTAGAATCAGCCTCTGCGATAACTCTGTCCTTAGTAGTTACAACATATACCTTGTACTTGTCTTCTGAATCAGCCTTTATCTTCTTACCGTTTACAAAGAATATATTTCCGTCTACACCGTCAAGACCAACACCCTTGTTTCCTGAAGTAGCGAACTTGAATGCATAGCTATCACCATCAATGCTAACATTTACATTACCTGTCTTCATAGAACCGTCTGACTCATCTCCGAAGTAGTATAAACCAGCCTTATCGTTAGCACGTGTAAGTGATGTAAGAGTTGATGTCTTTGTTACCTTAGTATACTTGTCAAGCTTTGACTCTGAATCAATCTCTTCGTTAGCGTTTGAACCTGTAGCGATCTTGTTGCTCTCGTTAACATTTAAGTACCAAAGTCCGCTGATCATAGCGCCCTTCTCGTCAAATGCATACTTTCTACCATTGATTGTCTTGATTTCAGATACTGCAAGTCTACCCTTAGCATCTGCATAGTACCACTTCTCGTTATACTCTTCAGCCTCTGAGTTCTTTCTGTCAAATGCCTCATCCGGAACTGCCTTGAACCATGTCTTAGTTCTTAATGAACCATCTTCATTTGTTGATGAGAAGTTCTTGAACTGATCAGCAACTGTAGCACCTGAAGGTGTTCCAACCCACTTGTAAAGCATGTTACCATACTCACCGAATGCATACTTCTTACCGTTTACTGTCTGTCCTTCGAACTTGTTGGTGTACTTCTTACCATTTGCCTGGAAGTAGAACCAGTAATCCTGCTCAGGATCATCCTTGCTTGAGTCAGTTACATGGATCTGTCTCCACTCTGCACTTGCTCTTGAACCGTCATCAAAACCACCTAAGTAGTAATCGCAGTTCTGCCAAGCGTCATCACCTGTAACTCTGTTAGAGTTTCCGTCTACCCAACCGAAAAGCATCCTACCGTCTGCAGCGAAAGCGTAGTTCTTTCCGTTGATGGTCTTGAAAGATGTGTTGTCGCCACCCTTGTATGCCTTACCGTTAGCCTGGAAGTAATACCAAACTGTTGGAGGAGCATCTTCTGCATCGTCAGCAGAGTTGTCAACTTCTACCCAACGGTTAGTAACCATAACACCGTTAGCATCTACATAGAAGTAGTTCTCGTTGTCCTGTACGATTGAATCTGTTGCCATGTTACCGTCAGCGTTAAGCCAGAACCACTTGTCTCCTGACTTCTGCCACTGCTCTGTAACCTTCTCGTTAAATCTGTTATAATATGACCATGTGCCGTTCTCTTCCATCCATCCTTCAGCTGCAAGAGAAGTCATTGAAGCACCGATTGCAAGTAATGCTGCTGCTGATACGATTGCAGCTATCTTTGTTTGCTTTCTCATAATTAATGCACTCTCCTTTAATTATTATTAATTTGAAATTCCTAATTGCGTCAAGGAATATAATACTATCAAACTTAGATTTAATCAAGTTGATTTTTTATTTTAAGTATTTTCTCATCTCCTTGAGTACGAAGCCTAGTATATAACACTTTTTTGGGAATTGATATATATTTTCTATAGACAATTTCTTACGAAATTATTACAAATGGTCTTGCTTTTGTTTGTAGCTTGTATTAACCTTGCTTAAGTCTATAGTAGAAATTCCTTTACTTTCATGAAATTGAGATACTTTAAGTGTTAATACTATCTTATTTTACATTATTACTTATCCACAACACATCTATATAATGATTTATTGGGGAGTTGGCAACATAAACAATTAGGCAGCAATAATTAACAGAAACACTCCCTATTTC
>ERZ773042.2472-NODE-2472-length-10036-cov-5.336840_pt1 | contig 10036 bp, 10 predicted proteins | sample MGYA00511664_ERZ773042 | MGnify/ENA primary metagenome ERZ773042 (study PRJEB29015, sample SAMEA2737984) | human oral metagenome | biome: human oral; feature: human-associated habitat; material: dental | place: China | collected 2036 ... | reverse complement strand
AATATACAACTATATATTAAATTATAGACATAGTAGAAACAATAATTGATAAGTTTTCATATTTTAAAATTTTTTAGTAAAGAAAAATCTAATCGGAACAAAAATCAAATAACTCTATCAAATTATACAAAAGTAAAAGTAGTTGAGCTGCATCCCTTCTTCTTACTCTGCCATAAAGCATTCCATGATGAATAAAATTTCGGTTAACTACTGTTGGTTGCTCCTTAAAATTTTCTGCACTTTTAAATGTAAACTCTAGTGCACTATTAATATTTATAAGTTTAAGTAAGAAAAAAAACTTATTCTTACTAGAAAACTCCGATTCGATTTCATTACATATTTTTTTAGCTCCATAGAATCCTACTTTTCTGTATGTTTTCTTGTCTTGATAGCGAATTATTTTTCTATCTATAAGTGCAAAAAGAATCATTGAACAAGACTTATATCTCCTGTTCTCAAAATTTAATATGGCTTCTTGCAAATCATCCTTCCTTAGATTATCTAATCTACCTAACTCTATAAAAAGTTCCTTCATTGACGCTGTATTTATATATTGCCTCATGTACTTATTAGCTTCTTGTAAAGATTTAGGTTTTTTGTCAAATATGCTTAATGAAGCATAAGGTGGAACTGTCCAGCCATATTTTCCCCAAGCCTTATAACTATCTTGTAATTCTTTTTTTTGTTCGTCTGAAAGCGATGGAATCTTAATACTATTTGCTAAATCAGCAATAGCGTTGCTAAATTTAGTAAAAACTGAACTATAATCAGTAATAGTTTGACCTAGTTTTATCATTATATCAACTGTGGGTTTGTAAATTGATTGAATATTTCTAGTAAACTCCGCAATTAATTCTGATAAAGGCTTTAATAGTTCTTTCATTTTTAAATTTATATCATCAGTATATAATTGAAAAGCTTCAACAAATCTATCATATTTATTTTCTAAAGAGCTATTAATATAAAAGACATTTAAACTTTCGTTACTTATAACGTAATTGTCTATAAAATTCTCAATATCTGATTTTGAAATTTTTAATAATTCAATCTTTTCTTTCGTATCAATATGATTGTTTAGAATCCCCAAAACAATTTCTGAGGACTTCAGATTTTTAGATTCTATAAAGTATCCAATATCTTTTATTGAAATATAACAAGTAACTGATACTATCCGTTCGCCTATGTTTATCTCAATCCTTGGATGACTTTCTTTAAAATTTTTTTCCATTTATGTTACCACCATTTAATAATCTCTCTATTTCTTTGACTTATCCTCCAAACTCTTAATACCTGTATTGTTCAGCTTTTCAATTGACAGCAACTGAGTTCTAGCAAGTTTTCTAAGTTCTATCATTCTTTCTTTTTGATTTTAAATTTTGATATAAGCTCTAAAACTCTTGTATTACCTTGACTAATTGCCACTGTGATTATTATGAAACGAAACTCAAAATTTTTTAAATACCTTTTATCATTTTTATATTGTTGTATCGTGTTCCATCCTTCAAAATGAAGGCATTAGGAGTTTCTCCAACTTGTATGAATCCAATTTTCTCATAAAGAGCCCTTCCTCTTTCATTACCTGAGAAATAATCCAGTTCAATTTGGGAAAGATTCCATTCCTTAGCTTGCTTTTCAAGACAAATAAGCAACTTCTTTCCTATTCCTAAGTTCCAGAATTCTTTCAGCACAGAAACAGCAACATTCCCTCGATGGCACATTTTCTTTTTTGCCAGTCTTGTAATCATACCATTTGCAATTAGTCTTCCATCCATTTCGACAACAAGCATAAGTGTATTATCAGATTCATTAAAGCCTTTTATCATTTTTGCTTCCTCTTCTGCAGACATAGTTATTTCTTCTGGATAAGAATACAAGAAATCAGATTCTCCCATAACAGTCTTCAAATATTCAACAGTTTCTGCAGCATCCTTTACTTGAATCTCTCTAATTTCACAGATTCTACCATCTTTTAGTTCAAATTTTTCTGGTGTGTATTTCATATTTATCCCTCACATAAATTCCAATATCACTTTAATTTAATGATATCATCATTTTTGTTAAATGTAAATACTTGTTTTCTGAATTAAACATTTTGCTCTGAATCTGTATAAAAATTTATAATTTTTTTGTATTTTTACTTGACAATTATACTTAAAATAGCTTATAATCTATGGTAGTGTTTTATTGAATAACCTAAAGGTGATTGTAATAAGGAGGTGTCATCTATATTATGAAAAGAACTTATCAACCGAATAGAAGAAAAAGAAGTAAAATTCATGGTTTTAGAAAGAGAATGAGTACAAAAGCAGGTAGAGCTGTATTAAAGAGAAGAAGACTTAAAAATAGAAAAGTTTTATCAGCATAGGCCAACGTTAGTGTGGCCTTTTCTAAAATTCAGCTTTTTATTTTTTGTTTAAAGTTATTATACTTTTCAATTTAGATATTTTTTGTTGTAAGTATGATGAATAGAAAGATGATATATGAATAAGGAAATTAGATTAAGAAAAAATAGAGAATTTCAAACTGTTTATAGACGTGGAAAAAATTTTTGGAATAGAAATTTTACCATTTTTATCCGACCGACAAATAGGAAAAAAGTTAAGTTCGGTGTTTCCGTTACTAAAAAGTTTGGAAAAGCAAATAAACGTAATTTGATTAAGAGAAGAATAAAAGAGATAATAAGACTTAATGTTTGTGATTTAGGATTAGGTTATGAAATGGTAATTTTACCGAAAAAAAACACTTTAGAAATTGATTACATTGAACTTGAGAGGTCTTTGTTAAGACTTATTAATTTTGCTTTAAAGAAGGTTTTAAATTGAGAAAATTAATGATTTTATTGATTAAATTTTATAGAAAATATATTTCCGGTCTTTATGGACACGGGAAATGTAAATTTACTCCGACCTGTTCGGAATATGCGATTTCAGCATATCAGAAATACAATTTTTTTAAAGCAAGTTTTTTAGTTATTTGGAGAATTTTAAGATGTAATCCTTTTGGAAAAGGTGGGTATGACCCGCTAAAGTAGGAGGAATGAATGGCATTTTTAAGAAATTTAATGGGATCTGTATTGAAATTTATTTATGAAGGAGTTGCTTCAATTTTACCTAACGAACCTTCAAGTATTTCATATTTAGCGATTAGTATTATTATAATTTCAATAATTTTTAAGGTTGTACTTTTCCCAATATTTTTAAGTAGTATAAAAAATCAAAAGATTCAGGCAAAGTTTGCTAAGGAACAACAAAAGATAAGAGAAAAATATAAACATGATCAACAAGCTATGAATCTTAAACTTATGGAATTTAATAAAGAGCATGGAATTAAACAACTTGGCGGTTGTTTGCCTATGATTTTCAACTTGATTTTAGTTTTAGCAATGTTTGCAGTAATGAGAGAGCCTTTGTTATACATTTTTGGGGATGCAAATGCGAATGTTATGAAAAATTTCCTTTGGATTAAGGATTTATCCGCACCGGATCCTCTTTTATATGGACTTCCTTTGATAAATGCAGTTACTCAATACATTTATCTTGATTTGAGTAATAGAGATCAAAAGGATAATCCGGGTGCAAAGTCTATGGAAACTATGAAATATATATTTCCTTTTATAATATTTATTTCAGCCAAGAGTTTCTCTGCGGGTCTTGCACTTTATTGGGCTATGACAAATATTGTAGAAATTTTATTGAGATTAGCTTTGACTGCTTACGAAAATAAAAAAATGAGTAATCAGTAGAAAGGAGCAAAAGATGAGTGTTATAAAATCAGCAAAAACTGTTGAAGAAGCTGTTAAACTTGCATTGAATGAATTAACAGCTGATATTTCAGATGTTGATGTTAAAGTAATTGAAAAACCTAAGAGCGGTTTTTTGGGCTTCGGGTCAAAAGATGCTTTGGTTGAAGTTACATTAAAAGACGAAAAAGGAAAAGATATTAAAGAAAATAAAGATAGTGTCGAAGAAACTTATTGTAAGGATGAAGTTTTCGTTAAAAGTGATGATTTAAAAAAAATTGAAGACTTTTTGAAGGATTTAATTTTAAAAATGGGAATTGACGGTGAAATAACTTCTGATGAAGATGAAGAAGCTGTTAATTTGTATATAAACAAATCTGATGATTTTAAGGCTTTGATTGGGAAATCCGGAGAAACTTTGGAAAGTATTCAATATATTGTAAGTATTTTTGCAAGAAGACATACTTCTTTGGAAAAGAGAGTTTTTTTAGATATAAATGGATATAAGAAGAGAAAAGAAGAATCAATCAGAGAGATGGCAATGACTTTTGCTAAAAAATCTATAAGATATAAAAAAGTTATGAGACTTAGACCTATGAATGCTTACGAGAGAAGAATTGTTCACTCAACCTTACACAATATGAAAGGTGTATTTACAGCGAGTGAAGGTGAAGAGCCACATAGAAAGGTTGTTATCAAACCTAAATTTTAATATGCAATTAAAAAGAACGTTTATTACGTTCTTTTGCTTTATTGTGGAACAACAAGGTTCTTATAGAAGGAGAAAATATGGAAAATACTATTGTTGCTATTGCTACTGCTACAGGTGAATCAGGTATTGGAATTGTAAGACTTAGTGGTGAAAAGTCGATAGATATTGTAAAAAATTTTTTTAAGCCTTATGATAAAAAAGAAATAGATGAAAAATCCAATAGAATGATGAAATATGGACATATTTACGATAAAGATGAACTCATTGATGAAGTTATGGTATGTTTTATGTTTGCACCTCATACATATACGAGGGAAAATATTGTTGAAATTTTTACTCATGGGGGTATTGTTTGTCTTAAAAGGGTTTTGAATTTATGTCTTGAAAACGGAGCAGATTTAGCAGAAAAGGGAGAATTTACAAAGAGAGCTTTTTTAAATGGCCGTCTTGATTTATCTCAAGCTGAAGGAGTTATTGACTTAATAAAGGCAAAGACAGAATTTTCTCATAAGAGTGCAATTAATCAACTTGAAGGACATTTGAGTAAAAAGATTAAAGAGTTTAGAGAAGAACTTTTAGATATTTTAAGTTTCGTCGAATATTCTATCAATTTTACAGAAGATATGCAGGAGGAATTGCCTTTTGATAATATAATTTTAAAGACTGAAAAATTAATGGCTGAAATGGAAGAATTACTTGGAGAGTCTAATAAAGGAAAAATTTTAAAAGACGGCATTAACGTTTCAATAATTGGTAAGCCTAATGTTGGAAAGTCTTCCCTACTAAATAGAATTTTAAGACAGGAAAGAGCGATTGTAACAGATATTGCAGGAACTACGAGAGATTTGATTAAAGAAGACATTGAGCTTTCAGGAATTAAGTTAAATATAAATGATACTGCAGGAATCAGAGATACTGCTGATGTAGTTGAAAAAATTGGAGTACAAAAATCTATCGAAGCAAGTGAAAATTCTGACTTAAACTTGGTACTTTTCGATATTTCAAGAGAGCTTGACGAAGAAGATGAAAAGATAATAAATCTTGCAAATACGACTAAATCTATTGGAATTTTAAATAAAGTAGATTTGGATAAAAAATTGAATGAAGAAAAATTGAAAGAAAAGGTAAATTTTGAGTTAATAGAAATATCCGCTCTAAAAAATGAAGGAATTTCAAAACTTGAACAGGCAATTATAGATATGTTCTTCGACGGCAAAATAGAGATTAAAGACAAGGCTTTAATCACAAATGTAAGACATGAAAATAGTCTAAAGAGCTCACTGGAATATTTAAAATCTTTCTATGCGGATTTAAAAAATATGGTGCCTATCGACTGTTGTGAGGTTGATTTAAGAAGAGCTTACGAAGTGCTTGGAGAAATAATCGGAGAAAATATTTCTGAAAACATCTTGGATAATATCTTTTCAAATTTCTGTATAGGAAAATAAAGACGGTGAAAACCGTCTTTTTTTGTGGGAAGAGACTTGTGGACTGTAATTGATGTATCTACGATACATTACTTTTGCTAAAGTAAAAGTATGAGATCTCCGCAGTCGATTGTACTCAAATCAAAGATTTGAACAATCTTTGCGTCAGACCTACTATTGCTTGTAAATAAGCAAATTTAGGGCTAGATTGACTACGCTCGAGATGACGTATAAAGGAAATACCTTCGTTTAGTAACTAGACGTTAAAAGTAAATAAAATTCAAAAATCATTTAAGCATCGCATATAAAACAAAATAATTCACGTCATAGCACTTTGAAGAGAAATGTTTCTAACATGTCATCTTAATTGAAATTAAAAGAATATATACATATCTTTGTTTATAAAGAGTGTAGAAAATAAAAAAACTCATGTCAAACACTTTGAAGAGGAATGCTCCTAACAAATCCACCATTATATAAAAACTCATAAAAAACTATTGACACATTATATTATACGTTATATAATATAATCAAAATAAAGTATTAAGAGGTGAAAACCATGAATATCTTAAAAGAATCAAGAAAACAGATGATAAAATTAATTTTGACAACTATAACCGGAAACTTCGGTAGTTCTATTTTGTCTTTTATAATTGGACTTTTGATTTTGAAAAAGACTGAATCAGCTTTGAATTTCGGTATTTCTCAAATAATAGGCCCTTTGGTTGCACTTGTTTTACTTCCTTTTGTAGGAGGAGTTGTAGATAAATACAATAAGAAGATTGTAATTGTAATTGCTCAGCTTTTTAGCATTGTAAGTTTGATTTTATATGCTCTAAGTTTAAATTATAATACTGAAACAAATTTAATTAATACCTATATGTTATTAATTTGTTTAAGGGTTGCTGATCAATTTTTAAATAATTCCTTTTCATCTTCTACAAAGAAACTTGTATGTGAAGAGCATATTCAAAAGGTAAAATCTTTTGAGCAAATGGCATCTTCAGGAGTTTATATAATTTCTCCAATTTTAGCTGTTTTTTTACTTACAAAATTGGATTTAATTCATTTTGTACTTTTGGAAGCGGTAATTGAATTTATAACTATATTGATTGTACTTTTTATAAATTTTGATTTTATAAAGACAGAAGTGATAGAGAATAATGAAGAACAAAAAGTTTTAAAGATGTTTGTTGAAGGTTTAAATTATATGAAAGATAAAAAAGCTTTGGTCTTTATTATCTCCTTTGCGATGTTTATAAATTTCTTTTTTTCATCAGTTTCAATTGGCCTTCCCTATGTTTTGATTAATGAAATTAAGATTTCAGATTATCTTTACGGGATTATAAACGCAACTTTTCCGGTGGCAGTAATAGTTTCATCAATAATTTTATCAATGATGAAGGACATTAAAGCTCCTTTGGAATTTTCTTTTAAATGTATTAGAGGGCTTTCAGGATTCTTGATACTTTTGGGAATTGCATTATTATTTAAATTTAGTATCTTTTCATATTTTATAATATTTATGATATTTGCTTTTGGAGTTAATTTTATTGCAAATTTTATAAATACTCCGGTAATGGTTTGGTTTACAAAGGCGGTTCCCCTTGAATATCAAGGAAGAGTTTTCAGTATTTTGGGAACAGGTTGTCAACTTCTAATGCCACTTGGAATATTATTTTATTCGTTTTTATTTGATAAATTTAAAAGTGGATATATATTTATATTTTCAGGAATAGCTTTAATGGTGCTTATAGTTCTTCCATATATGTTAAAAGTAGATTTAAAGATAAATAAATTTTAAGAAGTCCCCCTTAAAATAATTTACAAAAAAATGAGAGTTAGCGAAACTCTCATTTTTTAATAATTTAATATATCTTTTAATTTTCCAAATATTTTGTATTCAACTTTTTTAAGTTCTTCAATATTTCTTACTCCAAGAAGCAACATAATCATCTTAGTTTGATAGATTAGAGATTTTAAATAATCTTCGGCGAATTTGTATCCTCCATGAACTAAATATCTTAAAACCTCTCCTGCAATAGCAGTCATATCGCTACCGAGTATAATAGCTTTTGCAATATCTTCTCCGGTTTTTATTCCGCCGGAACCGATTAGAGTAAAGTCTTTTGAAATATTTCTACAATCTATTATACATTTTGCAGTTGGAATTCCCCAACCATAAATATTCGTAAAATCTAAATCCGTTCTTCTTAAATTTTCAATTTCAATGAAATTTGTTCCGCCAAAACCGCTGATATCAATGTATTTTACACCTACATTCAACAACTTTTCACAAGTTTTTTTAGAAATACCGCAACCTGTTTCTTTTACGATAACGGGAACATTCGAGTTTTTAACGATATTTTCAATATTTTCTAAAATTCCGGAAAAATTTCTATCTCCTTCAAACTGAACAATCTCTTGAGCAGGATTCAAATGGAGAGAAATTGCATCGGAATTTAACATTTCAACGGCTTTTTTTACATCGTCAAGGCTTGATAATGCTGAAAGATTTGAAATTACTATATTTTTTTTATCTAAAATATCTTTTACCACTGTAAAAGTTTCTACAAGTTCTTCATCTTGTAGTGCAACTTTTTGACTTCCAACTTCAAATGCTATATTAAAATTTTTGCAAAGTCTCGCTAAATCCTCATTGACATCGTATGAAGTTTCCGCACCTCCGGTCATTGCATTTATGATAAGAGGAAAAGAAAGTTTTTTTCCTAAAAAATTTACTGATGTATCAATTTCTTTAAAATTTAAATCGGTTAATGCAAAATGTTCGATATACACATTTTCAAATAGAGTATTTGACTTAAAGTTGCTCTTTAAAAAATTCTCTAAATGTTCTTTTTTTCTCTCGTTTTCCATATTCACCCAAATTATCTGTTATTATTTTTATTGTTCTTGTTGTTTTTATTATTGTTGTTTTTGTTATTATTACTATTATTTCTATTGTTAGTATTATTGTTTTTATTGTTATTATTTTTTGTATTTGTATTATTTTTATTTTTGTCAGTATCTACTTGAGAACTTCCACTTTTGTTTAGTAGATAATCACTAAACATTTCTTTAACAATAGCATTTAATTTTGAACGATCCGGAATAAAATAACTTGTATTATTTATATATGCAGATTCTCCCGGAACTATTTGAGTATTGATTTTATCTTCACTTAAATTGTTCACCTTTAAAGACAATTTTGCAATTGTTGAAAAAGGAATGTTAGTATTTACAGTCTTTTTAACAACTTCTAAAATTTCAGGAATTTTTGCGATATTTTTAGCTTTAGTCAATTCTTTAACCAATGCCTTTATAAGTATTTGTTGAGCTTTAACACGACCTACATCGCCCTCTTTATATCCTGCTCTAAATCTTGCAAATTGTAGAGCTTGTTTTCCGTTTAGAACTTGTTTACCCGGTTTTAAGTGAACATTGTCTTCAGCAACGTCAACTTGAACAGGCACGTCAACTTCAACACCGCCAAGCGCATCTACAATATCTTTAACTGAGAAGAAATTAACTCTTACATAATAGTCAATATCTAAGTTTAAGAAATCTCTCGTAGTTTTCATAGCAAGTTTAAGACCGCCAAAATGATGAGCATGATTTATCTTATCAAGTTTTCCGTTAACCATAACTCTGGAATCACGAGGGATTGATAAAATATCAATCTTTCCTGTGTCAAAGTTAACTTTACACAAGATCATTGTATCAGTTCTGTTTTGTTCGGTTGTAGCTCCACTGAAATCATCACTGTCTAAACCTAAAACTAAAAATAAAAGTTCATTTTCAACACGTTGTTCAATATTATTTCCTTCTCCTAAATCACTACCTACAAATTCTACCTTTGAAGTCAATTCCATAATATCCAAAACTTTATTTGCAACCCAAAAGATACCTGCAAACAGAGCCAAAGATAGAATAAAAGTTATTATAAATTTCTTTTTCATATAAAACTCCTTACTTTATCAATTTACTAATCATTTTGAAACTAGGATGTTCTGATGTTTTAATTAAATCAAAAAGGATAGTTTCAACATTAGTAATACTTGCTCCCATTTCTTTAATCAAATCCAATCCGTCTTTATAATTTTCCGGATTTCTGGATCCGACTGTTTCAAAAGGAACAAGAATTTCAAAATCTCCCTT
>ERZ773042.2470-NODE-2470-length-10045-cov-8.924424_pt1 | contig 10045 bp, 9 predicted proteins | sample MGYA00511664_ERZ773042 | MGnify/ENA primary metagenome ERZ773042 (study PRJEB29015, sample SAMEA2737984) | human oral metagenome | biome: human oral; feature: human-associated habitat; material: dental | place: China | collected 2036 ... | reverse complement strand
GGTCGGTGGCGCCGACCTCGTGGCCGGCACGGGCCTGGGGCAGTTCGTCGAGGAGTGGGCCTACGCCTGGACCCCCATGGTGGAGGCGTCCCTGGTGCGCGCCGCCCAGGAGGCGCCCACTGTCGACATCCTGGTCCGCCTGCGTCTGGCCGAGCGCCTGAGCGGCGAGATCGGAGCCGCCGCCCTCGCCGGGATACTCACCGAGCTCGCGCTCATGGGAATGGACGAGGCCGCGGAGCAGGTGTGCGACGCCCTCGAGGCCGCCTTGACCGACCTGAGCGATCTTGGCGAGCTCGCCGAGGTCCTGCATCGTCTGGTCGCCCTCGTGGAGGGCTCGGGGCGTCTGCGTCTGGACCGTGCCCGCCCCCGATTGCGGATCATGCTTCGCCGGGGCACTGCCGCAGTCGCCCGCCTGGTGGCCGAACTGGCCGGGCTGGCGGATGACGAGGCGGCGGAGGCGGTGGACGCGCTCGTCGCGGTGCGCGACCTGCTCGTTCGACTGGCCCGGGCCGATGACAGCGACGGGGCCAACGAATCCGACGCCCTTGGAGCGTGCGGAACCGCCGAGGTTGTTGATCCCGGACGGGAAGCTGTTCTGCGCGAGATCGACGCCCTGCGCCGTGCCCGGGCCACTGCGCCGGTGCTCGCGGGCTGCGCCACCGGCATTGCCGCGACCATCGGAACCCTGACTCGCCAGGAGGTGACCGCCGCCGTCGTCGCCCGCCTGAGCCATGGGGCGGACCCTGCCCTCCTGGCCGATTTCCTCGTGGGATTGGTGCGCACGTCGCCGGACGTGATCCTTCGCGCCCCCGATACCCTGAGAACGATCACCCGCGTTCTGACCGGCTTGGATGAATCCGGTTTCCTGGCCGTCCTGCCGGATCTGAGACGCGCCTTCACCGCCTTGCGCCCCACCGAGACCCATCGTCTGGCTGAGCAGATCGCCTCGCTGACGGGCGCCGATGCCGCCCGGATCGACGTGGTGTGGAACGTGGACTCCTCCCAGGCGGCGGTGGGGCGGCAGGTCGAGCGGGACCTCGTCGCCTCACTGGTGCGCGACGGCCTTGAGCAGTGGGTGGGCCGATGACGGCGGCCCCGGCTCCTCAGGAAGGTTCCGGCTATGGCCTAGAGGCTGATCTGGATCATGATCTGGCCGTGCGCCGCTGGCGCATGGTCCTGGGGCGATACGCGCAGTCCGCTCTGCCCCGCCATCCCGAGGACGCCGATCTGGATGGCACGCTGGGATACCTTTACGACCGCGAGTACACCGAGCGCGGACACCGTCTGAGCGATTCGGGGGCGGCGAATCGGGATGGAGCCGGCCGAGGCGGAGGACTGGAGGCCTCCGCGCTGCGGGCCCAGCTGGAGCGCGACGGCGCCCGGCTGGACCTCATCTGGTCCAACCCGCCTGTGCGCATCGGCAAGGAGGCCCTGCACTCGCTGCTGGGCTCCTGGCTGGAGCTGCTGGCCCCGGACGGCGAGGCCTGGTTCGTCGCCGCCAGGAACCTGGGCGCGGACTCCCTGGCCGCGTGGCTGGCGGCCGAGGGCTACGTGACGGCGCGCGCGGCCTCGTCCAAGGGCTTCCGCGTCCTGCGCGTGCACCGCTGAGCGGCTGGCGCAAGGCTCCGAATCACACCACCGACAAGCCGTTCAGGAGTACCCCATGTACGCTATGCAGTACGCCATCAACCTGCCCGCCGACTACGACATGCAGATCATCCGCGATCGCGTGGCCGCGACCGGTCACCTCATGGACGGCTTCGCGGGCCTCGAGTTCAAGGCCTACCTCATCCGCGAGAAGGCCAGAGGGGCCACGCGCAACGCCTATGCCCCCTTCTACGTGTGGCGCGACATCGATGGAATGCGGTCCTTCTGCTGGGGCGAGTCCGGCTACTCCTCGATCGTGCGCGACTTCGGCCGCCAGCCCATCCAGGACTGGACCGTCGTGCGGCTCGTGCCGGGTCCCGCTCCCTACGCCGATGCCAGGAGCCTGACCATGTCCACCGTGCAGCTGCCCGAGGGAGAGGCTCCCTCCCGGTGCCTGGACGCTGTCACTCAACCGTTCCTGTCGCAGGTGGAGGGCCAGACCGTCGCTCGTCTGGCCGCCGTCGACATCACCACCTGGACGGTCGTGCTGGTCGAGCTCTCCGACCAGCCGGCCGAGCAGACCGACCCGCGGGTGACCGGCTACGAGGTGCTCCACGTCTCCACCGCGCGCTGACCAGGCGTCGCGCCCCGGTGCACTAGGTGATTGATTCCGGGGGTGGTGGGCGGGTCGGGCTCTTCTCGACCGGCTCCCGTGGCTCCCTTTCGTCGAGATCGGTTCACTTCCGCGTCGAGATCGGTTCGAGGCGCCCACCGGATGCCGTTGCAGCCTGGAAAGTGATCATCCCACGCACTTTTAACGCCCTGCGGCGCCCGGACCGTACTACGAAACCGCGGAATCATGCCGATTCCCATCGGGCCCGCAGCTGCCGATCGTCTTAAAGCTGCGTGGGATGACCACTTTCTGCGGCGCAGCGACGCCCGACGGGCATCAGACCGGCGCCTCGAACCGATCTCGACGCGGAGCCCGACCGATCTCGACGAAAAGGGGCTATGAGGACCAGAAGGCGCGAGGGGGCGCCGCGTCCCGGACGCACCGGCGCCCGCCCAGGACACGCCGGAACGTGAACGTACCTTCCCAACGTGAACGTACCTTTCTCCCATCCTACTGGGGGCAAAGCGCAGTAGGGTGGGAGAAAGGTACGTTCACGCGACGAAGCTCCGTTGACGTTGGACCCGCCGCCCGCCCGGCCCGGCTCGCACCCTGCCGGACCCACGCGTCTAGGACTCCTCGGACGCCCGGGGGACCCGAATCCCGATGCGCTCCATGTTGCCGGCCTGCTCACTGTGCGGGTCCAAGGGCCTGGCGGCGGTCAGGATGACACGCACGCCCTCGGGCGTGGCCACCTCGATCTCCCGGGAGTTCCACAGGGTGGTCCGGGGCCCCTGCACGCATCCTGGTCGAAGCCGCTCGCAGGCCTCGGCAGTCGTCTCGATCTGGTTCAGCACGCAGGCGAAGCTGACGGTCAGCGCAGGGGCCGGGCTCGTAAAAGGAGCAGCGGGCACCGGCGCCGACGGCGGCGGCTCCTCGCCGGCGGGTACCAGGAGCACATCCTGGAAGGCCCAGCGGCGCAGATGCGCGAGCTTGCCAGGAATGCTGAACAGTACGAAGAACCCGAGGCCGTCGGTCCAGAACTCCACCGATTGTGTCAGGTCCTGCGCCGAGACGGTCACGAACATCGGCATGCCGTAGATGCCGCGGAAGGGCTCAGGAGGTTGGGCGTCCTCAGCAGGCGCGGGAACCGGGCTCATCTCGAAGGCGTTGAAGAAGTCGCTCATACGCACAGACTCCGCCCTCACGCAGGGTCGGGGTCAAGGCGAGCCCGACAGGATGCGTGACCGTCTTGCCGAGCGGGAGAGCATCCGCCCCAGACGGGGCGGGACGCGTCGCCGGCGCTCCTCGGGCGCAGCGGTGCTCGGCAGTCGTCAGGCACACGCCATGAACCGATCTCGGCGCGGAAGTGAACCGATCTCGACGCGGAACCGGACCGATCTCGACGCGGAACCGGACCGATCTCGACGCGGAAGTGAACCGATCTCGACGAGGGGGAGGCGGCGAGGGAGGGGCGAGGGGGCCGGGCCTCCGAGCACCCGCCGGCGCGTGCTCCGGGTCGCGTCGACAGCAAAGGTAAGGCGCGCCCAACATTCATATTTCGACATTGTCAAGTAGGAACGACTAACCTAAATAGTGATGTGCGGGACACCTCGTGTGACGTCGAACCCGAGGAGCATCGTGACTACCGCCGCTGCGCCACAGACCAAGCCGACACCCACCGACACGCATCACCAGGAGGCCGCACCATCACCCCAGGCGTCCCAGGCACCACCGACGCTGGCATCGCTGCGCCCGGGCCAGCGCGCACGCATCATCGCCGTTGACGCCGAGCGGGGAACGCAGCTGGCGCAGCGCCTGACGGACCTGGGCTTCATCCCCGGCCGCACCGTCGAGGTCCTGCGCCGCGCGCCCCTGGGCGACCCGTTCCTCTTCCAGGTGGCCGACTACGAGATCAGCATGCGCAAGGCCGATGTGAGCATCGTCAAGGTCGAGGAGATCCAGCGATGAGCGACCACAAGCCCCTGCCCCTGACCGACGTCGGCTCGCAGGCCGGCGGCACCGGGGTCCGGGAGCGCCCAGGCCGCGCGTCCGAGCACGCGCCGGACTGCCCCTGCTCGGCCCACTCGCAGGCCGCATCGGCCGACGCCGGCCCCTCCTGCCACTGCGGCTCCGCCTCCGGGCCGGTCGACGCCTCCGCGCCCCGCGCCGCGCTGGCGGGCGCCCCCAACGCCGGCAAGACCTCCATCTACAACGCCCTGACCGGCCTGCGCGCCAAGACCGGCAACTACCCCGGGGTCACGGTCTCGCGCTCCCTGGGCACCTGCAAGCTGCCCGAGGGCAGCGCCACCAACACCATTACGATCGAGGACTTGCCCGGCGCCTACTCCCTGGACCCCATCAGCCCCGACGAGCGGATCGTGCGCGACGTCCTGGACGGCCAGCTCGCCTCCGTCAAGGCGCCCGACGCCCTTATCGTCGTCCTGGACTCCACGACCCTGCGCCGGGGCATGGCCTTCCTGGCCGAGGCCCTCCAGCTGGGCCTGCCCACCTGCCTGGCCATCACCATGACCGATGAGCTGACCAAGCGGGCCGGGCACCTCGACGTCGAGGCGCTGGGCCGGGCCCTGGGGGTTCCGGCCGTGCGCGTCTTGGGCAACCGCGGCGTCGGGATCCCCGAGCTGCGCAAGCGTCTGGCCAGCACCGCGACCTGGCCAACCTCCCCCATCGCCCCGCCCACGGAGGCCGCCGAGTTCGCCTCCTGGGCGGACTCGATCCTGGAGGCGGCCGACTTTCAGCCGCCCCACGAGGACCGCACGACGGCGGCCATCGACCGGGTCCTGCTGCACCCGGTGGCGGGATCCATCGTCTTCTTCGCCATTATGTTCTTCTTCTTCCAGGCGATCTTCTCCTGGGCGGAGCCGCTCAAGGACGGCATCGAGGGCGCCTTCACCGCGCTGGGGACGGTGGTCCACAGCCTGCTCGACGACTCTCACCCGCTCCTGGCCGGCCTGCTGGGGGACGGCCTCATTGGCGGCGTGGGCTCGGTGCTCACCTTCATCCCCCAGATCATCATCATGTTCCTCGTCATCGCCCTCCTGGAGGGCGTGGGATACATGTCGCGCGCGGCCTTCCTCATGGACCGGATCATGAGCCGGGCGGGCCTGGAGGGGCGGGCCTTCGTGGCGCTGCTGTCATCCTTCGCCTGCGCTATCCCGGGGATCATGGCCACCCGTACCCTGCCCAGCGCCAAGGACCGGGTCGCCACCATGCTCGCGGCGCCGCTGATGACCTGCTCGGCCCGCCTGCCCGTCTACGTCATCATGATCTCCCTGCTCGTGGACGACGACGCCAGGATCGGCCCCCTCGGCGCGCGCGGCACCATTATGTTCGCCCTCTACCTGCTGGGCGCGGTCTCGGCCATGATCGCCGCCTGGGTGGTCAAGCGCCTGACCGACCGCGGCGGGGTCCTCCTGCCCTTCTACATGGAGATGCCGCCCTACCGCCTGCCCCGCCCCAAGACCGTGGCCGTCATGGTGTGGGACGCCTGCAAGGGCTTCGCCAAGAAGGCCGGCACGATCATCACGGCGACCACCATCATCCTGTGGGTCCTGCTGAACGTGCCCATGCGCTCCGACGAGCAGTTCGACGCCTACTGCGCCACCAGCACCGAGTGCGCCGCCATCTCCGCGGCCGCCGACGACCCGTCGTCGTCGACCGTGACGAACGACGACGGCGAGACGGTCACGGACGCCGACGAGCTCGACAAGCTCCTGGAGGCCCAGAAGACCTCCTACACCATGGACAACTCGTGGGGCGCAGCCATCGGCAAGGTGGTGCAGCCGGTCTTCGAGCCGCTGGGCTACGACTGGCGCATCAACGTGGCGATCCTGTCCTCCCTGGCGGCGCGGGAGACCTTCGTGGCGACCCTCGGGCAGATCGCCGCCGCCGAGGACCCCGAGGAGCCGACCTCCCACCTGCAGACCATGACCTTCCGCGAGGACACGGTGACGAACCGGGCCGGGGACCTGCTGTTCAACCCGGCAACGGTGGCTTCGATCCTCGTGTTCTTCGTCTACGCCCTGCAGTGCATGGCGACGGCGGGGGCCATGCGGCGGGAGACCGGCACCTGGAAGTGGCCGCTCATCGCCTACGGCTACATGCTCGTGACCGCCTGGGTGATGGCCGCGCTCACGCGCGTCGTCGTCGCCATGCTCATGTGAGGCCGCCGTGCCCGTTGTGCCGACCCACCCGCTGACCACGCCGGACCCCGACGTGCTGCGGTGGGTGATTCCCGATGGCCTGCTGCCCTTCACCGGCGGGGTGGCCCACGCCCCGGCGCTGCTCCAGGGGCTGCTCGACGACGGCACCCTGAGCGCCGTCCAGGTGGAGGACGGAGCGGTGCTGACGCTGCTGGGCGAGGGGCGCACCTGGGGCCGGGAGGGCTCCCGGGTGCGCACCGCCCTCGTGGACGCGCTGGGGGCGCCCTCCTCCTGGCGAGGCGCAGCCGGTGCGCATGACGTCGGCCCCGATGAGGTCCTGGAGGCCGCGGCCAGGCAGATCGCCGACGGCCCGGTGGGCGCCTTCGCCCGCAGCCACGGGGGCGCGCTGGTGGTGCGCAGCGTGCACGACGGCGTCGTCGAGGTGGGCCTGGAGGGGGCGTGCGACGACTGCCCGGCCGCCGTCATCACCATGCACGCCCGCTTCGAGCACCTCCTGCGCCGCCGCTGCCCCTGGCTGGCGGAGGTCCGCCGCGCCGAGGAGTGAAGGGCGAGATCGGCCGCACTCCGCACCGGGAACAGTCCTAGGCGTCCTTCGGGCGGCCGCGCCTCCGGATGGAAAAGTGATCATCCCACGCACTTTTAAGACGGTCGACAGACTTGAGCCCGATGAGGATCGGCATGATTCCGTAGTTCCATGGTACGGGTCAGGTGGTTCGGGGAGCTAAAAGTGCGTGGGATGATCACTACCGAGGACCCCTCGCGCATCGGTAGTGCACCCTCAGCGATCCCGCAGGCGCTGAAGCGCCGCCAGCAGATCCTCCCGCAGGGCCTCGGGATCGCGCTCGGGGTAGATGAGGCCCTGGAGGAAGAGCCCGTCGAGGACGATGTGCAGCTCGGCGGCAGTCGCCTCGGCGACGTCGTCGGGCAGCGGGAGGCCCTGACCGCCGACCTCCAGCCAGTCGCTCCGCCGCAGCAGGGCGGCGACGGCCATGCGGGCGGTGGAGCGCACCGCCTCCCAGGAGATCCCGACCGATGGTTGGAGGCCGGGCTCGCGGGCGCTGCGCATCATGAGGGCCAGCCACAGCAGTTGCTCGGAGCGGTGCCGCTCATCGATCGGGAGCGCCTCCTCGCACAGGCGCAGGGCCACATCGAGGGCGGATGAGCGCTCGGCCAGGGCCCGCCCGACCTCGGCGGCCCCGATGATCCCTGCGATGCGGGCCTCGGCGTCGGCCTGGAGCTGGCGGCCCGCGAAGAGCAGCAGCTCGTCGCGGGTGGAGAAGTAGTACTGGACCGCCCCGAGCGACCAGCCCGCCTCGGCGGCGACGGCGCGGATCGAGGCGGACTCGACCCCGCCGCGCGAGACCACGCGCCGCAGGGCGGCCGCCAGGTCCCGGCGGCGCTGCTCGTGGTCGACCTTCTTGGGCATGGGACATGCATACCAGGCCGATTCGGATCTTGACTTCAGTCAACTGTATTGCTTTAATTTCATACGGTTGACTTACAAAGGAGGCCGCGCCGGCGGCGGCCCCGCTGATACGCGGGGCTCCGCTCCTTCCAAGCCGCAGAACAGGACCCGCATGACCCTTCCCGACGTCGGAGTACTTGCCGGCCTCGCCCTCCTGGACTCCACGAGCACCGGCACCCTGACCATCCCCGTGGTCATGCTCCTCCAGCCGCGGGTGCGCTTCAGCCGCGTCCTGGGCTACCTGACCGCCATCAGCCTCTTCTACTGGGGGCTCGGGCTCGCGCTGGCGACAGTGGGCGCTCGGATCACGGCCTCCCCCGGGCTGCAGGACGCCCTGGAGTCGCGCACCGCCTACGCCGTGCAGCTGGTGATCGGCGTCGGCCTGGTCACCGGGAGCTACCTGGTGGATGAGGAGGCCCAGGCACGACGGCGCGCCAGGCGCGGGGACCGCCCCTCCCTGACGAGCCGCATGATGAGCACGGTCCTGGGGCCACGCGCCCGCTGGGACGCGGTCGTCGTCCTGGCACTCGTGGCGGGGCTCATCGAGGCGGCCTCCATGCTGCCCTACCTGGGCGCCATCGGCCTCATCACCCGGGCTGGGCTGCCCGCAGCAGCTGTCGCCGCGGTGCTGGCGGCATATGTCGCGGTCATGGCGGCCCCCGCGCTGCTCCTGACGACCGGACGGGCCGCCGTCGGCGACCGCCTCAATGAGGCCCTGGCCCGGATCAACGCCTTCATCGAGAAGCATTCCGCCAACTCGCTGGCCTGGGTCATGGGCATCCTGGGCTTCCTCCTGGCGGCCGACGCCCTGGGCGCCTTCCTGGAATAGGACGCGCTCCGGCCGGCCGCGAACCGCAGCCGCGCCTAATCGCCCCACCTGAGCCGGGCCGAGCAGACCGGCGCCCCTGACCGCCATCGCGCCCCCCTGAGACGCCGACACCCCTGTCACACGGCCCGTTACCATAGCGTGATGAGTGAGACCTCGCACGACGATGACCTGACGGCCCGCCTGGAGCGGATCAGCACCAGGATCGCCCAGCTCCCGTGCCCCGAGCCCGAACCGCCCTCGCCTGAGCTCGAGCTCATCCGCAGGCTGCTCGAGGTGCCCGAGGAGCCCGAGCCGCACTGGGGACCGCCGCTGTCCGAGGCCGAGCTCGTCGAGTGCGAGCAGCGTCTGGGCGTGAGCCTTCCCGAGGACTACCGGGCCTTTCTGACACGGGTGACGCGCGGCGGCAACTGGCCGTTCTGTCTCGTGTGGGAGCCGGGCGAGGGGAACTCCGAGTTCGGGGGCGGCCTGCGTCCAGACCTGCCCTTCCCCTATACCGACTCCGACCCCCTGGTGATCGCCGAGAGCAACCGGCAGGAGTATGAGGAGCGGCTCTCAAGCGGCGCCGTGAATCACGGGTTCGTCCCCCTGTCGACCGACGGCTGCGGCATGAACTACATCCTGGTGGTCACCGCCGCAGACCCGTCCGCGATCGGGACTGTGTGGGCCCACGACCTGCCCGACGACCTCGGGATCCGACCCCTGCACGACCCCGACACCGGCAGGCCCATGCGCTTCCTGGACTGGATGGAGCGATCCATGGACCGCTGCTGCGCACTGCTCGAGGATGGGGAGGAGTTCTACTTCCTCCACGCGTTCGCTCGGCCTCCCATGTGAGGTCCCGGGTCCCGATAACGCTCGGGGCGCTGCGGCCGCGCTCAGGGCGCTCCGGCCGCTCCAAGCCGCGCGACATGGTCCTCAAGCGCGTCCAACCATGGACCGGCCCCGGGGAGCTTGCCGATACGGTGCTTGGTGAACAGCTCCCACGCGCTCGCCGTCGTCAACCGGGACCAGCCGTGCGATGGTCCGCCTCCCCCGAGCAATACTGATCGTGGAGCCGCTCTCGACCTCCTTCAGCAGCGCAGACAGGTGGGCTTTCGCCTCCTGAACCTTCACCGTCCTCATGCGGCCATAATCACCTATCTGGTTCATATCGCTAGGACGTGCGCCTTCCGGACCGATCTCGACGCGGAACTCGACCGATCTCGGCGAGGGGGGGCTCGGGCGGCCAGGAATCAGGGGGACCAGCGATCAGGGAGTCAGGCGGTCAGGTCCCGTCGGCGCCCGGCCGCGTCGGCCACAGCCACCAGCGCGACCGCGAGGGCCAGGCACACCGCGGGCCCGACCCACGGCCCGCCCTCCCCCAGCAGGAG
>ERZ773042.2466-NODE-2466-length-10050-cov-2.250925_pt1 | contig 10050 bp, 5 predicted proteins | sample MGYA00511664_ERZ773042 | MGnify/ENA primary metagenome ERZ773042 (study PRJEB29015, sample SAMEA2737984) | human oral metagenome | biome: human oral; feature: human-associated habitat; material: dental | place: China | collected 2036 ... | reverse complement strand
CTAAGAAAATTTCAAAATTTAGACTTGTGCTTTGATTTGAATGAAGACAAACTTATGGTCTGTAAATATGATAGAATTTTATTCACGCCAAAAATATATCACAAAATAGACTCTTTTGTGAAAATGGATGTTTTGAGTTTGTTTAATTTTACGAGTATTTATAGTATCAAAAATATTCACAAATATTATTCTTGGATTGGCGTTGAGCATTTGATTCGTTACGTTTCTGGAATTATTACAGTAGAAGAATTTGTCTCTGGAATTATTGCAGCGATGAAGAAAAATTTGAGCCACTTGATTGAACTTTGGGTTAATCAGAAAGAAGACGCAGGTGAAGCTATGATGTTCGTCTTTCCTCCAGATTTTTACAACAAAGATGAAATCATTGATTGCTTTATCAAAAAAAGTGATAACTTTAACAATCTGATTAATTCAGATATTTTAGAAAATTTGTTAGATCCGCAAAACAAAAGCAATAGTTACCTAAAAACCGTTTTAGAAGAGGGGATTAATATCAATTATCTTTCAAAAGAACAGTTTTTTAACTTAGTTGTTATGCTTGAAGGTAAATTTAAAATTGGTGGGTACTCTGAATTAACTAAGAAAGAAAAGTTATCAGCTGCCTTTGATTACTTCGATGATTATGACAAATTAATATTGGAAAATAAAAAACCATCTCCTGTTCTGTTGAGTATTTTGCAAGAGTTTTATACAGAAGATGAGATTTTTGAACTTGCAAAGGAAAATATCCGACAAGTTATAAAAATGATTGGCGAATCTGACGAAGATTACAAAATGGATAATTTGGTTCTTTGTTTGAGAGATGGCGATAGGAAAAAGAGGGTTCATTTCCTATATTCATCAATAGACGAAAATCGAACTTTGAAAATTTCAGAAGAACAACTTGCTGAATTAAAAGCAGAGTTTATTCCTATGCTTGAAAAAATTCAGAATAAGATTTGCTATAAATTCAATAATATAGACGGTTCTTTTGATCCTTTAATTGATACAGCTGAAGGGTTTCACAAGGCTATTATCAAAAACAACCCGGCCTCAACATTTGGTGATCTTTTTAAATTACTTAATTGGTATCCCGAAAGTATTAATGTGCTTGTTTGCGCAGATATGATGAAAGAGTTTTCTAACAAAATTGAAAGTTGCTCTCTTTTAAGTAACTTGATTAATGTCTACGAAATAGATACAAAAATTACTTTGTTATTACCAGAGAAATTTAGTGATTTTTATAAAGAAAACAAGGATAAAATTAGTATTTTATTAAACCAGATGTTTGGTCGAAATGCTGAAGTTTTACTTTCCGGTTTTGAGGAACATATCGAAAAAATAAAATCAGTTTGTAGCAGAACAAGCAATTCTAGTAGGGATTTGTTGTTCAAATTTGAGGTTGTAGAATAAAAGTATGAGCCTAACTCATACTTTTTTGCTGTTTTTCTAACTACAATCTTTATAATCAAAGTATCAAATCAAAATTTATATAAACAATCTGAGAAAACTCAGGGTTTCAACCCCGAGATGAATCAGCGCCGAATTGGTTCTTTTGTATGTTGGTTTTTTACGTATTCAAGAACGGTTTCTTTTGAAACAACACCAACTGTACTCATAAAGAAGCTAGGACTCCACAGATGTCCTTTGTATAGTTTGTCCTTGTCTTCTGGATGAAGTTTGAACCACTCACGAGCCGCAGCCCCTTTGAAACTCTTCACAATACTAGATGGGGCAAATTTAGGTGGAAATGAAATCACTAAATGAACGTGATCCGGCATAATTTCAATTGCTTCAATTTCTGAACCATTCTTTTGGGAAAATGTTTCCAAGAGCTGTTTTAATTCGTTTTGCTTCTTTTCTGTGTCAAAAATACATTTTCTATACTTAGTAACAAAGACCAAGTGAAAGTGAAAATCATAAATGCAGGTTCTTGTCTCTATCATAGCTGAACTCCTTCGGTTATATATTATTTGAATATCCCTTGACTTTATTCTATCATATATGGTATAATGTTGTCAAGGATAAGAAAAGGAGGTCTCTATGCGAGCACAAACATCTAGTTATGTAGTTTCAGTCAAATTAAAGTTAACTGAATCTGTTAAAAATCGTCTTGAAAAGACTTTTCGTGTAACTTCTAGTGCTTACAATGAGGCGCTAAGTTTTGGGCTACGCAGATTTGAAAATCTCAAACAAAATAGTAGATATCAAGAACTATTAGAACTTCGTAAAAATAAAAACGATCAAGTAAAGGAGTATAACAAAGAGCTTCTAAAAATGCGAAAAATGTACAGCTTGACAGAATTTGGATTATCAGCACGTTTAGGTCAGCAACGAAAGAAACCCAACTCTCCTTATCAACAATTAAATTCTGGAGAATTACAAGTTATTGCTGGGCAAGCATATAAAACATTAGAGAAGGTTCTTTTTTATCAAATTAAATCATCAAGTATACGATTTCGTAGTAAATACGATTTGAATGTAAGCTATCGTAATAGAGTAAATACAACAGGAACTCGTATCATACCATCAGATAGAAAGGGGTTTGCCTATCGACTTTATATCCATAAATCAACAACATTTGTTGATATACCAACAAAAGCATTTAACAACCACCAACAAATGAGTCTTTTAAAAAGTGAGAAAATAAAATATGTCCAAATTATTAGAAAAACAATCCGAGGAAAACACGTTTACATCTTACAGATTGTTTGCCAAGGATTTCCACTAACAAAGGTTAAGCGTGGTGTTGGGACAATGGGTATAGATCCAGGAATTTCAACAGTTGCGTATGTATCCAAAACAAGTCTCGCCTTAGTTGATTTGATACCAAAGGATGTCAATCGCAAAGAAAAACTAATGAGATACTTAGACAGGGCTATTGAACGTAGTCGAAGAATAAATAATCCAAAGTGTTACAATAGCAATGGCACTATTAAAAAAGGTTCGAAATTCAAACATCCGTCAAATAGACAAGTGAGATTACAAGTTAGACGTATAAAATCCTACCGATCCTTATCAGAAGAACGAAAAAAAATACAAGGTCAACTTGTTAATCACTTGGTATCTCAAGCCTCACTAATAAAGATGGAAGACCTAAACATCAAGGGATTACAAAGACGTAGTAAAGAAATCCGCATTAACCCCAAAACAAATCGCCCCTTTAGTAAAAAACGATACGGAAGATCCATTTTTAGGGCGGCTCCAAGTTCGTTTAGACAATTACTTCAAACAAGGGCTCGTCAATTAGGAGTTGATATTGAAATCATACAACCGAAAGACCTAAAACCCAGCCAATATAACCATATCACTCAAACATTTGAGAAAAAGACTCTTTCAACTCGATTATATAACTTGTCAGATAAATGGACATCTGTACAAAGAGACCTCTATTCAGCCTTTCTTATCGGACATATTGAGAATGGCTCCTACCAACAAGAAAAACTGACAGAAGATTTTCCTGATTTTTATAAAAAAATGAAGAAGTTTCTTCAAAAACCAAGAAAAACCAATCGTCTAGATTGGTATCTCAATTGATAAGCCGTCAAGGAAAAGACAATAAAACCCGAGGGACTGACGCTCCTTTGTTATTGCACAAGAGCAAAAGATAGAATCTCACTAGAGATACCATCTTCTTGTGAAACTTCCAATGCTCAGACACATACCGAGATTGGGTCTTTACCCAAAGCAGGTCATTGTCGATAAGACAGTCGTTTTTGATTTACAAAACCAAAGACGAGAACTGAGCGCATTTAGCAAGGTCTAGATGGGGATCTTGTGACTTTAGTCACGAGAGGACGTCAAAAAATGACTTCATAAATTCAGCAAAAAAAATAAAGAATCAAAGTCCCACCATCTGCATTATTGATATCATCAAATAAAATCGAAACAAACTTATTGATTAAATCTTTTGAAATCATACCGGATAAGGATGGAATTGTTTTTCTAGAATTTAACATTCTAACCTTCTTTCTTCTGGAATAATTCCAGATGTTTTTATTTACTTTAATTATAACAGAATTTAAGAAAAAATAAAACCCAAAATAAAAAATAAGCACGAATTAACGTGCCTATTTTTTTATTCCTTTTTATCTAAAGTTAAATCTTTAGAAAAATGTTTTTCTCTAAAATCTTTGTAAGATGATGGAGAAACAGAGTATGCTTTTTTAATTAATTCTAAACGTTCGCCTTCATCCATCTTAGACTTACGAAGTCCTTGAATGTCCATTTCACGTTGTTTAAGAATATAATTGTTTTCACCGTTTGTATAACTCTTAGGAACGAATGCAATTGGTTTACCAGAATCAAGGGATGGTTTGAGAACGGCACCGGTTTCGTGATCGTGGTACATTCCACCCTCACCATACTGTTGTTTTGCAATAGCCATTGCAGAGTATGCTTTCGGATCGTCCTCTTTTACAAAGGAACCTTTATCACGAACCATTTGTTGGTCAAATGAAACCTGTCCATTTTCAAATCGAACATTATTCATACCATTCTTATCCATATAGTTCAAGACTTCTTGAGCATATTGACTTTTAACAGCGTCACCTGTCATATCAGTCAATTGTTCTCTCGAGAATATGTGATTTCCGTTAGGGTTTTCTTCAAAGGAACTCAACTCACTAACAGCATTATGTATGTTATTTTGTTCTTTGTCTTTACCTTGTCCCTCACCCCAAGATGTTCTCATCGTCATTTCTTCAGTATCGTCATAAATTGGAGAAGTGTATCTATTTAGTCCATCTGATGAGTCACCGCCTATACCTGTTACAGTATAACCGGCTTTAGAAGGGTCATCAAACATAGTTTGTGCAGATACGTTCTGGATATCCCAATTCATACCTTGAGCCCCAGCCATACGACCAACCCAAGATTTTGCAAATCTTGATCCGAAACTTTGACTATTTCCACCAGTTAAAGCTGATTCGTAATTTTGAATGTTTGCAACAGTGGCAACCATATCATCAAATCTTCCTGGAGTTACGGCAGATAATCCTCCAGCAGCTGCACCAAGTATAGTTCTTGCTCCGTATTTTGGATCAGTAACCATACCAAGAGTCGCACCTCCAAGGAACCTACCAACATCTCTTCCGGCACGTTGCATTTTGGTTTTAAATCCTTTAGCAACAACATTTCCATCACTGTCGATGTCATAATTGTTTGGATTCAAACGATCATTCATTCCAGAAACACGAACGGCTTGGTCAACTGTTGTGTTTGGATCGCCGTGAACGCCTCGGTTGGTAGCACCCTCAGTAAATGCTCCTAAAACACGACTAGCTCCACCAGATATCGCACCGCCCCATCCGGTTTCGACAGCTCCGTTATAGGCACCTTGAGCCCCATCTTTAACTTTTCCAGCAACATCACCAACTTTACTTTTTACAGTATCCCATCCTGAAATTTCCTTTTCAGTTTGAACTTCTTTATCAAGTTCAGTTGTTTGTTGTGGTGTTTGTGGTGAATTTACCTCACCAAACTCTTTTGCCTTATAAGCACGAACTTGAGCTTCTTGATCCAAATCTGTTTTGATTGTTCCACCACCAGATCCACCACCAGTTGCGCCCCCAGCCTTTTCGTGTTTTTTGCGAAGAATTTCCTCATCATCACGATTTCGACCACTTTTAACAGCAGCGTACCCTTTTGCAGCCATAGCACCACCAAGGAACGCCCCGGCACGTTTAAGTCCTTCAACACCTTTCTTGTGCCACATTTCACCGGCTTCTGCGATACCTCTAATTGATCCAGCTTGAACACCAAACATTGCCATAAGAGCATTTGTTATAGCTTCAATGGATAAGAATCCTAAAATTGTTACAATAACACCGTTACCAAAAATGATACGTCCGACATTAATAGCAAAAGCTATACCAAATGCGTCAAGTGCTTGTTGGAATACTAAACCAATCAGATTTTTCATAATATTTGCAGTACCTGAACCGAAACTGAATAGTTTTCCATCACCCTTTAAGGCGTCAAGTGCAAATACTACTGGAGAAATAACAAAGTAAATACCGAAGGATACCGCACGAGCTACATACCGCCACGTAAACTTGATATTAATACCAATCAGTACAAATGAAACCAAGACTGAAGTTATTCCAGAAAATCCTAGTAAGTTTGCAAAGAATGAAGAGACTGCATTGTCTGATGTGGAAGCACCAGTCGTTTGTAAAGTTTTCATAAAGTGACTTACTTGAGCAGCCATTTTAACCAAACCAGCATTCAAATAAATAGCACCGAATAGTATCGTGTTCAAAATAATAATCATCAAAACAGCATTAATTGCTTGACCAAATACATCTTGAATAGAACGAACATCGCCAACACTTAAATAATCTTTTGCAGATCTTCTAACTGCATTTACAACAGAAATACTTAAGATAATAAATGCTAAAATAATGAATGGTGTTTGAATCGCCATAAACATTGGGAAAGTGTTATTCTTGAACAGATTTCCCCATTCACCAAACACCAGTTCATCAGCATTACGAACTCCCAGTGTGGATACAAGTGCAGATAAAGCTGTATAGAACCAGTTATCTACTTGTTCTCCTACTACCGTGTTATTGCTATCATCTGACTCTTTTTTCTCCGATCTAACAGTTGCAGATGTGGCACCCATAGCAATATCAAACCAAGTAATGGCATAAAGGTCACTTCCTCGTTTTCCACCGTTATCAACTGTATTTCCTGTACCAACTCCAGAATGATAACCTTTTGGAACTGCGTATGTATAAGCGTCTGATTTTACAGCACCCTTTCGATTTGGATAAATTTGAACTAATTTATCTGTTGCACTGCTTTTGTTCCAGACATCACTGGCTACAATAACTTTAGAAGAAACGGAGTCTTTTGTGTCAATAGTATAATCTACTTCATTATAAGTCCAAGTTTTCCCTGTATCTGGGAACTTACCAGCCACCGTAACCCAAAGAAGATTCATAAAACCTTCCGTTGATAAATCTGGGTTTCGTTTACCTTTAGTTGTAACTAATTGTCCATAATTATCTTCAAGTGCCCGGTTTAATTCTGCCACTAAATTATCATTTACACGACCAGCGGCGGTGGCTGCGTTTTTGGAATCAATACGTGAAAATTCATTGGATGTATCATCTGCGTTTCTATCAATTCCTTTTGAGTGTGTTCCATTTTTGTTTAAAACGAACACCCGGTCAGCGGCCGCCCATCCTGGGAAGGTTAGGGCTAAATTTCCACGTCCATTATCAGTTGATTCAAACCCTTTAGTCTCTAACTTGAAGGAATCTGCTGTTCGGGCTGGAGACCAATATTTTCCGGTTGTTGCATTTTTCAACAACCCCATACTTCCAATCGCAGTATCTAAATTACCAGTATCCAATAGTGAACCTGTAAATTTCCAAGATTCTGGAGACCAACTGATCTTCTCTGCCATCCACTCAGGAGATTTTGATACATCTTGTCCAAACCAAGCGTTTCCAATTGGAGAATAACTTACGTTGGATTGAATGCGGTGACTACCAGGATCCAATTCGACTTGAAGATATGCTGCACCAGAGTGTGATGAATCTTTCGCTTGAACTGCTCCAGTAGGAGCCATTGACAAGAGAACAAAGCCTAAACTAACGAGACTTGTTAATTTTGTTTTAATTTTTTTAAAATTCACTTTTTATTTTATTTATTCCTCCTACATTTTCCTACATAAATCAGTTCATAAAAAACTTCTTCTTTTACTATTATAGCGGGATTTTTTCTATTATAACACAAGTAAAAATCGACTATAATTTTTAAAAATAAAACCACTCTATTTAGAGTTAGAAAGAAGGTACTATTATGGAAATGGTACAAACTATTGAAACCCTCATCAAAGATGGAATCGTTTTGGAAGAAAAGGCAGATAAATTTGCTAAATTCTATCGTGACGCAAAAAAGGGCGTTGTTGACTTCTCTTACATCAAAAAAGATGGATCAACACGTTTTGCTCGTGGAACTCTAAACCCAAAACTTGCTTTGAAAGAGAAAGCGATCACAAAAGATGAATTATTTGATTTTGAAGAGCAATTTAATTTGAGTAAATTGCAAGATAATGAAATTGATTTGTTTGTTTCTCCAACAAGCAAAAAACACCTTCATTACATTGATGTGACTGCTGGTGGTGTCCGACAAATGGACCCGAATACCTTAATTTATTAAAGAAAAAATTCCCTACTGTATTTAATATAGTGGGGAATTTTGTGTTATATTAAAAGAAATCTTTTTGTTAAATTATTTATTTAGATAAGTTTTGAGGACTGGTTATAATAACCGGCTTTTCATTGTCAAATATTTCTGTGTTCACAATATAAAGGTGAGTACCTTGTTTTATTAGAACACGACCAATTTGTGTTTGGATAATATTTGAAATAACACCTTCATCCAAATTGAATGCTTTTCGCAAAGCAGGAACTTCTGATTCTTGGTGATTTAATAAGAATGTTGTATGAGCATTTGTGATAACTGCTTGTCCTTGTTGTGTTTGATTAAAGTCATCGACACGTTGGCTCGCAACACAAAGACCACCATTCCGTTTACGAATCCGGCGACTCATCGTTTCCAAGAAAGCTGATGTATATTGATACCCGTTTTGAGAAGGGCTCATCATCATCCACGCCTCATCAACAAGAATGCGTTTTTTGATGTGTGGATTTTTCTTTCCAAACTTCTCCCAAACCCAGTTTAATAATACATACATTGATAAGGTTTTAAGATCACTTGATTCGATACCAGAAATATCAAAGGTGATAACTGGCAAATCTCTCAAGTTTTGGAAATCTTTTGGTGTTTGTGTATCAAACATACCTCGTGTTTTATTGTTTCGATAAGGTTGTAATGCGGCAGCAACTTCTCTAAGATTTGGATATGTCCCATCGTAAACAAAGTTTTGCATTAAATCAATCAAATCACTAAGAATAGGCATTGGTTTTTTACGGAAATTATTAATAATAGCACCGTTTTCAACAATTAAATCTCCATTTTCGTATAGACTATCTACATCGTTGTTTTTAAATCCAAACCTAAAATAAAGTTCCTCAATAACCTCTAGAAGATTAGCCTCTTGACTTTTATCCATTTGAGGATAAATAACTTTAATAAATCCAGAAATGTCTTCGTATTTCGGTCTTAATTCTAATGTTGGAGTTTGTTCTCCTGTTGTTGGATCAATATCAATATCTTCTTCGATATCAAATAAATTCATCATAACAGCTCGAGTTGGATCCGTTGACATACGGAATACAGCACCGTGAAGTTTCTTGGTCATAGCCCCGTACTCACCTTCAGGATCAATAATAACGGTTCTAATTCCGTGCAAGGAGCTACGCATTGTTAAAAACTTAACTAGTGTTGATTTACCAGAACCTGAACTACCAAATACATTCAAATTTGAATTTTGAATGCCCTTTTTATACATATCAAGTAGGGCAGGTGTTCCGCTGAACGTGTTTGTTCCCAAATACACCCCATAATCGTCATACAATTCAGGAATATAAAACGGAATACTTGAAATTACAGCACCAGTATTAAAGTTCCTCTTTTTGTCTTGCAAATAATCAATTGCATAAGGAACGACTGTTCGATATCCTTCATCTTGACGAAGAGCTAATACTTGTGGAGTTATGTGTTCTTCCTTCAGTTCTTGCATAAGTGCAACTGTATTACGGCTCAATTCTTCTCTACTATCAGCATAAAGTGTAAATAAAAATTGTGCTTCAAATGCAAACTCGTTTCTTGTAGATAATTCAGCAATTTGAAATTCTAATCTATCAATTTGTTCTTGGAATGTATCACGATTTCGGTTAGCCCCACGTTCAATCTCTTCTTCCAATTGTGCACGAACAATTGTTAATTTATCTTGCAATTCCTTACGTGCCTCAGATTGTTGACGTGGTTGAATAGATAAATTAATATCCAAATCATAATCTGATGAATACAATCTACGCAAATAACCAATGTAAACTTGATCAGGCAAACCTTCAATACAGAATACCCTAGCGTATTTTGATCCAACAATTAGGAAATCAATCTCTCCAC
>ERZ773042.2465-NODE-2465-length-10050-cov-29.830615_pt1 | contig 10050 bp, 10 predicted proteins | sample MGYA00511664_ERZ773042 | MGnify/ENA primary metagenome ERZ773042 (study PRJEB29015, sample SAMEA2737984) | human oral metagenome | biome: human oral; feature: human-associated habitat; material: dental | place: China | collected 2036 ... | reverse complement strand
ATCGTTTGTTTTCAAATAGCAATTCTAATAATTCTAATTGTCTGTGACTTTTTTTAGACAGTAATTCTCGCATTAAATTGTTATCTTTCTTTATAATATAGATAATATAGTGTTTATATTGTCATGCAATTATACCATATTGTGTATATTTAAACTAATTCAACAACTCAAAAATATATCTAAAAACGCCGATAAAAGCTTATAGAACAAGGAATTATTAATTTTATGTATCTATGATACATAAATACGAAAGGGATTTTAGGCTGAATTATTATGTTTTCAAACTGTAAAATTATATAATTATATTAATCAAAAAATAATAATAAAAAAATATTATTAAACAATTTTGATTTAGAAAAAATTAGAAAGGAGAATCAATATGCTTTGGTCTATTATTGTTGGAGGTGTTATTGGTCTTATTGCTGGATCAATCACTAAAAAAGGCGGCTCAATGGGTGTTATTGCAAACGTTGTTGCAGGTTTAGTTGGTTCTGCTGTCGGTCAATCACTTTTGGGAACTTGGGGTCCTAGTTTGGCTGGTATGGCCTTGCTTCCTTCTATCATTGGTGCAGTTATTGTAGTAGCTGTTGTATCATTTTTTGTAGGTAAAAAGGCATAAGTCTTTTACTTTTCAAAATACAATTTAAAATTTAATGATGTGAGGATTCAATATGTCAAAATCAAGAAAAATACTTTTTCTTATACTATGTATTTTAATCTTGACAATTTTGATTCCTGTTTTGCTAGATTTTCATAAAGTTAGCGGTCTGGGGCTTCAACTATTTACCTGGAAGTTGTTCACTTGGAAGCAAATTCCTTTTGTAGGATACTATCTTTCTAGGTATGTCTTTTGGGGCACTGTGGTCTTAGCAAGCTTAATCTTACTACTGATGTTGGTGATACTTTTTTATCCTAAGAGACGTTTGGAAATTCAGCTAGCTGATGCGGATGGGAAGCTGATGCTGAAAAATTCAGCCATTGAAGGGTTTGTTCGTAGTCTGTTAACAGAACACGGTTTAATTAAAGATCCTACAGTTTCAGTAAATAGCCGTAAAAATAAATGCATGGTTTCCGTTAAAGGGGCAATCGTTCCTTCGGAAAACATCATCAAGAGAAGTCAGTTGATTCAGGAAGAAATTGAGTCTGGATTGACAGAATTCTTCGGAATCAATCATAATGTCAAGCTTAAAATCTCTGTCTCAGACTTCAAGCCAAAAGAAGCGGCTAAAAAAACTACTAGTCGTGTAAAGTAAGGAAGTAAAAAATGGAATGGTTTAAAAAATATCAATATCCAATCTTGTCTGGATTAGCAGGCATTATTCTAGCGTGTTTTATCCTATCCTTTGGCTTCTTTAAGACTCTATTTGTCTTGATTTGCGCTACTCTAGGGGCAGGAATAGGATATTATATTCAAAAAAATAATATATTTAAATAATAAAGGAGTTTAATATGTCAAATAAAGATGTTAAAGATGTTGCAAAAAAGGAAGTTGCTCCAACAACTCATGAAGTAAAAGGTGAATTGACTTACGATGATAAAGTCATTCAAAAAATTATTGGTCTCTCTTTAGAGAAAGTTTCAGGTTTGCTGGCTGTTGACGGTGGCTTCTTCTCTAACTTAACAGATAAATTGATTAACACTGATAATGTCACTAACGGTGTTAATGTCGAAGTTGGTAAAGAACAAGTAGCTGTTGACTTGAATGTAGTAGTTGAATATCAAAAGAATGTTCCTGCATTATACGACGAAATCAAGAAAGTTGTTGTGGAAGAAGTTTCTAAGATGACTGACTTAGAAGTTGTTGAAGTCAATGTTAATGTTGTTGATATCAAAACTAAAGAACAGCATGAAGCTGATTCAGTTAGTCTACAAGACCGAGTAACAGATATTGCAGAATCAACAGGCGAATTCGCTTCAGAGCAATTTGAAAAAGCAAAATCTGGACTTAGCGGAGGCTTCTCAGCTGTTCAAGAAAAAGTTGGTGAAGGGGTAGATGCTGTTAAAGAAGCTACTTCTAAGGAAAAAACTCGCGTTCATTAATACTCTAACTACGAAAAGAGATTTTTATTTCTTTTCTATAAATAAAATACTTAAAAACTCATAATGGAGGTAAAGATTATGTCTACAGAAGAAAAATTCAATCAAGCTAAAGGTTCTGTTAAAGAAGGACTAGGCAAATTAACTGGTGATAAAAAAACAGAAAAAGAAGGAGCTGCTGAAAAAGTAGTTTCTAAAGTTAAAGAAGTTGCAGAAGATGCCAAAGATGCTGTTGAAGGCGCAATCGAAGGTGTTAAAAATATGATTAATAAAGATGACAAATAAAGCTAAGAGTTAATTTCTCTTGCAAAACATCTTTGTAATTTATAATAGTAAAAAGAGAGTGGGACAGAAATCGGTAATTCGTTAGAATTCGATTTCGTCGTCCCACCTCCGCACAGTTGAGTAGGGCTGTAAAAGCTGATGAAATCAGCGTAGTAGAGCCCACTCAACCACTGCGTCTTGCTCGACAATCCAAAGACAATTGAGAGGCTAGGACTTTTATCCCAGCCTCTTTTTCATTTCTCTTGCAACAAACGGTGATTTGATTACTTATTTCTAGTCTCCGTTTCACTCTTTTCCTTATCAATCTTTTGAAGATCCTGATCATTCTTATATTGAATAATAAATTCTACTACTTCTTTTTCAGTCAATCTATCATTGGATAATTGTGAAATTTGAATTGAAATGTTTTGCAAACCATAGTCATTTTGCTTACCAATAATTTTTTTTAACTCCTCGTCAGAAAGATGTTTTCCTGAAATAGTTAACTTTAGTGTATTATTCTCTTTGATAAAGTTCTTTTTTAGTACTGTCTGCTCTTTAAACTGATCAGATAAGTATTTATTTATAGATTCATTAATTAGTGTTTCTCTAACTAATGTAGCTGCTGAAACCAAACTGGGAATAATAAGAATAAGCGAAACTAGAATTAATATTTTTCGCATTTTATAGGCTTCTTGATTATGTTTAATATAATGATTTTTCACCATAGTTAAGCTCGTCCCTATGTATGTAGCAATCATAATAAAACTACAATTAATAAAAAACAAATAAGATGCACCAAGCATGAACTTAAAGTTTCCTGTAGCTATAGAATAACCAACAGTACACACAGGAGGCATAAGAGCCGTTGCGATAGCTACTCCAGGTACAATGTTATTTGCTTCTTTTTTTCGTGCTCCAATAACTCCAGCTACCCCACCCACAAAAGCTATAACAACATCCCAAATTGTTGGAGAAGTTCTAGCAATAATTTCTGTACTTGCATAAGAAATAGGAGAAATTAGAAAATAAACTGTTGATGCTATAAGACTCAACGAAACTTGAATAAACAAAATTTTAAACGACTTTCTGAGCAGATTCATATCCAATATTGCTAGCGAAAAACCAATCCCAAGAATGGGTGTCATTAGCGGAGAAATTAACATTGCACCAATGATAACTGGAGTAGAATCCATATTTAGTCCAATAGATGCAATCAACATTGCGCATAACAAAATAGCTAAATCACTTCTTGTTAAATCTAGATCATCATAGATCTTATTTCTAAATTCTGTTAAAGAATAAAGCTTGTCATCCTGTAAAATTTTTCTCAAAACAGCATTCCTCATATTAATGTTTTCCAAAGTATAAATCCACTCTAATTAATGAATGAAATTTGCAATATTGACCAAAAATATAGAAAGTGGTTTATACTAGTATTTATTTTAACACAGAATATTACAATTAAATTCTCAGTCGATTGACAAGATCAACTGTTTAAAGTAGTACTTTATAAAGGTTTCGGTTTAGGAAACAATACAGTCCGAATGACTAAATTAGATACAATAAATAGCTATTATATAAATGTCCCTGCTAGATAAACAAATTTTTTACGTATTACCTTTTTTTCGAAAAAATTCAAAATCAAATCATTGGATAACAGGTTTTATTCTTTATTTCCCGCCAAACAAAAATAAATAACTTTGATTTTCAGGGCTCTTGTTTATCATTTATCTATTAGCTAGAAAAGAAGTTAAAGTTAACCTATAAAAATTAACTAAAGACGAAATTTTTACGTTCAAGCTATTTCCCATTATGCTCCGGCTAGAAATCTTCCATAACCTAGAACTGTTCTAGTTCTTTCTCATTAGCTAGTTGATTTCCAAGATATTTATACGCAAAGAAATCCATACGTGCATTTGGTCAAAACCACTTTCATTCCACTACCATCATAAATACCCCTGAAAAAATTCTCAGGGGTATTTTTTCAGACTTTAGCTTTCTCGTCTCCAAAAAATTGCTAATAAAATCACTGCGCCTAAGATAGAGGGTACTACAGCTGTGTCATGGAGAAGAGGCCCCCAGGTCCCAAAAAGACTTTGGCCTATCCATGCTCCAAGTAAGCCTAAGATCATCTTGCCGATGCAACCCATCCGCTCGCCTCTATTGGTAATTGCGGCAGCTATTAGACCAATGATAAAACCAACTAACATACTTCCAAGCATGACCTAATCCTCCTTTTTAAATCGTTGAACCAACCAAAGGATGGCCAAGGAAATTACTGAGCCAACAAAGGAAGCAAAAATTTTAAAGATAGGGAAAAAGACAACCAAGCCAAGCAGGGCACCGATTAAGCTGACCAATAATTTTAATTTCCATTGTTTGGGCTTTTCATACGGCGTCAATATGACTGCCACAGCTGTCGTCAGTAAACAAGCTGGCAAAGTAAAAATCAATACAAAAATTAGTCCTGTCATCTTAAATTGCCCAGTCTCCATTTCTAAAGATTGCTACACGGCTGCCGTCTTCGCGGATACCGTCAATATCCATCTGATTAGAGCCAATCATAAAGTCCACATGGACATCCGAGCGGTTAAGTCCTGCAGCTTCAAGCTCTTCTTCGGAGAAATTCTCTCCGCCCACTACACTAGTCGCATAAGCTGCACCAATAGCCAAGTGGTTTGACGCATTTTCATCAAAAAGGGTGTTAAAGAAAGTAATACCTGACTGGGAAATCGGACTTGGATCTGGTACCAAGGCACATTCGCCTAAAGCACGCGCACCATCATTTTCAAAGACAAGATCCTTCATAACCTGGTCACCCTTTTCAGCGGTAATATCTACAATCTGGCCATCCTTAAAGGTCACTTTGATGCCTTCGATGATATTGCCATTATAGCTGAGAGGCTTGGTACTGGTCACATAACCATCAGCTCGACGGAAGTCCGGTGCTGTAAAGACCTCTTCTGTCGGCATATTGGCAATGAAATACTCGCCCTGAGCATTGAGACTGCCAGCTGACTCCCAGTGATGGTTCTTGGGCAAGCCCAATGTCAAGTCAGTTCCCGGTGCTGTGTAATGGAGAGCAGAAAATTGCTCTTCATTTAAAACCTTCGCTTTTGAGCTGAGTTTTTCTTCATGAGCTTTCCAAGCAGCTACTGGGTCATCCTCATAAACCCGGCAGGTTTTGAAAATCTGATCCCAGAGAAGATCTACTGCTTCCTCATCGCTGGCTGCATTTGGAAAGACCTTCTTAGCCCACTCAGTACCCGCTGCTGCAGCGACTGTCCAGCTGACTTTATTGGATTGGGTTGCGATTCGCATCGGCTTCATAGCTAGTCCCAAAGCCTTAGCAGAAGCTGATAATTTCTCAGCATCCACACCATTCAAAGCACCTGGGTCAGATGAACGGACACCCAAACGGCTGGCCTTCTTTTCTAGAAGATAGTTCATCTCAGCCACCTTATAGTCAGGGATGTTGTCCAAGCGGTCCATCGGCGCATGGAGGAATTTCTCCCGCGTACTCAAATCATCCGCCCACTGGACGATGACCTCGTGAGCACCCAGAGCATAGGCCTCCTTGACAATCAAGTGGGCCAATTCACGTTGCTCCACATCGATATTGAGCGCTACCGTGTGACCAGGCTGTACATTGATACCATTAGCCACCAATAATTTAGCGTATTTTTCTAAGTTTTCTTTAAAATTTGGTAAAACCATTTTTTTCTCCTTAATAAGCAATATTCTCTTCCTAGTATACCATAAGTACACGCCTCCTGCAGAATCCTTACAACAGAAAGTGCCTTTCCTTCCACCTTGAATACTTTTTTCTCTGCTAGAATATAAAAAATCAAGTCTATTATTTAAAGCTTATACAAGACTTCATACCGTGAGAAAAGCGCCTGAAACAAGAATGTTTCAGACGCTTGGAATTTTGAAAACTGAGGATTAGGGGATGACATAGCCTTGGTCATCTACCATATGAGGATGTTCTGGATTTCCATTCTCCCTCAGGGCTTCCAAATCTTGATCCAAAATGGAATTGTAGTCTGTACTTTCTTCACGTGTTACACGAGTCGATACTTGTCGTAAAAGTTTTTCGTTGAGATTTCGAACCCAGCGACCGTTACTGTGGTCATTGGCACGCAAATAATTTCCTTTCACAATTTCTCCATAGAGAGCTTCGTTGACTTGGTAGCCTTGCTTGCGTAATCCCATGAGACCGATCTCTACAATCTCATCTGGATTATAGTCCTCAAAGTCAAAGACATTTGGAATCCGACTTTGCAATCCTGAATTGACTTGCAAGAAGTCATGCATTTCCCTAGTATAACCAGCAAAGATGATGACGATGTCTCGACGGTGATCCTCCATAAATTTGAGGACTTCATCCAAGGCTTCCTTCCCGAAATCATCATTTTGACCAGTGTAGAGCGTGTAGGCTTCATCGATGAAGAGGACCCCACCTAGCGCACTTTCTAAAACTTCACGCGTCTTTAAGGCTGTTTGGCCTTGGTAGCCACCAACCAGATTGCTTCTAGATACTTCAATGAATTTCTTCTGCTTGATGACTCCTTTTTGAAAGAGAATATTCCCCAAAATGCGAGCAACGGTCGTCTTTCCTGTACCAGGATTTCCAAGAAAGAGCGAGTGCAGGGTTGTATCTTCCACAAGACCACCTTGCTCTGCCCGTTTTTGGTTGAACTCAGCCATGGCTACAAATTGTTCGACTTGCTCTTTCACTTTGGCAATTCCAACCAAGCGGTTGAGGGCTACCATACCATCTTCTTCCTTATCTGCCCCTTCCTGGTACTTGCCTTGATTGAGAACAGCATCGATGTCGATATTGAGGATGGTCTCGATATCATCTGAACCTTGGGCCACTACTCGGTCTGCCATGGTCTTGGTAAACTGCTCATCTAGATTACGAATCCAGCGACCATTGCTCTTATCCAATGATCCATCATATGCCCGCTTGACATGACGAGCATAGTAATCGCGGTCTTCAAGCTTATAATCTCCCTTGTTCAAGATCATTTCACCCAGTTGGACAATTTCATCTCCTGTGAAATCTTCAAAAATGAAGTTATTAGGGACACGCGAACGGAGTCCTGGATTAGTCCTTAAGAACTCCTCCATTTCTTTGGTGTAGCCGGCAAAAATAATCATAATCTCATCACGATTGTCCTCCATAAATTTGAGGATGGTATTGATGGCCTCGATCCCAAAGTCGACATCACTGTCTTTTTTATCCAAGCTATAGGCTTCATCAATAAAGAGAATCCCACCACGAGCTTTTTCAAGAAGAGCCTGGGTCTGCTCAGCTGTCCCTCCAACATTAGAGGAGATTAAGTCTGACTCAGTCGCTTCGACAAAACGAAATTCCTTACCGGAAAGGACACCGGCCTCAAAGAGAACTTCTCCCAAGAGACGGGCAACGGTCGTCTTCCCTGTACCAGGATTTCCCATAAAGGCCGCGTGTAGCGTTTGCTTTTCAGGAGCCTTGCCATTTGCGATCCGCTTTTTGTTAAATTCTACCATGTTGATCATTTTTTTGATCTCATGTTTGACCTTCTCAAGACCAATCAGGCTATTGAGTTCTTCCAGTGCATCGCGTTTCTTTTCTTGTTCAGATCCAGTTGCTGTAGTAGTTGGAACAGTTGTATCAGCTGCAGTGCTTGAAGATACTTGCGGATTAGATATAGCCACTTCTCTACCCACAAGATAGTCACAACCATCCTCAATCTCAGTTATCAGATCACGCGCATCTCCCTGTGTATAAGTAACGGCGTCTGCCTTTACATAGGCAGAACTTTGAAGTCGAATATTTGGATCAGCGATTTTATGGAAAATCATCTGGTCTGCCATTACTACACTATCCGAAAAAGCCCCGAATGAAATTCTTTGAGCATTTTCAGCAAGGAAAGTAGTCTCTCCTGTCAAAGCAGCGAACGATTGGTCATAGATGCATAGAAATTCTGTAAAAGTGGCTTGATGAGCTCGAAGCATACTTCCGTACGAATTTAAGGACGTAATGCAGTCCGAATCAGAGTTGAATTGGACATTATTATTGAGGCAAACCGCAGTCCCACCAGGCAATTCGATTTTGCAGTTCTCAGATTTCCAGACTACATTATCTAACCAAACTGGTGGATAGTCCATTTCGAGATTCCCACCTTTAACAGTAGAGTTCTTGAGAGTCACTTCTGAGTTAGTCGCACTGATCGTATTAATATCATATTTTTCAAGGTCGACGGTTTCTAAGGTTAACCTAGCTCCATCTGATAGATCGATTCTAGACAAAATCCTTGAATTACTGATTGATAATTCTGAAGCCACAATACCGATTGAAGCATCGTGTTTTTCGGGAACCTTCATTTCTATATCATTTAATATTAGTTTAGAATGAGTGTCTGCGTATAGAAAGAAGTTCTGATTGTTTTGAGTGCTAATTTCAAAACAAACCTGCTTACAAGAGACTTCAGAGCCACTCCATAACAGAAGGATGGAATAATTCCCTGTGACTTTAAAACATAGATTTTCAAAAGTGACCTTTGCTCCTGCTACAAATCGAAAAGCCGCTTCAATGGTATTCTTAAAAATTTGGCCATTTCCATTTGGATTAGAAACCACTTGCCCTACAAAATGTAGCTCCTTATCAATTACAATTTCCTGATTGGTCGGCCATTGAAAAGCGTATCCATCTTCAAACTCGATGATGTCCCCATTCTGAGCTTTGTTATAAGCGTCCATAAAATTCCAACTATTGTTGTAAGGACCTACTAAATATTTCGCCACACTCTTCTCCTCTTTTCTTCTGATTACCAATAAAAACTCACTGATTTATCAGCTCATTTACAATACTCTATACACTAAAAATTGTAACACAATCCAGGTTCAATGAAAACATCTAGAAGCGGTTATAAACCTTAAAAACCTCTATTTCCTTTTTTTGAAATAGAGGTTTTGATCTAATCTTTAAAGAGAGATAAGAGAGTTACCATAACTACAGTGGAGCAGACCAAGCCGGTTACTTTTATAATCGTATCCGTGTCTAGCTCTAATTGATACCTAAATGATTTTTGAGCTGGTTTATCTTCTGCTACAATACTAAATCTCATTTTTTCCCCTTTCTTACTCCTGATCCAGATACAAGCTTTGCGCTTCTAGGCTATTAGTTAGAAGAACCACAATCAGAAAACTCAAAACTTCTTCTAACAAGTTTGTCTTAAGTCCACGTTTCATAGACAACTTAAAATCATTTTGAATTATTTTAGAAAAACTCATCAAACAAACTCAACTGGTTATCCTCAGGCATATTGCCCAGGATTCCCATATCGTCCATTTTTTCGACTAGGGTGCTAGAGAGGCCACCGCGCTTGCGGAGCTCCGTCTTAGAGAGGAATTCGCCTTCTTCGCGCGCTCTGACCACTTGGCGGGCAACGTTGTCACCCAGACCGTCCATAGCAGAGAACGGTGGAATAAGTGTATCTCCTTCGATAAGAAACTCGGTCGCATGGCTCTTGTAGAGATCCAGCTTTCCGAATTTGAAGCCTCGCTCCAGCATTTCATTGACGATTTCCAAAGTCGTATAAAGGTCAATTTCTACATTGGAAGCTTCGTTGTTCTTGCGCTTTTCAGCGATTTCGCTCATCCGGCGCTTGACGGTATCAAGTCCGCCACTCATGGTCTTAATATCAAAGGCCTTAGCCCGGATGGAGAAATAAGCACAGTAGTAATAAATCGGAT
>ERZ773042.2462-NODE-2462-length-10067-cov-10.284958_pt1 | contig 10067 bp, 11 predicted proteins | sample MGYA00511664_ERZ773042 | MGnify/ENA primary metagenome ERZ773042 (study PRJEB29015, sample SAMEA2737984) | human oral metagenome | biome: human oral; feature: human-associated habitat; material: dental | place: China | collected 2036 ... | reverse complement strand
GGTGACCTACGCTTTACGAAAGCGCCGCTCTACCAACTGAGCTACAGCGGCATACTCCTAGGAAGATTATACCAAAAGGAGGGTTTTTTTCAACCTGAACGGCTACTTATCAACAGATATGTAGTATTTTACTTTGTTGCTTTTTTTAATACTATCTAGCTGCTTATTAAATACCGTCAAGGGAACTTTAATGTAAGAATAATTAACATTATTACCATCTATAGCATTCAAAACGATAAAGTAATAACCATCGCCAGACAATGTCTTAACAGGTCCAGTAATTTTTCCTTTCGGCGATTTTAAGGCAGCCTCAGTCAAGCCGCCATCAGAGTTATCCTTAGAGATAGAAAGATCAAATACCGGCTGGACTCTATCGCCAAACTCATGAGCGATATCTTTTAGATTCTTGCCTGATTTTACTTTTTTCTGGATTTTCATGACCAGATCTTCGGCTTTTTTATCAATTTTAAACGAAACTTCTTGCTTGAGAACCGTGTACTCCATAGCAGTTGTTAGCTCGCCCATAGTCCAGTGAAGATTATCCTTGACTACAGATTCATAGGCCGCCTCCGAAAGCTTGCTGGCCTCGCGCTGGCGCTGTATTAAGCCCTGAACCTTATCTTTATCGACCGAGATTCCGTTTTCGCGCGCCAGTTTTTTTGCATAAGCAACGTCCAAGGCCTTATCTATGGATTGTTTCTGGTAAAATTTAACCTTATCTTTTTGGTCAGACTGACCTTGATTGTTCAAAATAGTTAATGTACTGCGATGATACAATAAATAATCTCTGTATAAAGCATCTTCGCCGTCAATATTTGCCACCGGCAGCGGAAATATCTTAACAAGCCGATACGAAATATCTCCCGTATCTTTCCAGACATACAACTGCAGCCATCCTAAAGTAACAAAAACTGCTAAAACAGCCAAACTGACAAACGATGTAATCCAAATAAGCCGATGTTTCGTGTATTGTATCGGGTACTTATGCTTACGTCCTGCCGCCAGCACTTTCTCGCGATGCTGCGCCACAGTATCATTAGTAATACGCGATGGCAATTCTTTTTTAGTTTTATTCCGCTTCAATAACTTCTTCATTATCGTCCCCCTCTTTCTTAGCCGACAGTTCAACCGCGTCTTGCAGTTTATTATAGATTTCATCTGGATGTTCGACATTTTTTATTACTAAATCGCCTACGAACGTCTGAATGACTATTGTACCAAACTTAAAAACCTCGCCGCTAAACCCTGGCACATTATAGCTGATATTTTGTATTTTTGACAGGCGTAACTCAATAACATCCTTGCCGAAAAAACCGTGCTGTGTAATTTGGCGAATCCGCTGATCGGTCACAATATAATATGTATAAAACCACATTAAAAAATGGTATAAAAACATAATCAAACCAAACACAAAGCTACCTACAAACACCCATAATAAATTAAGGTTATCTTGCCAAATAAGAAACGGCAGCGCTCCAATCGCCATGGGAACTAAAAGCAGATAAAACCCCTTTCTCATAGCAATAATATGGCGGCGAAATACAAATAATAGCCGCTCTCCATCTCGCTGGCCATCAAACTGCTTTTCAACCGTACCCTCTGTCATACCTATGGTACCCCGGGCAGGAGTCGAACCTGCAACCTTATCCTTAGGACGGATCTGCTCTATCCAGTTGAGCTACCGAGGCACATACTAATTATACCACGGCAGCCCTCAGGAAAGACCAGTCTAGCGCGTAAACTTCTCGTTTAGCATGTGGTAATCCATCAGCTCTTCTTTATCAAACCAATGGGCAATTTCTTGGGCAGCTTCCTCTGGATCGCCAGACGCGTGAATCAAATTTGGCACGCCCTTTTGGCACTCATCCGCATATCCAAAACTCATGTGCGAATAATCGCCGCGAATCGTTCCCATATCAGCCGCCTTTGGTTCAGTCGGACCAACAATTTTACGCACTAGCTCTACCGCCTCAACGCCCTCAAACACCACAGCAACTACCGGGCCGTTCATCATAAAATCAAGCGTGACATTAAACGCATCTTCGCCGCGGCGAGTCACCATCTTGCCGATATCTTCATAATGATGGTAGTAATGCTCCCGGTCTGGTGCTGCCATCTTAACGCCAACCATCTTTAATCCAACACGTTCAAATCTTTGCAAAATCTCGCCGACAATCCCCCGCTGCACCGCATCGGGCTTGAAAACGACAAGTGTTCTCTCAACGCCGCAATACTTTTTCTTATTATCCGCCATATGACATCTCCTCTGTTAACTTGTTATGCTATATAATATCAGAAATTGCTAATTTGATAAACTTTACAGAGGCAAGTACAATAAGCATATGTTTATATCAGAAGCGTTAACCGATTTCTTAGAGCATTTAGAAGTTGAAGGCGGCCGCAGCTCAAAAACAATTACTAATTATCAATTATATTTAGAGCGCTTCATAGATTTTGCTGGCGATATTACTGTCGACAAAATTACATCAGAAGTAATTCGCCGATATAGGCTTTGGCTTAATAGATACAAAAACGAAACGACAAACGAAGAGTTGTCTTTAATCACCCAAAGCTACCACTTGATAGCTCTGCGCGGATTTTTAACCTATCTATCACGCCGGAATATTACATCTTTGGCTGCCGATAAAATCATCTTGCCTAAAACCGCCAGAAAACAAGTTACGTTTTTACAATATGATGAAGTTGTACGAATGATAAATCAAATACCAACCGACACCGAAGCTGGTCTGCGCGATCGAGCAATCGTTGAATTATTATTTTCCAGCGGTTTGCGAGTCTCGGAGCTGGTGAATTTGAATCGCGACCATATAAACTTATCACGGCGCGAGTTTATGGTGCGCGGAAAAGGCCAAAAAGATCGTCCAGTTTTTATTTCAAAGAGTGCCGCCGAACATGTTTCATCATATTTGGATGCCAGGACAGATAATTTACCAGCCTTATTCTTAAGCTATAGCCGAAGAAATGCCGCACCAAATCTATCAGGAGACTATAGGCGGTTAAGCGCCCGCAGTATTCAGCGAATGATTAGCCAATATGCTCGGTTAGCCGGCATAACAAAACACGTCAGCCCGCACACCATGCGCCATAGTTTTGCCACTGATCTGCTGATGAATGGCGCAGATTTGCGATCCGTTCAGTCGCTACTGGGACATAGTAATATATCTACTACACAAGTTTACACTCACGTCACCGACCAGCACCTTAAAGATATCCACGAGCGATTTCATAGCGATACTGACTAGATTTAATAAGGTTTGCATTCTCCGTAAGAATGCCCTGAATCAGTTACCGAAAAATCTTTACAGAGGCTATTAAGCAGCTCTATGGCGTTATCTGGATAGGCAAAATCATCGCCAATTTGCAGCCTCGCCTCGACCCGCCTGAACAAATTGCTTGCTCGTCCAGTTGAATCGACTGCTGGCTGCACGCCGTCAAACGACACTATCGAATGTCCGTTTTTTAAGGAAACTTTAACGCTAGCCCCCTTATATATTGAATTTAACCGCAAAAATGCATTTGCGCTGGCGGTTCTGGTTATAGTACCGACATTTATAGAAGCCTTGCAAGCGTACGTGCCAGAAAATCGGAAGCTTTTACTACAAGTAGTTATACTTACATCATTATCGTGAGCGTGTCCGTCAGTTGCTCGCGGATGAGCTGAGGCTGTTAATGACGTACCATTTTCCAGCGATGCGCTAGGAATATCGCTTCTCGGTACATACGGACGCAGGAACATCGTTGAACCAGTCTTGTCTAATTGTTCTAAATTAAATGATTCGCCGGGATTAATTATTTGGGCGCGCATAAGCGACGGAGTGCTAGCTCCCCACGTACTTTTGTTATATAAAAGACCAGTCATACTGCTTTCGTTCGCCGGAGAAGTGGCGTCTTCCCCAGAATTACCCTCGTCGTCCCTTTTATACCACTCGATTACCACTGTATCAAAATCGCCAGTAGCCCTTAAGGGTATAACTTGCGACTTATCCTCGACAGCCTTATATATAAAATCCTTAGTGTTCATGGCTATTTTTACACAGGTATAAGCCTGATCGAACACCTGACCAGTAGATAAAGTTCCAGATTTAACAATAGTTTCCGTGTCAGAAGCTCCATTCACTACGCCAGATCTTCTGATAACATTACAGGCGTCTCCAAAATTGACCAATGCCTGCGTAGCAGCAGTATTCCCAGTTTGAGCAGCACGCACCACCCGTTTGGCATCCTCAACGCCCGCCAAAGCAGCGTCGTAAGCGCCTTGCGATAAATTGTTGTTTGTCGCCTGCTGCTGATCAAGGATCATCAACTTGATAAAACCCACTGTCAGTACGGTCAACAGTAATGTTGCAAAAATCACCGCAAATAGCGACGCCGCACCGCGCTGTTTATGTGTATTAGCCATTTGTCCTCGCAATCGTTTCAAACTTATTTATTGCACAAAATTGTATATTTTCTTCATCGTCAGACGGCGGCTTGCATTGCTGGTTAACTGTATTTATCTCCCCTATCCTATTCGTACCGATCGTCAAACTTATTTTATACAACTCCTCGGCATCATCTCCAGAGGTAATTTTATTAACCTCAAACGAATGAACGCCTAAAGTATCTTCTCCTAATCCTTTTAATAGCTCTGTAGAATCGCTCTTTTTTATCACATACGGATATTTGCTGGCAGATGATTCAGTTTTTCTGCATAGATTACCGCCAGAGTCAGCTACGCGCACAAAGTTAATCGCTTCGCCAGAATCATACTTCACTAAATCCGGCCGGGAAGCTGCATCATCCACAGCATCATTCCAGACATAAGAATAATAGCCTAGACAAATCCGGCCGCCAGTTTTTCCAGAAGCAGACTTATGCTCAATAATATTTCCCGACATATCTGCCGGATCGGCACCCAAATTAATTTTCTGCGAATTAGCCTGAAGGAAATCGCGGCGAAGATTGTCGCTAATATCGCGGCCCGCCTGATTGATACTTCTTAGAATCGTACCCCTGTTATACAACCTCCCCGACTGAATTGCGGTGAGAGCAATTGCCAGAAGCAACACCGACACAAACACCATCGCCAGCATCAGCTCGACGAGCGTAAACCCCTTCTTATCATAACTATGCATCGTTGTCATACAACCTCACAATCGTCCCCATAGTCGTTGGCACTGCACCGCTAGGACCATACCAGCAGGCTTGAATATACGCGTCATAATGCCTGCTTCCCTTTGTTAATTGGATAGATATCCCGTACGGCTTGGCGCCTTCAACCTTGGCGTAAGTTTCTGGATTTTCATAATGGCTAGCGTCGCCTTTTACGATATTTTTTCCGCTGGGACGCAAGAAGAAGCTATTGCGCACATCGCCGCACGAACCGCCATTACTACCAACGACCTGCTGCACTTCACCAGATCCTTTCAAATTCTCGCGTAAAATGTTTTTCCACAGTAAAACATAAGCCGCATCGTTACTGCCTGTCTTATCATGAATATAGCGCAGCATTTCTGCTTGCGAGTCGATTTGCTGGCGCACTAGAGTAATTTCTAGCGATTGCTGCGCAATTGCCACGCCCTTATTCATAATCGAAATCGCCCCAACAGCAACCATACTAAATATTGTCACAGCGAAAACCACCTCGACAATCGTATCTCCGCGACTAAACATGCGCCTACCCATTGCTGCAGCCTCTCGCATTACCAACAGTTATAGCATCGGCAGATCCGGCACGCTGCGGCAAAAACACCGAAAGACGCTCGCCCGACATCCAGCCGTCATCATAAACACAAATCTCATTATCAGAGACAGTGCTGTCTGAAAATGCCTTGGAGATACTAGTATTAGAAAAACGACTGTTGAATAATTTTACTTGCAAGCCGCCAGATTCTGGATCACGGTATATAAGTACCGAAATATTAGTATTAGAGTTCGCCAATTTAGTTTTAGCACCCCAATTCACTTGATAAGAGGCAGATTCGCCAAGCGCATACTTCCAGGCCGAGCCCGCTTTAGAATAAAGCCCATAAACTGGATAAGATTGATATCTGTCACCAGCATGATTGCCATCAGCAGCTGTTTCAATATATCTACCCAAAATTACACATTCTGATTGCCCTCGATTCGTATCGCCGCCGCCAATTGGGCACTTGCCAAAATTGCGGTCATTTTCCACGTTAATAACTTGCGAATATTGGGAGCGCAAATAATTAGCAAAAGATTGCACAGAATCGCGGTACTGCTGGCGCTGAACAGCAGTACTAGCACCAACCAGCAGAGAAATCGCAAAGAATCCAGAGACAGCCAAAAACAGCGTCACTTCGATAATTGTAAATCCGTCTTGGTGTTTCATAACTTACTCTAATTATAGCATAGGCGGTTTGCTAAAGAATAAATTGATACCAATTCAAAATACTTTCAGAAAACAGCCAGACTATCAAAAATCCAGCAATCAACAATGGGCCAAAAGATATCCTGGAATTGCCGCGAAGTTTGCCTGTTAACATTGATGGAAGTACTAAAATCGTACCGATAAGATTTGCAGCAAACAAGGCCGCAAATGCCAGCAGCCAGTTTCCTAAAAACAACGACAGCCCTAAGCCAAGCTTAACATCGCCAAAACCGACCCACGTTTTATCCTCGCCATAACGCGCTTTTGAAAACAAATACAACAGCAAATAAATACCGCTCAGTACGAAAACCGCGCCTAGAAGAGATGTCAGCGTACTGGTAAAATCAGACGCTAAGCACAATTTTATACCAGCAAAAACCGCGCCTAGAACAATAAACGGAATATTAACAATATCTGGCAGTAATAACCACCTCAAATCATAAACGAACAAAATTGCCAGCAGCACCAGCGCCGCCAGCCATAAAACCAGCATCATAATTTGCCAAAAACTAGTAAGCGGCATCGGCCACAGGACGACCGACAATACAAACAGTGCAGCCATACCAGCCTCTAACAAAAACTCCGTCCAGCCGATAAATTTTTTACAATAACGGCATTTGCCGCGTAGCGACAGCCAGCTAACCAGCGGAATCAAGTCGTACCACGCCAGCACATGACCGCAAGACAAGCAGCGCGACCAGTCTTTCGACACTTTCTTATTAATAAGCGGAGATAGTTTTTTTAACTCCTTTGCACTAACTTTTTCGCCAGCCTTTTTATCTTCGACAAGCTGGCGAGCCCGTAAACGCCAAATCTGCGCGCCGGCAAAACTGCCGAACGCCGCACCCAATATTCCAATCAAAATCAACATTACCATAACTAGTATGGTAGCAAAAAATAACAGCCCCGTAAACTGGAGCTGTTATTATATAAATTGGCTTTCGCCATTCCTGATTATTGATTATCCTGGCAATAAATACCGCTACCCTCCAATTTGATACGAACAGCTACAGCGCGCTTCTTCAATCCTGCTGAAGTAAACTCCTCGCCGTTACACTTCGTCTGGGTAGCATATATTATATGCGACGTAGAAGGCGCTTCTTTGCCAAACCCTACTGTATAATTGTCGCCAGACTGCGGATCGACAAATTCGCCGGAAGCCCGCTTCATGTAATTATCCAAAAATTTTCCTATATCATCTTTATCAGCAGATGGCACTCGGCCGCCATTATTTGTTTGATAGCTGTTAATTTGCGACATAAAACGCGAAATATCGCTGCGCCGCTGGCTATCTCGTTGACCGCGCTGCAAAGCTGGCAGCGCCACAAACACCATCAAAAAGATAAGTCCGGCAATCGCTAAGACTAAAACAACTTCGATGATAGTAAATCCTTTTTTGTTCTGTTGAGTGATCATGAAAATTTCCACCTTTCTATGATCTTTTTTATTAATTTACGCTTAACGCTTACGTTTATGATACACATAAAAGCCAAATTTGTCTATATATGTATGTTATTAACCAGGCTGTAAATAGGAAATAGAATCGCCCCAACCATAAGAGCCGCCACCAAGGCTAAGAATACCATTAAGATCGGCTCAATTGCTGTTGAAATTGCACGGATTTCCTCGTCCAATTCGTTTTCATAGACTTGGGCAGTCTTACCCATCATTTCGTCAATTTTACCCGACTGTTCGCCAATTTTAATCATTTGCGGCACCATAACCAAGAAATAATCCTCATTTTTCAAGGCAGCAGAAAGCGCCTTGCCGCCCTTCACCTTATCCGCTGCTCGATGAATACTCTGCTTAATTACCACATTATTAACCGCGTCGCTGGTAATTTTTAGCATATCTAGCATCGGCACGCCGGTACTTAATAGTGTCTGCCCTGTCCGCGTAAACCGCGCCATATACAGCTTGCGAAACATCCCCTTAAAAAGCGGTATATTAAGCTTAAGCGTATCTTTAGCCTTGATACCAGGTTCAGTTTTCAGATACTGAACTAAAAAGTAAATTCCCACGCCGCCAATTAGTAAAAGTATCCACCAAAAATTAGTAAAGAAATTAGCCGTTCCAACCATAATGAGCGTTGGCAGCGGCAAGTCTTTATTCAAATCGTCATACAGCTGCTCAACCTGCGGCACCACCGTCAGAAGCATAAAAGCCACCACCATAATGATAACTATTAAAACAATAATCGGATAGGTCATCGCACCGCGAATTTTACTTATCATGGCGGCGTCTTTTTCTTGCTGAGCAGACAAACGCTTCAATGCCTCATCCATCGTTCCCGAAGCTTCGCCTGCCGAAACCAGCGCGATATAAACTTTGTCAAAAACTTCCGGATGCTTGCCGAAAGCATCAGACAGCGATTTCCCGCCTTCAACATCAGACAAAACCTCCTGAGCAATTTCCCGCATTTTTTTGTTAGCCGTTTGTTCCTGAACTGTATTTAAGCTCTGAGCTAGCGGCAGACCAGCGCCAATCAACGTCGCCAGCTGGCGCGTAAAAATGATTTTATCTTTACTGGTAATTCTATTCGACCAGCGCGCGAAAAAACCCGCTTTTTCGTCCTGCAACTCAATTTTTAACGGCGCAAAACCCTGTTCGGTAAGCAACTTAGCAGCAGCATTCTCGCTTTCTGCCTGAACAGTTGATTTGACAATTTTATTATTAGCGCTATCTCTGGCTTCATACGTATATTTTTTCATATATTACCCCCTCATCAAACGCTCAAACTCCGTTAAATCGACCGCAAACTCGCGAGCGCTATCGTACGTAATTGTACCGTTTTGTACCAAATTGACCAAAGTTCTATCCATCGTCTGCATTCCCTGATCGGCACCAGTCTGAATCACCGCGTCTAACTGATGCGATTTACCTTCGCGAATAATATTGCGGACTGCCGGGTTGGCAATCAGCACTTCCGCCGCCACAACTCGTCCGCCGCCGATTGACGGCACTAGCCGCTGCGAACAAATTGCCATCAGGATATTACTAAGCTGCGCCCGGATCTGCGGCTGCTGATGAGGCGGAAAAACGTCAATCATACGATCAACCGATTGTGCCGCCGAGTTGGTGTGCAATGTCGCGAACACCAAGTGTCCGGTTTCAGCAATGGTAATCGCCGCCGAAATCGTCTCGAGGTCGCGCATCTCGCCAATCAACACCACGTCCGGGTCTTGGCGAAGGCTGGAGCGCAGCGCCGCCGAGAATGAATAGGTGTCATAATGAACCTCGCGCTGCACCACTACCGATTTTTTCGACTTGTGCGTAAACTCAATCGGGTCTTCAATAGTAATGATATGCTGCGATTTTTCAGAGTTAATCTTATCAACCAGCGCCGCCAAAGTTGTCGACTTACCCGAGCCAGTCGGTCCAGTCACCAGCACCAAACCGCGCGGGTAATCGGCAAAATTCATCACTACTGGCGGCATACCGAGCTCGGTCACCGACTTGATCTCGTTTGGAATTAAGCGCAGCGCTGCTGCTAGGTTACCGCGCTCATGGAAAGCATTGACCCGGAATCGTCCGAGCGTACCGAAAGCAAAGCTAAAATCAAACTCTTTATCCTTGAGAAGAATCTGCTGCTGATCTTCGTCGAGGATCGCAAATACTAGCGACTCGACTTGCGCTTCATCGAGAGCATCAAAACCAGCAATAGCTATCAATG
>ERZ773042.2458-NODE-2458-length-10076-cov-3.749726_pt1 | contig 10076 bp, 14 predicted proteins | sample MGYA00511664_ERZ773042 | MGnify/ENA primary metagenome ERZ773042 (study PRJEB29015, sample SAMEA2737984) | human oral metagenome | biome: human oral; feature: human-associated habitat; material: dental | place: China | collected 2036 ... | reverse complement strand
GGATTGTCAATGAGGATAGTGATTTCATCTTGCTCATCATTGTCCATTTCGTCAATAAAATCTGTGACAAGCCCTTTGATGACTTCACCGTCACTATTCACTACCTGAACTCTTGAGCGTAGGTAGTTCCAAAGTTGTTTACTCATTTACGGTCTCCTTTCCCATAGTGTTTTTTGCAGGTGAAAGCGCCTAGATAAAACCAAGCGCTATGTTTTAGATTTTCTCATTAAAAAATATTTCTCTGTGAGCTGTCGCTTATTTAATTCTAATTCAAATGCTTTTGCCTCATCTAAAGAAAGTAAGTCAAGTGTAATACTGGTTTTCAGTAATTGCTCATCAGTAAACTCTGAAAAGTTAATAGTTTTTTCATCCAAGCCTAAAGAGTCAACAAAGTTTAGAGCCTCTGACAATTCCATAATATCCCTTCTCTCTTAAATGCATTTCTAAAATAATGATACCTTCGTTCTAGTTCTTTACTTTGTACTCATTGTTCTATCTTAATTTTACCACAACTCTCGATACCTTGCTAAAACCTTGCTATTTTGAAAATGGCAACGGCTTTATTGTCATTCCAATAAGCAGCTGGTTCTCTACTCTGTTATCCTTTGTTGAAAAAAAGCGCATTGTGAGTTATAATAAATAGTAAATAGAGGTTTTCCATCTCCCCTTGAAACAGTTTATTCTGCGGTAGGAGGTGGGACACCTCTATTTGTCTTTTAAGTCAAAATGAGTTATAATTGAATTAATAAAGGAACTGGTTTGGCACCCAATGACCTATTTTAGGTCGGCGCCTAAGTCAGTTCCTTTTACTGTTTCGACTACCCAAAAGGGGATACCCTTAATTCTTGCGTCAGTTAGTTTTTTAGGTTATAATCTAAGTAATGAGAGCTACTACCTCCTACATTAAAGGCTTCGGCTGTGGGGGGTGTGTGCTCTTTTTTTATCTCACAAAAGCCCCCAGATTCGTTTCTAAGGGCTTTTGGTTTATCCGTGGTGTTTTAGTTGTCCAGTACTAAACAAAGCAAAATAGAGGCAAATATGAAGCCTAGAGCTCCCTATACACACTAGTCTCTGTGGTAAGGTTAAATCAGTTCCCATTTACCATACCTGCCAAGTGTTCTATAGCTGCCTTCTTTGCCCGATATATCGAAGCTTTAGATTTACCTATTTCCTCAGCAACTCCCCAAATATCGAGATCATTCAAGTAAAAAAGTCTTAGGACAGAACGCTCAAGCGGATTGGCCAGCTTATCGATCAGCCTAGATATTTCCATTCTCTCTTCAGTAAGTCGCTCAATTCTCTGTAAAGTGTCCTCTTTTAGCTTCAGAACACTTATAAGGTTATTCTCTGCTGTATTTACCCTGCTTGTTTGTACTCTGGTAGTGCTCAGTTCTTGCTTTTTGATGATACCACTTTCTAAAGCTCCAAGCTCTAAATATAAGCCCTCTATTTCTTTATTGATCCACTTAACGCCCTCTAGTTTTTCTTTTACCTGCTCTGGTGTCATGCCTTGGCCTCCTTTGTGATATAATAATAGTGTGTTAATTATAGCTGAGGCGGAGCGCCTTGGCTTTTTTTGCTATTTCTCTAGGTTCGCTCTAGCTTCAAGCCTATTCTCCATACCATTTGATAAGCAATTAAGGGACGTTTTTATCTCCCTTATTTCCTTGTTATTCTGCAAGCAATTAAGACAAGTTATTTCTTTGCTTATCCGCTTATCATTTTAAAAGCAACAAATTCAAAATAACAGACTTTAAAATTGCTCTTATCTCCTTATCGTTTTGTAAGCAATTAAGAAGGCTTATTGTCATCCTTATCTGCCTACCATTCTGCAAGGAGTAAATCCAAAATAAGACGGCTAAAAACTTCGCTTATCTGCTTGTCGTTTCTCAGGGAGTTAAGGAGGGTTTTTATTGCTCTTATTTCCTTGATAAATGATAGGGGGATATACCCCACTTTCTCGGGCTTCGCTCGAGCTTCAAGCTATGTAATCTTCTCTGTTCAAAAGCTATTTTCTCGGAGTTCGCTCGGAGTTCAACACACATAACCCTGCCATTTGTCAGGCATATTTTTTGCCACTACCTAACCAAAACCTCACCATTGGAAAAGTTCGATACCTTACCAAAACCTTACCGTTCTATGGTTCTAAAAAAGTAGCTATACCTTAGGGTAATCTTAGGGTTCTATCACTAGAAAAAAGCCCTGTACCTTTGTAAAACCTTAGTATTTTGATCTATGCTACCTTGTACTAACCTTGTACTTTTTATATGTAACCTAACCCTTACCTCACCCTTTTTTGGAACGCTCTACTTACTTAAATCCTTGATATATCTAGCTTTTTTAACATTCAAATCGTCTAATATGTAGTATTTGTTTGTTTTGTAAATTGCACACTACTACAAATTATCATGTAATAAACCAAATCTATTGGCTTAAATACTAAAAGGGGATTGCTCCCCTCTGCACACTCGTTTAAAGTATTGCGTCCATATTGTCGTCCAGATAATTAGATTCTAAGAAAGTGATTGCTCCATCCACTCTTTGTTTTACAAACTCAGGATCTTCCATCAATCTCTTATAATTCAGCTCATCGACTGCTCTAGCAAACTTATTCAACAAGTCTTTTGTTCGATTGCTATTATCCGCTGGGATATACTGCGCTAACTCTGCACTGTTTGGGTTGCCATTTCCAAAAATATCCCCCAGGGCATTTCTGAGAAGCGATAAGGCCGTATAATCGTTTTTGTAGTGGTCTATCAACGCTTTACCCGTAGATACAGCTAACGCCCCACTCTCAAAAAGTTTTACGGTATTTTGCAACGCTGCTTGATAACCAGGATCAGTCAATAGTTTTACTTCTGATTCTGCTCTTTGAGCTTCTTTTTTCGGTAGTAAATTGTCTGCGATTGTTTTCAGCTCATCATAATATGCGCCATACCAACTATCGTATTTGAATTTAATTGCTTCCAGCTCATTCTCTTTGCCTTCAGTGCTCAAAAATTGATTATTATTTACTTCATCAATTTTTCCTGCAAGGTTATCGATTGCCCCTTTCAACGCTAACATCTTAGTAATAATTGTTTTTTTGTTCATTCTTTTTCCTCTTTCTAATTCTTTCAATCGTTTACAAGTATCGTCATGTTACGGTATTCCATTTTTAAAACTGTTTTTTCTGCTCGTATCAATCCATAAGGATTTTTGTATCATATTCACTCCTAGCACCAAAACAAAAAGGACACCGAAAAAGCCAGGTAGCTTAATCAGTGCCCTCGGTTGTTCCGATAGACTCTATTTCTTTGTTTCACTTCGCACCAGATGGGAAAATCTCCCATCTTGAAAATGCAAGGTCACACTCCCAAAAGTCGGGGAAGCCTCTATGCCTATTTTACCATTTTTCTGGTACAAAATAAAGCCTTGCTGCAACAGCCTGTCTAAATCATCCATACGATCCTCCATTTCATTTTTTCTTGACTTTCATTAACCTAGAGCGCTACGAGCGTCTTCTACTTGATTAAGTTGTAGTACTTGTAGCCCTAAAGCGTTGATATTAGCGATATTTTCAACTATTCCAATGCTTTTTACTACCCTTTTTAGTGTACTTTAGCCTTTAAGCTACTGATTGAGTATCGTTTATCCTTGATAGTAAATGACTTGAAAAAGTTACCCTCTAGGCCTGTTCTAACACGGCTGGCCACTCGTTCACTATACAAGCTAGCAATCTCTGAGCTGCTTAGATTTGTAGTAATAATGGTTTTATCTCGATTGCTGAGAATATCAAAAATAAACTCTTCTTCCCAGACTGATTTACCTTTACTACTAGCGTTGTCCGATTTTATACCTAAATCATCAAGTACCAGGTAATCAACCTCTTTTAGCATTCTTGAGTAGTGCCCCTCTTGGCTAGTAGAATTAAAGCTCTCTCTAACTCGTCTAAGTATTTCTGTTAGATTAACAAATAACACGCTCTTAGGTTCTCCTTTAGCCCTGTAACCCTCGTTTATAGCCTTAGCAATAGCTACGCTCAAATGGCTTTTTCCTATGCCTGTAGATCCTGTAAATAGGGTATTCCCTATCATACCATCCAGGTATTTATCTACTTGCTCCCTAGCAAATGCTAATAGTTGCTTTTCCTCGGCTGTCTCAGCTATGAAATTCTCAAAGCTAGCCTCTTTAAGCTCTCTAGGGATTGTACTGTCTCGCATAAGGACATTGTAGGTTTTCAGATATGTCTCAACATTTAGGGCCTTATCTACTCCCTCTTGCTCTTGCCTTTCTATTAGTCCCTTTGTGCATTCAGGACAAAACTCTTGTACACTTCGTTCCTTACTGCCCCTTTTAGGTGTTGATATTTGCCAATAATTGACCTTGTGAACCTCACATACCTTTTCACTAATTTTTCTGTTGTTATATTGCTCAAATTTATTTTCCATTGCTCACCCTCCTAAAATGGGTTTTCTTCTGTTCGTGTTTTTAGCCATTCCTCACGGCTAATGGGTTCTGCTTGCTTGGGTGACTGTCTCAGCTTTTGACGTTGCTCCTCATGCTGCTTAACTTGCTCTACTGTTTTAAGTCCCAGCCCTTGCCAATTTGAAAGAATTGACCTGGTATATCTAATTGACTTACCAGCGTTTAGGATAGTTACCTCAAGAGCATAGATAACTAACTCTTGGCCATGGATCTCTAACAAGTCTCTCACTTCTTCCGTCATTGTCCCATTGACTGACATTTGACCAAAAGCCGACTTTAATTTTTCAAAGATTGGATTTTCATGCTCGTCCTCGTCTTTCTGACTTGACCTAGATTGACTTAGATTATCTTGACTTGACTTATATTGACTTAGATTGGGTAAACCAATGGTTTCCGTTTGGTTGTCCGTTGGTAAACCAGTATATTTCTCAGGTGGTTTTTCTAATAAATGCTTATAGATACTAGGGCTGTACCTGTCTTTTCTAACAGTATTCTGCTCATGAAAATCCACAATAAAATATACCATTTCATCATTCAGCGGTCTGATAAAATCCTTGACTATCAAAAGTCCTAGGCTATCCTCACTAACCCCTATCATTCTAACAACAGGGAAAGCCTCTACTACTCCATCATCATCTGAGTTTTGAATTAAATGAAAATATAGAGCCTGTGCCTCTAACGGCAGCCTCAAAAATCTCTGAGTTTGGGTTACTGTCTTACTTATCATTCTACGATTTCCCATTTTTCTTCCGTTGCACCTCCTTGTTAATTCCCCTGATGATGTCATAATAAGAATGACCAGGAGGGATGACATAGCCCTCTGTTTCAAATTCCACCCATTGCTCCACACCGTCCACAATTACCTTGCGTAGATTTGTGATGGCGGGTGTCCATTGTTCTTTTTTCTTTGTCATTATTCCCCCTAATCTACTGCAAGAAAATTGTATATATCGGTCTTGCGGTAATAAATCTTCTTACTGTTCTCAAAAGGCGACTGATACGGCTTTAAACCGTGTTTTTCCCAATTATTCAACGTTGTGCCACTGATCCCTAACTTATTTAGTAGATCGGCTCTAGCAATTAAGTCCCAGCCGTCATTATGCTGCTTTTCAAGCTCAAGCCTTTTCTCTAAGTGATCTCCCACTTTCTCCAGTAGCTCAAGCTCTGCCTCTCTTGATAATAGTTGCATATTGCACTCCTTTTCTAATTGTTCCGCTTGCCTGCTAGTTGAATATAACACCCATAGCAAGGGTTTAATTCCTCTCTTGGTGTTTCTATCGTCTGTTTGCTTTCTCGCTCCATTTGGGCGCTTTTTTTGCGGTCTCGGTGGTTTAGATAAAGTAACAAGCCAATCAATACCATCATGAAGATAACCGCCTGTGTATTGGTTAAATCTAGCTCATTCATTTTGATAACTCCCTCTGTTTTTTTATCCTTTCGCGCTTAGATAGGCTTTTAGTTCTACTGGATTGTCACATTCCAGTAGCTGATATGCCACAGCGTCTAGTTCCTGATACATTACATCCATCTGGTCATATACCTGGTTTAGAAAGTTATGTAGGCAGCTCAATAGAATAGCTCTATCTGGCTCGCTGTCCATGGCTAGCATAAGACTGTTAGCATATCCTTTTAGAGTATCTATTCTCGTCATAACGTTTGTAGCACGTCGGCCTTGTTCTTTGATTTGCTTAACTGTCAGAGCAACTGTTTGATTTTGGTCTTGTTTTTTCATGGTATTTACCTCGATTTTTTATGTAATTAGAGTTTTTTGAAAATCTTTTCTTGTAAGCCAGCACTACGCTCAGACTCGCCAAAGTTTGAGAGCGTGGGGCTTTTTAATGTCTTTCCTGCCACTCTTATCTCATGCTCAGAGTCGCCAAATTGAATGCATGAATAAGAACCAGTTTAAAGAGTTAGTGCTCTCTCGTTTGGGCACAAATCACTATTTTGTGATATAATTAAATAAATACCTAACTAAATCCCATACTTGCTATTTTGGTTTTAGTTGTTTAAGTGAAAAGCCTTGCTGATTTGGTCGTCGGTTTAGGCTTTTTGTTTTGAGTAACTTTTCGTAACTTTATTTATAAAAAAATATTTCTTCTAATGTTACTTCAGGAAATAATGGTAGTATCATTTCTTTAATAATAATTTTTTCATTATCTCGGAATTCAACCTTGCCATTCTCCTTGTTTCGGTACGCGTTGATAGAAATATTCAACTTTTTAGCCATTTCTTTTTGGCTTAAACCTAACATATTGCGATAGCCTTTTACTTTGTTTATTGATAACATCCTTTCACCTCCTTTCGTCACTTTACGTAACCATTTTACTCTTTGTTAGATAGATTGTCAACAGATAAATGTAACTTTTCGTAACTTTATTTTGTTAAATCCACAAGAAAGTGATATAATTTGAAATGAAAGGACAGGAACTTATGACACAAGAAGTTGATAAAAAAATCCTTGGACAGCGTATCAAAGCTATTCGTTTAGATAAAGGGATGACTTTAGAGGAATTTGGAAAACTCTTTGGAACGTCCAAAAGTATTGTCTCTAGGTGGGAAAGTGGGATCTCTTCCCCAAATCCTGAACGTCTAAAAACGATTGCTAAAGTTGGCGATATGACTGTTAGCCAACTATTACACGGTGAACTAGGAGGGAGCCACTATAACTGGGAAGCTGTAGAAGAACTTTTTAAAAAAATTTTTAATGGTACCTCTATTGATAAAACAGCCTTACAAAGAACTCAAACAGTTGTTGACAAGGCTTTCTTCTTAAATTTTGGTATAGAAGATATAGTTAATATCTATTTGTTCCAAAAAAATACATCTAAGCCTTTAGAAAGTCTTCAGGACTTGCAAGATTATTTTGAACAAACAGCTGAGGGGTTATCAACTTATTTGGAAGGTGCTACTGGGACAGAATTAATAGATTTAGAAATGCAGATAGCATTTTTAAAAAGTTATGCATCTAAAATTAAAAAATACCTTGAAACTGGTGAATGGGCTTCTGAGATTATTTCTAACCTCAAGGAAAAATCAAAAGGGATCAAGAAAGATAGCTAACCCACGCACCACAACGTCCAACAACCATGAAGCGTGTGATTCTCGGAGTTCGCTCGGGGTTCAACGTCATATTAGACTTGTAACTCAACTAATCATAATATGTTAGAAAGGGTACTTTATTTATGGAACTTCAACAGTACGATGAACTAACTTTTGAAAATATCAAACATATAGACGAAAATGGAGTAGAATTTTGGTATGCCAGAGAACTACAAACCATTCTAGAATATATGGAGTGGCGTAACTTTAACCAAGTTATAGACAAAGCAAAAATAGCCTGTGAAAACTCCGGAGAGCGCGTGGTTGCCAATTTTGTTGACGTCAACAAAACTGTACAACTTAACTTTGGAACGCGAGAAATTGCAGATATTAAACTCTCACGCTATGCCTGCTATTTAATTGTCCAAAATGGTGATCCTAGAAAAGAGGTCATTGCACTAGGGCAATCATATTTTGCTATTAAAACCCGTCAGCAAGAATTACACGATGGTTTTAATCGACTAACCGAAGATCAAAAACGAATAGCTATTCGTGATGAAATTAAACGCCATAATAAATCCCTTTCTCAAGCCGCTGGAAATGCTGGAGTTACAAATTTTGGTGAATTTCATAATGCTGGCTATATGGGGCTTTATGGCGGGATGACAATGCAAGATATACATGATAGAAAGGAACTTGCAGATAAGGAACATATTCTTGATTATATGGGTAGTATTGAGTTAGCAGCAAACTTATTCCGCGCCACACAAACAGACGAAAAATTACGTCGTGAAAACATACAAGGAGCTGAAAATGCTAATAAAACGCATTTTGCCGTTGGGCGTACCGTCAGGCAAACAATGAGAGAATTAGGAAATACAATGCCTGAGAATCTCCCCACTCCTCACGAAAGTATCCAGGACTTGAAGAAGAAACAGAAAAAGCTTGAAAAGCAAGCTGATAATAACCAACTTTCGCTCTTTGATGATATGTAACGGGGGGCCATATAACCCCTAAAATCCCCTCTAAGCGATTTTATAGCTCAGCTATATAAAATTATCATTACACCTAAAACAAACGAAAATAGGGCTATTCTCGTAGCTCTCAGCACCATATAAAAACAATATTCATAAATACTTAACTAAATCCCATACTTGCTTACTGATGTTAGAAAGGTATGACTATGAATATTACAGAATACAAAAAGAAAAACGGTGCTACAGTGTACCGTGCCAGTGTTTATTTAGGCGTTGATAAACTTACAGGAAAAAAGGCTAGGACAACAGTCACGGCCAACACTAAAAAAGGGGTTAAAATCAAAGCTAGAGAGGCTGTCAATGCTTTTGCAGCTAATGGATATAGTGTAAAGGAAAAACCGACCATTACAACCTATAGGGAGCTGGTCGCTTTATGGTGGGAGAGTTACAAGAATACAATCAAACCAAATTCCCAGCAATCCATGGAGGGGATCGTAAGGCTTCATATTTTGCCTGTATTCGGCGATTACAAGCTAGACAAGCTCACTACTCCTATTATCCAGCAACAAGTCAATAAGTGGGCTGACAAGGCCAATAAGGGCGAAAAAGGGGCATACGCAAACTATAGCTTTCTAAACAATATAAACCGTCGTATTCTCCAGTATGGCGTGACTATGCAAGTGATCCAGCATAACCCTGCTAGAGATGTCATTATCCCACGTAAGCAACAAAATAAGGAGCATAAGGTAAAGTTTTTCAGCAACCAGGAATTAAAACAGTTTTTAGACTACCTGGAAGATTTGGATCAGTCTAGTTATGAAAATTTCTTTGACTACGTCCTTTATAAAACCTTACTCGCTAGTGGTTGCCGTATCGGTGAGGCTTTAGCTCTTGAGTGGTCTGATATTGACCTTAAAAAAGGCACTATCAGCATATCTAAGACTCTCAATAGATACCAGGAAACAAACACGCCTAAGTCTAAAGCAGGTCTAAGAGAAATCGACATAGACAAGGCTACAGTTTCCCTACTCAAACAGTACAAAAAACGTCAACAAGTCCAGTCATGGCAACTAGGCCGATCTGAGGGGATTGTCTTTACTCCTTTTACCACAAAATACGCCTACGCTTGCTTACTAAGAAAGAGGCTACAAAGTCACTTTAAAGCTGCTGGCGTTCCTGATATTAGTTTCCATGGTTTCCGACATACTCACGCTACAATAATGCTATATGCTGGCATAGAGGCGAAAGATTTACAGTATAGACTAGGTCACTCTAATATCTCAATGACTTTGAATACTTATGTCCATGCTACCAAAGAGGGAGCTAAAAAAGCCGTCTCAATCTTTGAGGCAGCTATCAGCAATCTATAAATAATAATAAGGGTGCCCCATTTTTGGGCTACCCTATTACTATACCTAAAATTAGTTATGGGTAACTAAAAGGGTAGTAAAATCAAAAAAAGCACTCTAGGATAGAGGCCTAAAGTGCTTAGTTTCAAGGCTTTACAGCCTATCATATTTAATAAAATATTACAACATTTTGTTGTAGAATTCAACGACAAGTGCTTCGTTGATTTCTGGGTTGATTTCG
>ERZ773042.2453-NODE-2453-length-10081-cov-2.699980_pt1 | contig 10081 bp, 13 predicted proteins | sample MGYA00511664_ERZ773042 | MGnify/ENA primary metagenome ERZ773042 (study PRJEB29015, sample SAMEA2737984) | human oral metagenome | biome: human oral; feature: human-associated habitat; material: dental | place: China | collected 2036 ... | reverse complement strand
CGCCTGGCGGTCCGGTTCGACGTTCGAGTCTGGCGTCAACGCCGGGGCGGCCGTTTCGTATGCGCGGGCGCAGCGGGCGGCGTTCGCCGCCGACGCGTTCTGTCAGTACGACATCACGCCCACATCGATGGGCAATGTGGTCCTGGACCGGTTGGAGCCGACGTCGATGTGGTGGCTGGAGCCGACGTCGATGACGGGCGCGGAGGCGGTGCGGGCGATGCTGGCGCGGATGCTGTTCGATCCGGCCGGGATCCGGGGCGGGATCGCAGGCGACCCTGCCACGGTCCGGGGCAAGACGATGCCCATCGGCCCGGCCCTTCTGGCCGGGGTCCACACCACGCTCGTCCACGGGCCGTCCTTGGCCGAGACGATCCGCTGGAACCTTCCCGACGGGTCGTGGACAGCGTCGATGGACCGGCCCATGTGGGAAGATGCCAAAGATCTTCCCCGCCAGCCCTGGAAGGGCTCGCCGAGCGCGCGCGGGCGGCTGCTGGTGTGGCCCTCGCGCCGACTCCGCCTGTACTGGAGTGAGGACGGTGAGGAGGTGACGGGGGCGATGCTGGCCAACGGCGACCGCGTCGCCTTCTCCGGGGACGCTTTAATCGGACTCGAGCCCCACGGACTGTGGAAGACGTCCGCGGCCGCGAAAAAGACTGTCGCGCTCAGGTCCGCCCCGGCGCCGGTCTGGGATATGCTCGCCGACCGGGGAGGGCCGGCCCCGGTCGGACTGGCGCGCCTGCTTGACGGGCGCATCACAGCCGACCGCGTCCGCCTCGACCGCGTCGGCCTGATCCTGGGAACCCAGGCAGCGGTCGTCATCGATGTCGTCGACGACGAGCTTGCCCTGGCCGTGCACGGGCTGGCCCGACGTCGAGGCCCTGGCCTTTCGCATCGTCGGGGCACTCGGGGTCGTGCGGGCGACCTTGACACGCGCTCCGCGCCCGTCCCCGGAATGGAAAGACGCCGAGTCCCGCCGCGTCAACGACGTCCTCGCCCCGATCGTCGAGGACTACCTTGCCGGCAGGCCCCTGGACACGGCGGGACTGCGGGCCCTGGTCGATGACGCAGTCCAGCAGATCGCCGCCCGCCTGCCAGACGAGCGCCCGGGCGAGGACCGGCCGGGCTTCGGCGCCCTGATCGGGGCCGTGCGCAAGCAGATGGACGCGATCGACGCCCAATAAACACACCAAACCCGTGCGGGGACGACGCTGTCCTTGCACGCCAGGAGGCGGGCATGTTCATCCTTTCCCGGATGCCAGACTGCGTTCAGTCGCATCTGACCGTCACCCGCGAGGGGTGTTGGATATGGGACGTCTTGACCGCCTCAGGCACGCCCCGGATTTGGGTCGACGGGCGATGGAGCTCGGCCCGCAGGCACGTCTACACCCTCGTCTACGGGCCCCTCGACGAGACGGTCGTCCACCTGCGCGCCGCCTGCGGGCGCCAACAATGCGTCAACCCCGCCCACGTCGAGACTGTCACCAGCACCGCCTACAAACTCGCCCAAGCCGCATCAGGCACGCCAGCAGCCTGCCCGCGCGGCCACCTCCTGACGGCCGAGAACATCACCCTCACCCGGCGCGGCGACCTCGAATGCGCCCATTGCAAACGCCTCAGAAACGCACCCCACACGAAAAAGTAAAACCAGGCAAACTCAGTCCTTTTGAGATTTGCTCATGCCGGGAAGAAGCATTCGACGATGGCATGCTGGTCGATACGCACACTGGCTTGGACACAGGGAATGTTTGAGCGTTTGCGTTGGAAGCTGCTTGCATTAATTTAATTGCAAGCAAATATATTGAAATATATGACCAATAGAATTAGAATCCCAACAAAAATGATCGCCATATAGAAAGGGAATATCGACCAAGAACAGCAAACGTCCTTTTCCGGTAGCCAGCTTTTAACTTTTCGTCGAATGCATTGAACTATTTTCTTGGTCCATTTCAGGAGTCTTTGAAGCTTTCCAGATGGCAGCGCGCCGTCCTGATGGTCGGGTTGCGGCTGGCTGGCTTGTAAAGGTTTGAGCGAGAAAGGGGGGATTTGCTGCTTCCCGTCTGCGACGGCATTGTACAGCTGCCGGTACTTCCTTTCCTCGTCAAGATAGTGGGCGTCTATGAACGCAAACATCAGGCTAGCCACCATGCCGAGGATCGCCACCGAGGGGGAGTGTTTTGTCAGGGCGTACCCATAGGCGGCTGTCACGACGGGAAGAAGCCAGCCTTTGACGTTTGCTGAGGCTGCCGACATCCTCGCAATGATCGCTTGGATGAACTCGAGGTGCTTGCGCCGATCCTCAGGACCATACCCGTAAACAGAGGACTCGTTCATCGGGGGACCTTGATAGTCGTGCAGGCTGCTTTCACGCGCTCCCACGTCTCGTCTTTCTGCCCTTCGCTGTAGTCAGTCTCCGAGGGCCAGATGGGGCCGAATGCGTCGGTCTTCCAACGCGGGACGAAATGAATGTGAAAATGGCCGACGGTTTGCGTGGCCGCAATGCCATTCGATTGAATAACATTCAAGCCCTCCGGCGCGACGGCCTTCCTGATGGCTGCGGCCAGCCTGACGCTTACCTTGCCCAGATGGGCCGCGAGCTCGTCTGGAAGCTGCCAGATGTCCGGCACATGGAAACGCGGGATCAGGAGCGTGTGCCCCAAAACAGCCGGCTCAGTCGGGAAGAAAGCAACGGCATGCTCATCCCGCCAGACCTCTCGCACGTCTGGGTCATCACGCTCCACGATCCCGCAGAACGGACACACAAGTCCGTTAGTCATAAACGAGTGACACCTTCCCGTAACCAATCTAAAAGATTGTCTTTCAACTTTTTATAGGTGGCATTAGTGTCAATTTTTCCCAACCTCCTAACGGTTGGGTCAAACACGGGGATGCGGGGGATGTAGCCATTAAAAGGACTGGGCCCTTCCTCGTCCGCCCCGTCGCTGAATGAGGCAAGCCCGTGAATACTGATGCCAAGCAGAGGCTTCTTGATCTTCCAAGCGTGCTCAATCTCGTATTGGACCCAGGGGCGCTTGGCTGTTTTAGCTCCAATCAAAACGATAACGGCCTCCTTGTCTTCCATCTGCTCGTTGATCCAGTTTCTAATGGCTTGGTGTCCCCGGCGGCGAACAGCCTCCCAATCCTGTCCATTTAGTATGCGTTGACCTTCGAGTGCGTCGATGTTTCTGACTAGTTGGACGCGATGAACGTCCCGCTCGTAATGAAATGAATAGAAAACGGACTTGGCCATCTTCTGCTCCTTTGAAGATAAATGATGGTGAGAACGCTCCTGTGAAGCGTATGAAGCATACCACACTTGGGTCTCAAAAAAGGGTGCGGCGCTTGCTCGAAACCGCCGACTTCTCTTGAAGCGCTGGCCCCGGCAACCCTCTTGTGTGCACAACAAGCCGTGACCGGGTGATCCTGGGCGCGGATCAGATCTTCCTCCTGCACTCTCGCTGGAGATCAGCCACGTCGCCGAGAATGCCAAGGTCGCACTGCTCATAGACATACTTGGGCATGCCACTGGGGACTTGCAGGTTAAGCACTCACCGTACAAGCTTTTCGTACTCCTCGACGATTTCCAGGGTGCGGCGAGCGCACTCGAGAGCTCGGTCATGCTCGGGACCGGCGTTACGCAGTCCCTCGCCGTATTCGACGGCACGGCGGAGTTCGCTGCGGACCTCGTTGATCGTGATCATTAGGCTTCCTCGGCTTTGCACGGGTAGTCCTTTTGCAGGTCGCGGAGATCCGCTAATGCTTCGTCGACGTCGAGTGCGTCCCATGTGGCTTCCGGCGGGAAATTATATGGGTTATAGATGTCATTTAGGCGTCGTACGAGTGTTTCATGCTCAAATATGAGCTCAATTGCTCGGCGTGCGCAGGCTTCTTCGGCTTCTTGCTGCGGGCCGGTTCTGCCTGCCCGCCGGTCGATTGTGAGCTGAAGCCAGTCTTTAACTTGCTTGCTTGTAGTCACTTCTCTGTCCCTTTCTCCCCGGCATTCAATGATGCTTGGAGTTCTTTCTTGAGGTCGCCTAGCTCTTCTAGGGACTGCTCGACTACCTCGTCGTAATCTATCCAAATATCGGGCTCGCCATGTCCGGGCGTGCGGATATCTAGCACCTTCTGGACGAGGGTTTCGTATTCTGTGCGCCCGTACTCGCGCAGAGAGACGATGATTGCACATCCCTTTCGGTAGATTTTCCCGGATGCGGATGTGAGGCTTTCCCCGTCGACGGAGCTGAATAGCCCTTTGAGGCGGAGGGGTTCTTGTCCGCCGTCGAGGACGTCGATCTCAGCGAGGTAAGCATGGTTGGCGGCGACATCCTTCCATGTGGATTCCTGAGGGGGAGCGTCGTAGAGTCGCTTCTCGTTTTCGAGGAGCGTTTCCCATCGCATGGTGACGTCCAGGTCCTTTTCTGCGATGTACCAGTTGTCGTTCTCGTACCGGTGGAATCGGCGTGCCCATTTGCGGCCGCGCATGTCCCAGAGCGGGCCTTTCGGGTTGGAAGGGATGGAGATCGCGTACTCCATTGTAGTTTTCCTTTCGGCTTAGAAGGGGGCTTGGGTTTGGTCGTACGGTTGACGGGCCGGCGGTTCCCACGATCCGGGGAGCTGCTGTGTGCCGTTCTGGGCCGCGTTCTCGGGCTGGACGCTACCGGGGTAGGGTTCGGGTCTGTGCGCCTTCGAGGCTGGCTTCTGTGTGCTCTCGCGAGTGTTTCTCGGTTTGGGGACGATGCCCAGGAACCTCGGGTGGCGGAGCACGAGGCGCTCGTGGCGCTGCCCGTCCTGCCCCGCCCAAGCGTCGACAGCGAGGGTTCCGGCGAGGCTGACGCGGTTGCCGCGCTTGACCGTGTCAGCGACGGTCTCGGCGTCGCCGTCCCAAAAGTCGATCTTCAACCAGACGGGTTCGCCGTCGTCGTCCCACTCCTGGGTCTGCCGATTCTGGCGGCGGGGAGTCGCGCACACGCTGAGCGTGCACACGGCCTTCCCGCTCTGCGTGTACCGAACCTGCGGGTCCTGCCCGACGTTGCCGGTGACGGTGACGGTCGCGGTCATAATTGGTTTCCTTTCAGTAAATGTTGTTGTCGGTTTGCCCAGGAATGTCATCCAGGGAAGCGAAGGCAGCGTTGCGGGCGAGAGTGACCCTGCCCTGAGGGCCTTGGCGATTTTTCGCGACGGTGACGGTCAGCCGATCCAGCATCGGCGCGCGCACCCCGGCATCGCCCATGTGCTCGGGCATGTGCAGCAGCAGCACCGCGTCGGCGTCCTGCTCGATCGCCCCGGACTCGCGAAGATCCGCGAGCGAAGGGGCGCGAGAATCCCGCGTCTCAGACGCCCTGTTGAGCTGGGAAAGGGCGATCACAGGGCAGTCGAGGTCCTTGGCCAGCATCTTCAGCTGCCGCGACTGGTCCGCGACGATCTCGTGGCGCGGACGCCGGTCCCCGGCCTGTCCGGTCATGAGCTGGAGATAGTCCACGACCACGCCGGCGAGCTTGCCGTGGCGGGTGAGGCTGCGGGCGTGGGCCCGCACGTCGGCGACGCTCACGCTGGATCGGTCGTCAATCGACAGCGGCAGGGCGCGCAGTCCGTCGAGCTCGCGGACGATGGCCGCCTCCTCCTCCCGCGACAAGCCGCGAAAATGCCTCGTGGTGCCGAACAGTTTGCCGAGCAAGATCCCGGTCCGGTTCGCGAGGATGCGGGCGTGAATCTCGCGGCGGCCCATCTCGAGGCTGTTCAACGCGACCGGCCCGATATTGGCCAAGGCAAGCGCTGCTTGGACTCCCGCAATGGTCTTCCCGGCGCCGGGACGCGCCCCGATCACGTACAGCCCGCCAGGCCTCCACCCGCGGATGATCCCGTTCAAAGACTCCCACGGAGTCTCGTAGATCGCCTGGGGCGCGGCAAGCGAAGCGAGAGTCTCATCGATGTCCTCGCCGACCATGCCGCCGACGCGGGCGTCTGGCTGAGCGGAGTCGATCTCGCCGCGCACAAGCTCCAGAGCCTCCGACGCGTCGGAAACCCCCTCGACAAGCTGTCCTGCCCGCGACAACGCGTCCGCAAGGCGGCGCATCCCGGCGAGATTGACCAGGCGATCGGCGAAAACCGCCGCAGACGTCGCAGGCGTCCCGGCCGTATACGCGTCGAAGACCCACACCGGGTCAATCCCGGTGCGCAGCCGCGCGGGAATCCGGTCGAGGCTGGCGGCGACCGTCTGCGGCGTCGGGGCCTCACCCTGCCCGTCCATCGCCCAAATCAGGCTCCACACGGCGGCGTGCCGCGGATCGACGAAATGCTCGGGACGCACCGCGAGGAGATCTTCGCGGGCAGTCGGGCCCGCCATGGCCGCGCCGATGACGGCGCGTTCCAGCCCGGCGTCGGCATAGGCCCTCATGAGGCGATCCCGCCTCGTGCGTCAAGCCACGCGTACTCGTCGTCCTGGACGGCAAGCCGCTTGCGAGGCGTCCGCTCGGACTCGGCCGCCAGGCGCAGCCGGTCGTACTGCTCGCGAAGCTTCGGCAGGGCAAGGACGTTCTTGCGCCAGAACGGGTCCTGGGCGAGCCATTGGCAGCAGCGCTGGACTTGCTCGACGGTGCGCCCGTCGCGGTCGAGCATGAGGCGAGCCGCGTCTCGCCAGGCTTTCGTGACTCGGCCGCGTTTGACATCTCGGGCGTCGAGCGATGCCTGGAAGGCTTCGATCACAGCCTTGACGTCCTCGCGCACTTCAGGTTCCGGCTTGGAGGCAGGCGTGTTTCCCCGCTTTTTAGGTTTCTGGTCCGCGTCAGCGGATTCCGAACGTATTACTTCTTTAGAAGTAATACTTATATCGGGTCGGGGTTGGACTTTGCTTGCGCATTGTCCAAGCAGGCGTCAGGCACCTGCTTGGCGTTTGTTTGACCGCCTGCTTCGGTTTTGCTTGACGTTTGCTCAAGCATTTGCTTAGCATTTGCTTGAGCTTTTGCTTGCCGAGCAACCCTTGTGTTGCCGCCCTTTTTTCCAGCCCTGCTCCTTTTCTTGCGGAGCCGTTCGACCTCTTCTTGAGTCGGGTTGTAGTCTCCCCAGTCATGGAAAGCGAAGCTGTCGCCGACGTCTTCCCAGAGTCCAGATTCGACAAGCTCGTTCGCCTCCTGCTCAGCGTCGTAACGTTTGACGAATTGTTTTGGAATCACTCCGTCGGTTAATTGTCCGGCGGACCAAGCTCCCGCAAGGGTCCACAATCCGACGGCTGAAAGCGACAGCCCCATTACTTTTGGAGACGATTCGAAACGATCGTCCACTTTGAACCAGGTCACGCGAATCCCTCCGTTTTGCGGCGCACGAGGTAGTCGTGCATGATCCGTGCCTGACGGACGGTCAGGCTAGGGCTGGGTTCGGAGATGTACGCCAGTTTTTCCCAGCAGAATACGTCGGCGTAGTCGGTGTCGACGCCCCAGTCGTAAATGAAGTCCCTGTCCTCTGCGCAGATGTAGTTCAGGAGCTTCTCGCACGCCGGGCAGGATTTGAAGTCCCAGATGCGCCCGGATTCCGCGCATGTCTCCACCTGGTATTCGACGCCTTTTGGGATGGTGGTCCCGCAGAGCGAACACTGTACCTTTCCCTGCGACGTGCGCCGCCGGTCGTTAATCGTTTCCATGAATCTGCCTCCATTCTTTGTCGGCTTTCGCGGCGCGGCGGGACTTGTATGCACGGGCTGCCGACTGGGCACGATAGTGATCATGCGTGACCGGCTTCGTCAGGCACCGGTGAGCCCAACCGTCGGCAATATCCGGGTCAACGATCCCGTCCTCCTCCCATCCGGCTTCGCCCGCCCAGGCAATCACGTCCGCGCATGCGATGCACACCCGGAACGGGGTTTCGCGTCGGCGATCATCCGAGCTGTATCGGGAGACGTTCATCCACGCGCGGGGAGGGATTTCCTCGCCGCAGAAACCGCATTCGTGGGTCGCGTCGTCGCGCTCGAGGTTCCCGAGCCAGCCGTACGGGGTTATTGATTCGACTTCGCTATGCATGGTCGCGCTCTCCTGTGAGTAGGGCGGCGAGGTCACCTAGCCGCATGGTCACGTACTGCTCTCCCGGCGCGCTTTTGCCGCGGCGTTTGTGCACGACGAGCCCCACCAAAGCGTCGTCGTTCCCACGCTCGACTTCTGTTTCGGCGAGCCAGCGGGAGAGCTCCATGCGGGTAGTGCTCTTGCACTCGACAACGATCCGGCCTCCCATGTGCCGGACGCCGCCGATGTCGCCTCTGTCTTTCGCGCCCGTTTTCGGACGCCGATCGATACGGTCGTCCTCGAGCGCGGCCGCGAGAAAGTCTGCCACCATACGCTCGAAAGAGGATCCTGCTTTTCTTGCGGATTGGCGGTTGCGAGTCATTGTTCCTCCTTGGTGTGTCGCGCCATCTCGGCGAGGAGTCTGAGGGCATATGTTGCTTGCTGGGGAACGACGCCGTTGCCGAGGATTCGAAGCTGTTCGCGCCGCGTGAGGGCCGCTTGCGGGCTGGTTGTCCACCCTTCGGGCAGGCCCATCATCCACTCGACGAACCGGGTGGACAGCCTGCCTCCGTCCAGGGGGTCGGGTGCGGGCCTAGTGGTCTTTTCCCACTGCCGGATTGCAGGCAGGTACGGCGCGAAACCTTCCCTGCCTGCTTGCACGAGGTCATAGAAGGATCCGCTGCCAGAGAACCCGGACGATTTGCGTCCGTCCATCTGTGAGGACGTCGGCGTGGGCAAGAGCCTCAACTCTTCTCGATCGCATCCGCAAGGTTCGGCGAGTGTCCGCCGACACGCCGTTTTTAAGGGCATTGGCTGCCACCGTTGATACCAAGGTTCACGGTCGGCGTCGGAAGCAGCGAGAAAGAGCCTTGCTCTCCGGTGGGGAGCTCCGACGTCGCTAGCACGTACAATCGTCCACCACGCGTCATACCCGAGGCCGGCAAGGTCTCCGAGTACACGTCCGGCAGCCCGGAGAACAGGTCCATGGCCGTGGACTCCCAGATATCCCGATCTTGATTCCAGAAGGCTAAAAGCCGGCGCGGACAAGGCCCCATAGACGTTCTCCCAAATGATTAAATGCGGACGCAGGACGTCGATCGCCTTGAGCATCGACTCCCACAGGCCGGACCTGGTTCCAGGTCGCATCCCGGCCCGGCCTCCGGCGAGGGACAGATCTTGACAAGGTGAGCCGCCGACGAGGACGTCCACCGGCTCAACCTGTCCCCAATCGACCTTGGTGACGTCTCCAAGATTGGGAAGAGTCGGCGCCCGGAACGCCAAAAGCTTCCGAGGTCCAGATTCGACGTCGCAAACCCACGCTTTGCGGGCCTCGCCCAACGCGGCTTCGACGCCCATGTCCAGACCGCCGCAGCCCGTGAAAAGAGAACCGATCGTGCAGCTCATGACGGGTCTCCCCAAGGCAGAGGGACGTCGATCGGCTTCGACATGCGCTCGACAATGAGCGGAAGGTACTGCTCTTCACGCTCGATGGCGATGCACCGCATGCCTTCGCCTATGCACGCTTCAACGGTCGTGCCCGACCCGGCGAAGGGATCGAGAACGCTCGAGCCTTGCGGGGCGACCAATCGGACTAGCCATTTCATGAGCTCGAGGGGCTTGACGGTCGGGTGCTGGACGCTGCCGACTTTCGGGCGCTCCGCCGCTGAGGCTTTCGGCGCGTACCGGAACGTTGGGAAAAACCGTGACGCCCCGCCGGAGTCGCCGTAGCCGACCTCGACCTCGCTCACCGTAGACGTCGAACCGTATCCAAGGCCCCGTCCGTTCGTCGCGCCACGACGCACCACACCAGGCTGCGAGGAATCGGTCAAACCCGACTGCCGGTCAACCTCGTCCGCAGCCAAGCCGTCCAGGGCGACATTTGTCGGCCAGCGCCCGTCGGAGCTCTTTCCCACGTACTCGTCTCCGTCGTCGGGCCTCCAATTGCCCTTGGTCTTCACCAGCTCGGAGCCCGTTTTAAAACGCTTCACCACATACTCACGGGCTTCAGACCCTTCGGTGTGAATCCTGCACGCGTCGATGTCGAGCGCGCCGACGCCGTGGGTGAGAACGTTCTCCGCGACCGAGCCCGACAGCGG
>ERZ773042.2449-NODE-2449-length-10088-cov-12.595335_pt1 | contig 10088 bp, 2 predicted proteins | sample MGYA00511664_ERZ773042 | MGnify/ENA primary metagenome ERZ773042 (study PRJEB29015, sample SAMEA2737984) | human oral metagenome | biome: human oral; feature: human-associated habitat; material: dental | place: China | collected 2036 ... | reverse complement strand
GAGGAACATTAGAGCTTGAAAATAAAACAACTGGAACAACAGCAGCAGGAATATATTATACAAAGGGAAGTAACAATAATGAAGTTACTCATAATACAAAATTAAAAATAGATCATGGAAGTAATTTACTTGCCCTATATGTCGATGGGGGAATAAAGTTAAATAATACTGAAATTATAAAAATTGGTGATGGTACAAATAATGTAGGAGCATTTGTAACTGGAGGTTCTATATTTAAAAATAAAGGAGGTATCACTTTAACAGATTCTATTAAAAATGCTATAGGTGTATATGTAGAAGATGGTCAAGCGGCAAATGAATCTGGGAAAAATATAGGAGTCTATGATTATAACACATCAGGTAGTGGTACTCCATCTATAGGAATGATTGCAAAAGCTGCTAGTGGAAAAACAGCAAAAGTTATAAATATGGGAAATATTGTAGCTGATGGTGAGGCTATTGGGATGGATATTGAAAATGATTCAATAGGAGAAAACTCAGGAAATATAACTGCAAAAAATAGGGAAGTTTCTGGAGTTGAATTCAAATCAATAGGAGCATATATAAATGGAGCTAATGCTAAATTTACAAATAGTGGAATAATATCTGCTGATAATATAGGACTTGCTCTTAAAGATACAACTGCTAATAAGATTTTAAATTCAGGTACTTTAAAATTAACAAAGACTGGAGCAGTTGGAGTATATGCAAATAATTCTATTGTAGATTTTAATATAGCACCAACAGTGGAATCAACAGTAGATAAAACAGTTGCTCTATATGCAACAGGAAATACTAAAATTGCTGGACAAATAACAACAGCAGCTGGAAAATCTCATGTTGGAGTATATGCAGAAGGAAATGCAGAGTTCCAATCAGGTTCAAAAGTGACAGTTGGTGATGGTATTGAACATTCAGGTACAACATATTATGGAATAGGTATTTACACAAAATCTGGATATAATAAAGCAGCTAATGTTGATCTTAAATTAAATGGTTTAAAGACCATTGGTTTCTATCTTGGAGCAACAGGAACTACTGGGTCAACAGTAACTCATACTGGAACTATTGATGTTGGAAGTGGAATAGGAACATTTATTCCTAAATATTCAAAATTTATTGCTCAAAATACTACTTTTAATGTAGGAAATGGAGGAACAGCAGTTTACTTAAAAGGTGGAGAAGCTGATTTAGGGTCAACAGGAACTGCAAATATTAATTTCACTGGTTCTGGTAGAGTGGTATACCAAGATGGAGGAACTTTAACAACAGGTGCAGGATTACATATCACTGGAACAGGAAGTTTCTTAACACTTAAAAATGCTAATTCAATTATTAATTCTATTGTGAATGTGGGAGAAAATGGAATAGGTATTAATGGTATTTATGATTCTAATGCACAAGATTACACACTTAAATTAGATAGTCCTACTGGACATATAAAATTAAGTGGAAATAAAGCAACAGGAATAGCAGCAGTAGCTAAAAATACAGTAGCTTCAAAGAAAGTGGATATAATAAATAAAGGAACTATTGAAACTATTTCAGGAGAGAAAACTACTGGAATCTATGGAAAAGGTGCAAATATAGAAAATGCAACAGGAGCAAAAATAAATATAGGAGCAAAGGGTGTAGGAATATATACAACTAATTATTATGATAATTCAACATTATCTTTAACAAATACTACATTAAAAAATAATGGTGAAATTAATTTAACTGGTGATGAAGCAACAGGAATAGTAGCAGTTAAAGCACATACTACTCAAGATTTTATTGGTGGAAAAATTACTGGTACAAAAGATAAATTAGTTGGAATGTTCTTTGATAATAGTGCTGCTCAAACAAAAGTAAAAGATTTTAATATTTCTTTAGGGACTAATGCAAAAGGATTAATTTTTAAAGATGGTCAAGATTTTACAATAACATCAAGTTCTACTAATAAGGTAACAATAGGAAATACAACTAATGTTGCTAGTCGTGGAATAGGAATTTCTGCCTTAGGAGTAAATGGAACTGTTTCTAATACAGAAGTTAAAGTTGGTAAAAATTCTTTAGGACTATATGCAAAAGATAAAAAATTAACATTTGACTTAGCTACTGGAAAATTAGAATCATCAGATGCAAGTAGAAGTTCAATTTTAGCTTATGCTGATGGAAATAATTCAGAAGTTGCTCTAAATGGTGGAGGAACTTTAAAGGTAGGAGCAAATGGAATTGCTTTAGGAACTAAAGGTGGAAAAATTACTGCTAATGCTACAACTACTGTTGAAGTAGATGGAGTAAAAGGACTAGGAGCATATGTAGAAAATGGTGGAAGCATAAGTAATAACTTTGATATTAAAGTTAAGAGTGCTGAAGGTATTGGAATGTATGCAAAAGGAGGAGCTTTAGCATCTGTTGCAAAAGTTAGTGAATTAAAAGGAAATAAATCAATAGGATATGTTTTTGAAAATATAACAAATACTATTAATATGCCAAATTCAGTTCAATTAACTGACACCAATGCAACTGGACAAGTTGGGGTTGCAGTAAAAGGAACAGGAGCAGGATTAACAGTGGCGGGAGTTTCTGTTGTTGGAAGTAAGAACATTGGAATATATAATGAAACAACAGGAGCAGTTACAAATAATGGAGCACTTAATGTTGCAGATTCAACAGGAGATTCTTCAATAGGAATTTATTCACAAGGAGGAACTGTAACAAGTACAGGTAATGCTACAATAGGTAAAAATTCTATTGCTATTTATGGAAAAAATACAGCTGCTACATTAAATGGAAATCTAAATATAGGAGAAAAAGGTGTTGGATTATATGTTGATAATACTGCAACAAGTAAAGGAGATACAGCTGTAAATGGAAATATTACAGTAGGAGCAAATGGAGCAATAGGAATACAAACTACTAACTCTAAGGTTAACTTAACAGGAGATTTAAGTGTAGCTTCTGGAGATAGTAAAGGTATATTCTCAATGGGTGCTGGAAATGTTGAAACTACTGGTAATATAAATGTTGGAAATAATTCAGTTGGTATCTATAAAAATGGCAGTGGAGAAATAAAAACAGCTCTTGGCTCTATTGGAAAAACTTTAACAGTAGCAGATAGTGGATATGGAGTATTCTCAAAAGGTGCAAAACTAATTAATAATATGAATGTTACAGTTGGTGTTGATGCAATAGGAGCTTATGTAGATGGTAATGATTTAACTTCAACAGGAACAGTTACAGTAGCAGATAAAGGAGTAGGTTTACTTGTTAAAGGAACAGGAAAAACTTTAACTTCAACAGGAAATATTACAGTTGGTTCTAATAATTCAGTAGGACTTTATGCAGGAGATAATGCAAATATTGCTCAATCTGGAAATATCACAGTAGCTAATAATAATGGAATAGGAGTTTATTCAAAAGGTAGTGGAAATATATCAACAGTAGGAGCTATGACAGTAGGTAAAGATTCAATAGGAGTTTACAAAGATGGTAAAGGAACTATGAATATAAATGCAAGCTCACCTATTCAAACAATGACTATTGCTGAAAAAGGTTATGGACTTTACTATAAAGGAAATTCAAGAGCTGATAGTATAATTAATAGTAATATGAATATGACTCTTGGAAAAGAAGCAGTAGGAATCTATGCTAAAAATACAACTGTTAATCATACAGGAGATATCACAGTAGGAGAAACAACTATAGGTTCAAGTGGATTTACTACACCTAGTGATAATAAGAACTCTATTGGAATATTCAGTGATAATTCAAATATTAACTTTAAAGGAAATATGTTAGTTGATAAACCATTGTCAGTAGGTATCTATGGTTCAAATGGAGGAAGCATAACAGTTAAATCTGGTTCAACAATAACTGTTAAAAATGGAGCAACTGGTATAATGACAGGTTCAAAAGTTGAAAGTATAACACTAGAAAGTGGTTCAACTCTTAATGTTGATGGAAAAGTAGATACAAGTGTTTATACTAATGCAACAAAGAGCAATGTGTCATTTGGAATTGCAGCATATAGTGGAAAAATTTATAATTATGGTAAAATTGATGTAAAAAATGGAGCAACAGGAATATATTTAGCTGGAAATGCTTCATTAGAAAATCAAGGAACAATAACTGTTGATGCAGTATCAAAACAAATAGGTAGACCAGATACAAAAGCGAGTGCTGAGCTTGGAGGAATAAAAGTAACTGATAAAGGTGTAGTTACAATAAATAATAAGGTAATAAATGGAGGAACAGTTAATATTAAAGGTGACTTAAATATGGATGGAATGGGATTAGATGTAAGTACTGGAAAAACAATAGTTGATGCTAGATCTATTTCAGGAGTTGCTGAAGTATTACCTAATTTCTCAAAAGGAAATTCTGAACAAAAAGTTACTATTAAAGATGTATTTAGAACAGGAGCAGTTGGAGCATTCTCAGGAGATGTTAAATCTAAATCTGTATCTTGGATAGCAAAAATATCTAAAGAACCAGGTTCATCTACAACAACAAGTGATATAACTATGGTAAGAATACCTTATAATAGTTTAATATCTGGTGAAAGATATAAGAACTTAGCTAGTGGATTAGAAGATATTAGATCAAAGATTGGAAAAGATTCATCATCACCAATATTTAAGTCATTAGATAATATAAGTTCACATAGAGATTTTGCAAGAGCAATAGCAAATATCCGTGGAGATGTTTATTCTAATATTCAAGAAAGAATGAAAACAGTAGAAAATTCTTTTGATAAATCATATAATGAACTTCTATCATCATATAATAAAACTAGAAATGTAGATAAATTTAGTGTTATCTATACAGGTGGAGAACATAAGGATAGTACATTAGGAGTTTCAGGATATAAATATAAATCAACTGGTGTATTGTACTTAAATGACAGAGAAGCTTTCACTTATGGTGGAAAATATGGTTGGTCAGCAGGTATTGTAGGAAGTAATTTTGAATTTAATGGAGATACTAATAAAGGTTCTAAGGAAAGAGTAGTATCAGGAAAATTAGGATTACATTATCAAGCTCCATTAAATAAAGATGATGACAATGCTAGATTAAAATGGTTAACAAGAGGAGAAGTAACAGTAAATAACCATAGAACTAAGAGATATAGTCAAGTAGGAGCAGATACTTATCAAAATAAGGTAAGCTTCTATTCAACAGAATTATCTTGGAAAAATACAATTTATTATGATTATGATATAAATACAAATTGGACAGTAAAACCATATACTGGTATTGATATTTCCTATGGTCATATCTTTAATATAAAGAAAAACAATTAGATATTTTAGATAAAATAGAGAAAGAGTATTATAGCCCTAATAATACTACGAAGATAAATTATGGTTGGAGTGTAGATTCAAAAAATACAAAAATTGCCTTAGATTATATGAGAGCATATATGAAAAATGAACAGGATATGGTTGAAGAATTAAGTAAAGCATACTCTGAATTAAATGAAGGTAAGATATTAGATTTAACTACTGCTACTAAAATTGTTGCAGAATTTTCTACTAAAGGTAAAGGGGATTTAAAGAAATTTTCAGATGAATTAGTTAATTTAAATGAAAAATTTCAAGAATCTTCTACTAAAATGCAGGATTTATCTAAAGAAATTGGAGACTACCAAGATGCTTTACGAGGTAGTGATAAAGCCCTAGAGTTATTTATAAATACACTCAACGAGGATTTAGCAAAGTCAGGTAAATATTTTGACCCTATAACAAATAAATTATATGATATAGGTAAAGATACAATAAAAGTTACTGATTTATTCAGAAAATCTTTTAATGAAAAATATACTCTAAGTTTACAAACTGAAGGTTTAGAGGAAGCAAAACTCCAATTAGATGCTATAAATATAGCTTTACAAAGTGCTGTAGGAGTTCATAGGTCTACTTTAATATTAACAAAAAAAATAATTGAACAAAACATTAAAGATAAAGAAGAAGAAAATGCTTATGTAAAACAACATGGAGCAGTAAGTTTTGATGACTCATTAGCTTTTGTTAAGAGTAAACAAAAAAATACTAAAAAAATAAATTATAATACCTTACAAGAAGCTACAAGATTTGGACAACAATATCAAGAATATACTTCAAAAGTCGCAAAATATGAATATTTACAGACTAAATTAGATAAAGCTAAAAGTAAAGTAGAAGATAGAGTTGATTTAGCTCGTAACCTAAATAAAGCAAAAAAAGAAGCAGAACAATTTAAAAATGCTTATGGAGTTTATTTAGAGTATGAGGAAGAAAAGAATAATCCGAAAAAACCAAAAAAGCAAGGGCATAAAGAAACAGAGTATAAGATGGAATATGTTAAACTTCAAGAAAGAAGTTTAGCATTAGAACAGGCTATCTATCTTATTGGTAAAGAAGGATTAGAAAAAGAATATCAACAATATCTAAACAAACAACAATCACTTAAACTTGAATTAGATACTCTCAAAGCTACAAAAGAAAGATTATCAATAGAGAATCAAAAGTACATACAAAAAGGTGCTAATGAGTCAGATAAAGCCTTTATGGATAGAATTAAAGATAGAATAGAAGCAATATCAGCTATGGGGACTCTTAGTGGAAAGAATGGACAAGCTATTAAAGAGGAACAACAAGAGTTATCTAAACTATATGATGCTTATATGTCTTATATGAATAAATTTGATAACTTTGCTATTAATTCTTTATCTCTATTAGAGAAAGCAATAGAAAGTGTTAAAGACAAACAATATGAAGCAATAGATAGTCTTATTTCTTATAAAAAAGAACTTTATTCTCTGAATAAATTATCTGATGAAGATTATTTTTCTACTTTAGCTGACACTATTGAACTAACTGGTCTAAAAATAGAGGATATTAAATCTAAAATTAAAAATCTTAATTTATCTTTATTGTCAACAGATATGCAAGATACAGTAAATAATATTATTAATTCAGATGTAGTTAATAAACAAGACTTAACTATATATGCTAAATTGGATTTTGAAGATACCAAAGATATAGAAAAAAGATTAAGAGAATTACAAAATAAACAAGCTAAAGGGATTACTCTAACACAAGAGGAACAAAAAGAACTTGAAGCCAAAATACTAAAATTAGATGCTGAACTTAAAGTTAGAGAGTACATAAAGATGTTACAAGAAAAACAAGTTCAGAAAACAAGAGAAGAATTAGATTTAATAAAGGCTAAGAATGATGTAGCACAAAAAGGTTTTTCTCAAATGGCTAGTTTTATGAAGAATAGTGGTACAGGAAAATTTGGAGCTGGTTTTGGTGGATTATTTGAAGGCTTAAGTAATTATGCTAATTCTATGTCTGAACAAGGTATGAAATTCTTATCTCCTACTTTACAACAATTTATGTCTAAGATGAAAGACTTATTTAGTAGAACTAATGCAGATTCTCAAGTGGGACAAGCATTAACAAGTGCACTAGGTATTAATAATTCTACTTCTCAATTATTTGGTAGTTTAGGTGCTCTAGGTTCTAATCTATTAGGCTTTGGTGGTCCAGCTGGAATGCTTACAAGTACAGGATTATCTCTACTAGGCGGTATATTTGGTAGAAAAAATAAGAATAGACAAGCAGACGCTGACAAAAAATCTGAAAGAGCAAGAACACAATATAATGAAAATACTAGACAATTACAAATCGTTGCTAATAGATTAGAAAGTCTTAATACTAATTTACTCAACTTAAATCAGTCTATGGTTAGCATATTCTCTAATTTACCTACTATAGATAATATTGCTAGAATAACTGGTGGTATGGAAAAATTATATGGTGTAATTAATGTAAACAGGGATTTTGGTAATGTTAGTTATTTAACACAAGAAAGTAAAACAAGTGGAAATTGGTTTACAGGTAAATCTACTGTAACTTGGTTAGAAAATCATCAATTATCTACTCAAGCACTATTAAAAGAATATGGTTTTAAAGGTGGAATACTTGATATGTCTATTAAACAATTAGAAGATTTTTCTAAGTGGTTAAAAACATACAGTAAAGGATTAGAAAATAACTTTAAAGATTATGCTAAAGTAGTAGATAATTATGTTACTTCTATGATAAATCTTAAAGAGATGATAAATAAATTCTCTTATAAAGTTACTTTTGAAGCCTTTCAAGGATTCAGTGTATCTAAACAAGAAGATTTGATTAAAAATCTTACTCAAATATATAAAGATGCTGGAATAACTATAACAGAAGGTATAACTCAACAAATTAAAGAGTTAGCTGAACAAATGTCTGTATTAGTTACTATTATGTCTGATGTTAGAAAGGATTTCTTATCTCAATGGAAAGATAGTGGTAAAACAGCTGGAGAATCTTTTGTAGGCTCTATGAAACCTTATGTACAAGCCTTATTGAATAATATGTCTCAAGTATATTTTGATACTGTGTTTTCTAATAGTGCAAAAAGATTGGAATTACAATTTAAGAATATCGGAGATTTATTATTTAATCTTAAAAAACAAGGTAGAGATTTGACTTGGAATAAGATTGCTAACGAAATGAGAAAACCTTTCTCTAATGTTGTAGACTTATTAAGAGAAGCACAAGAAAGAACAGATACCTTTACAAGTGCTTTAATAGGGTTACAAAAAGTAGCAAGAGAAAAAGGTATGTCTTTTTCAGAAATGTCATCTTTAAATTTACTAACTAAGACACAACAGTCTATGTTTGAAAACTTTAAACAAGGTATTCAATCAACTGAAATGAATAGTGCTTTAACAAGTGTAGGTACTCTTGTAGGTAATACTATTGGGGAAGAAATGTCTAAGAGATTAATAGATAATTTTATGAGTAACAAACTTACTGATTTATCTGAACAATTAGATAAGACTTTAAGAGGTAATATGAACTTAAATGACTTATCTAAAATATCTCAAATGGCAATGTCTACAGGATTACAACTTGAAACTGAAAGAAGAAAACTTACAGCAATTAGAGATATGTTTAATTTCAACAAAGATATTAATTATCAAAATAACAACAATGAAATTAAATATGAAACAGGTACATCTCAAACTGTAATTAATAATTTCTATATTACAGGACAAGTGAATGCAGGTGTAGTAATACCACAGGCTGAAGTAAAACAATTTATTCAAGCAACTATTAATGACACAATAGAAGTTTTGAACACTGATAAAGGAATAGATTTAAAGAAATTAATATAATAACTAAGGGTATAAGGCTATTTAAAGGCTTTATACCCCATTATAACAAGGAGCAAGGATATGATTGATACAACAGGTACACCAGAGAATTTGACAGCACAATCTCTTTATATAGAGCCATACAAGATAACTAAAATACACATTACACCTACCATAAATCAAAATGGAATATTAGAAAAAGATGAGAATAATAACAATTTAATGAGTAAAATTAATGTAGGAGATGTAAAAATTGACAGTGTTTTAGGTATAACAACAGATTATTTATTAATATATACAACAGATAAAGATAAATATATGCTTATAAACAGTACATCTAGTAATACCTCTTATAAAATGATATGGAATAAACAATTAATGTATAAAATAGGTGCTAAAACTCTTTATAATCAAACATTACATTCAGACTATACAATAACAATACCTAATAATTATTCCTTATTTGCACTTTATATAAACAATTTAAGAGTGAGAGAGAGTGAATTGTCTGTTAGTGGACAAACTATTACTTTATCTCAAAAATTAAGAAATAAATTAGATTTAGTATATAATGTCATTAATATGGTAGTATATAAAACAAATCAAACTATTACTACACCAATAGAATTACATTATCTAAGTGTTAAAGAGTTCTTTAATTCTACTACATTTAGAGATGAAAGTTATTTCACAACTAATAATATTAGAGAGCATATAAACTATGAAAGTCTTAAGTATGATTAAAAAACACAGTTACATATTTAATGTTTTAATTAAGAATTAAACTGTGCAAGTATAGTCAGCATATATAGAAATATGTATGTAGAGATAGCGACTTAAAAAAGCTATCCAATACTACTTGAATTGCTGGAAACCCCTAAAGCTAGTATAACTACAACATAACATCTTAAAATAA
>ERZ773042.2448-NODE-2448-length-10089-cov-29.539665_pt1 | contig 10089 bp, 10 predicted proteins | sample MGYA00511664_ERZ773042 | MGnify/ENA primary metagenome ERZ773042 (study PRJEB29015, sample SAMEA2737984) | human oral metagenome | biome: human oral; feature: human-associated habitat; material: dental | place: China | collected 2036 ... | reverse complement strand
TACGGGGCCCCGCGCGCTGCCCGGCGCCACCTGGGGCCAGCGTGACCATGACCTGGCCGACGCCGATCGTCCGGGCGCTGCCCGGCGCCACCTGGGGCCAGCCCACCACCTCGGTCCCGGGCCCCACCGGCCCGGTCCCGGCCCCACGCCCCACCACCTGGTCCTGGGATCCACCACCTGCTGCCAGCCCCAGGACGCTACCGGCTCCGGCGCCCCTGCCCTACTGGGCGTTGAGCGCCGCGGTGGGCGGGGTACGCGAGGCCCGCACCGCCGGGTACACCCCGGCCAGGGCACCAATGACGATCGTCACCCCCAGGCCCCCCGCGACGGCTATCACGGGCACGGTAAACGGCCAGTCGTTGGCGGCCGACATCCCGGCCGTCACCCCGATGCCGATGACGCAGCCCAGGGCCCCTCCCAGGGAGGCCAGCAGCAGGGCCTCACTCATGAACTGCACCAGGATGTGGCGGCGCATCGCCCCCAGGGAGCGGCGCAGGCCGATCTCCCGCCGGCGCTCCAGCACCGAGATGATCATGGTGTTGGCCACCCCGATACCACCCACGAGCAGGGCGATCGAGCCCACCCCCAGCAGCAGGGTGGTAAAGGCCTTGTCGGCGGCGTTCTTGGCCTCCAGCGCGTCGGAGGGACGCGAGACCTTGACCTCGTTAGGGGCCTGCGGTGAGATCGACGGCGCCAGGAGGTCGCGCACGGAGGCCACCGACTTGTCCTGGATGCGCGTGTACACGGTGGTCGGCTTGGAGTCGTAGCCCAGCAGCGAGGTGGCCGCCTGCTTGCCGACCAGTGCGGCCGAGTCCAGTTCGGGGGCCAGGACCACCGGCTTGAGGATGCCCACCACGGTGAACCACTTCCCGCCGATCCACACCTGCGTCCCCGGCGAGACCACGCCCAGGCGCTGGGCGGCGGCGGCACCGAGCACGGTGGCCGGGTACTGGCTGGTGGCCTGGTTGAGCCACGTCCCCTTGTCCACCTCGCCCGCCACGACGTCCAGGAGCGACTGGTCGGCCACCATGGTGGACAGGCCCCCGGAGGCGTTCTTGTCAATGAGCGGGGTGCGGTACACCAGGGAGTTCTTGATCAGCCCGGTGCTGGAGGCCTGCTCCACCTGGTTAATGAGACGCACCTTGCCCACGGAGTCCTCGGGCAGGGAGCTCTTGTTGCCGAACAGGTCCTGCCCTGCGCTGGCCGTCAGCAGGTTGGTGCCCAGGGAGTCCAGCTGGGCGGAGAGCTGGGCCCGGCTGGAGGCGGAGATCCCCACCACCGCGATCATGGCGGCAATGCCGATGGCGATCCCCAGGGCGGACAGGAAGGCGCGGGTGGGCCGGGCCCTGATGCCGGTGGCCCCCAGGCGCAGCACGTCCCCCAGCCGCAGCCGCGAGCGCCGCAGCGCCCCGCCCCGGCGTCGGGCCGACGCCGCCCGCTGGGCCGCCGTGGACTCCTTCCCCTTGTCAGACGCTGGCGTAGACGTCGTCATGGACGATCTCCTCCTCACGGGAGTCACCGACAACGCGCCCGTCACGGATGGCGATCTGCCGGGGCAGCTTGGCGGCGAGCTCATTGTCGTGGGTGATGACGATAACGGTGGTCCCCTGGCGGTGGAGCTCGTGGAGGAGCTCGACGATCGAGGCCCCGGAGGCCGAGTCCAGGTTGCCCGTGGGCTCGTCGGCCAGCAGCAGCGGGGGGTCGCCCACCACCGCCCGGGCAATGGCCACGCGCTGTCGCTCACCACCGCTCATCTGGTGGGGGCGGTGGTCCAGGCGGTGCCCCAGGCCCACCCGTTCCAGGGCGGAGCGGGCGCGCCGCCTCCGCTCGGAGCGGGGTACCCCGTTGTAGAGCAGGCCGTCGGCCACGTTGTCCACCGCGTTGACGCCGTCGGCCAGGTGGAACTGCTGGAAGACGAAGCCGATGCGGTTGGCGCGCAGGGCCGAGAGCCGGGTGTCGCCCAGGCTGCCCACGTCCACGCCGTCGATCTCGACGGTACCCGAGCTGGGGCGGTCCAGGGTGCCAATGAGGTTGAGGAGCGTGGACTTGCCGCTCCCCGAGGGCCCCACGATGGCGACGAACTCCCCGTAGTCCACGTCCAGGCTCACGCCGGCGCAGGCGGCCACCGGCGGCTGGCCGTAGGTGCGGCGCACGTCGCGCAGAGACAGGATGCGGCTCATGTCTGCGGCACCACCACTCGCTGGCCCTCGGAGAGGCCCTCCCCGGAGATCTCCACACGTCCGCCGGCGAACAGCCCGAGGGTCACGGGCACCTTGCGGGTGGTCCCGTCGTCCTCCACGACCTCGACGCCGTACTGGTCGGGGCTCAGGGCCAGGAGCGCCCCCACCGGTACCGAGAGCACGTTCTCGCGCTTCTCGCTGGGCAGGGCCACGGTGACCGAGGCCTCCTGGAAGTTGGCGGCGGCGGAGGCGTCGGTGAGGGTGATCGTAATGGGGATGACCCGCTCCTTGGTCTCGCTCGAGCCGGTGGACTTCTCGGTGGGGGTGCCCACGGCCGTGATGGTGCCGGGGGTGGTGGTGGCGTCGGGCAGCTTGACGGTGACGGTCGAGCCGACGACGGCGAGCTTCTGGTCGCCGAGCTTGACGTTGGCGTCAATGACCTGGGTGGTGCTGGTGACGTCGTAGAGGTCGGTGCCGTCGGCCACGCGGTCCCCGACCCGTGCCGCGACCGAGCCCACGCGCAGGTCCCCGGGGGAGAAGACCATCTGGCCCAGGGGGATGGTCCCGGTGCGGGCCAGGCCGACGTCCTTCTGCCACTTGACGATGGCGCTGGTGGTGGCCCAGGTGAAGCGGTCGTCGGGCTCGTAGTCGAAGTAGCCCATGCCCTTCAGGAGGGTCTCCAGCTGGCGGACGTCCTCGCCCCGCTCCATGCCGATCTCGAAGGTCCTCCAGGCCGGCAGGGAGCCGTGCATGAGGTAGGCGACGCGGTCACCGGTGCGGTAGAGCACGTCGCCCTGTGTCAGGACGGTGCCGGAGGCGGGCAGCTGGATGAGGATGCCGTCGAAGCCCGCCTTGAGCTTGTGGGCGTCGGAGAAGCGCAGGGTCCCCGACACGGTGGTCTCCCCCTGGAGGGTGCCGCGGGTAATGGTGTCCGTGGCACCGGTGAAGGCCGCCGTCGTAGGAGCCTGCTTGGCGGCGAACGGGCCTGCCTGGGTCACGAAGACGGTGGCTCCCGCGCCCGCGGCCAGGACGGCCGCGGCCCCGACGGCCAGGAAGGAGCGGCGCGAGGTGGGGCGGGCCAGGGCCACGGCGCCGTCGTCCTCCAGCGAGGAGGCAGTGATCTCGTCCATCTTGGTACCTGTTCCGGTGTGGTGTGCTTCCGGGGTCGTTGCGTGCTTCCTGCGCAGCCTCATCACTTGCCCCCGTTCAGGGAGGAGAAGCACTTCTGCATGGTGGCCTGGGGGATGTTGCCGTTGAGCTGGATCCCCTGGCCGGCGCTGGGGTCGGGCACGTCGTAGCCCTCCTTGCGCAGGCACTGGGCGGCCTTGACCAGCTCGTCCTGGACCCCGGGCTGGGCCAGGTCGTTGCCGCCGTCGCCGCCGGGCAGGCCGACCGTCTTCTCGCACTCCTTGGCCACCGACTCGGAGCCGTCGGGGATCCTGATGCTGCCGGTGCTGTCAGGGTCGGGGACGTCCACGCCCTTGTCCCGCATGCACTGGGCGATCTTGAGCAGGTACTCGTCGGCCTTGACGGTGGCCGACGCCGAGGCCTGGCCGGAGGCCTTGTCCGAGGAGTCCGAGCAGCCAGCCAGCAGGCCGACGGCGCAGACCGCGGAGGCCAGGAGAGCCACGACCTTGGTGCCCTGGGTCTTCTTCACAGTGTGTTCCTCTCAGAATCCGGTGGGGCGCGGACGCACCCCCTGGTGTCGGGCACCAGGCAACCGGAGCCGGTGTTGCCGGAGCGTTCAGGAATTCGCTTATGTTTCAGCAACATCGCCGAGGTCCAGGGTGTATCATGCGCGGACGGTCCGGGACGGCCTCGGGCCTGTGGCAGCAAGGGGGACGAGGGCGTGCGGGTGCTGGTCGTGGAGGATGAGGAGTACCTTGCCGAGGCGATCGCCACCGGGCTGCGGCGCGAGGCGATGGCGGTGGACACCGTAGGGGACGGGGCCAGCGCCCTGGAGCAGATCACCACCAACGACTACGACATCGTGGTGCTGGACCGGGATCTGCCGGTCGTCCACGGCGACGAGGTGTGCCGCACCATAGTACGTGATTATCCCCATACGCGAGTGCTCATGCTCACTGCCTCCCGGACCCTGGACGCCCGTGTGGACGGCTTCGAGCTGGGGGCGGACGACTACCTGACCAAGCCCTTCGAGTTCCCTGAGCTGGTGGCCCGGCTGCGGGCCCTGGGGCGGCGCAGCCAGCCCGCCCGGACCCCGGTGATCGAGGCCCACGGGGTGCGCCTGGACCCCTTCAGGCGGGAGGTGTACCGCAACGGGCGGTTCGTCCGGCTCAGCCCCAAGGAGTTCGCCGTCCTCCAGGTGCTCATGGAGGCCGACGGCGGGGTCCTCAGCGCCGAGACCCTGCTGGAGAAGGCCTGGGACGCCAACGCCGACCCGTTCACCAACTCCACCCGGGTGACCATCTCCCACCTGCGCCGCAAGCTCGGTGAGCCCTGGGTGATCCAGACGGTCCCCGGTGCCGGCTACAGGTTCAGCGCGTGAGGGACGCCGGGGCCACGACGCGCCGCCGCACCGGGCGCACCCAGCCCGACGCCGGGCTGCACCGGCCGCGCCGCCTGGGGATCCGCATGCGCCTGACCCTGACCTACGCCGGCCTGGTGACCACCTCGGGGACCGTGCTCATTGCCATGGTCTACCTCTACACCCGCCTGGTCACCTTCAATATCCAGTTCGACCTGCCCGCCCAGGGCGCGGGCACCGCCCCGACGTCGGGCATGCAGATCAAGGTCCCCAGCGAGGCGACCCGGGTGGACACCAACCTGCTCGACCTGCTGACCAGCGTGCTGCGCTCGGCCGTCGTGGCCCTGGTGCTGCTGGCGGTCGTCTCGGGGACGGTGGGCTGGGTGCTGGCCGGCCGTATGCTGCGGCCCCTGTCCTCCATGAACGCCGTGGCCAACCGTGCCGCCTCGGGCGACCTCAGCCAGCGCCTGGCCCTGTCCGGGCCGCGTGACGAGATCCACGACCTGGCGGACACCTTTGACCGCATGCTGGACTCCCTGGAGCGCTCCTTCGCCGCGCACCGCCGGTTCGCCGCCAACGCCTCCCACGAGCTGCGCACGCCCCTGGCCACCACCCAGACCATGATCGACGTGGCCCTGGCCGACCCCGACGCCTCGGTGGAGGACCTGCGGGCCCTCATGAGGCGCGTGTGGAGGACCAACCGCGCCAACGTGGAGACGATCGACGCCCTGCTGGACCTGGCCGACGCCCAGTCCGGGAGCCTGGCCCACGAGGAGGTGGACCTGGAGGCCGTGGTGCTCGCCGAGCTGGCGGCGCTCGCCCCCCAGGCCGACGAGCACGACGTGAGCGTGCACCACCACCTGGGCGCCGCCGTCCTCCACGGCGACCCGGTGCTGCTGCGCCAGGCCGTCTCCAACCTGCTGCGCAACGCGGTGCGCTACAACACCCCCGGCGGCCGGGTCGAGGTCGCCCTGGCCCAGGAGACGGACGCCGTCCGCCTGACCATACGCAACGACGGCCCGGTAGTGCCCGCCGACAAGCTGGACTCCCTGCGCGAGCCCTTCGTGCGCGGGGAGGGCCGGGGGCGGACCCGTGGGTCGGGCCACGGCCTGGGCCTGGCCATTGTCTCGGCCGTCGCCCTGGCCCACCACGGGACCCTGGAGCTGCGTGCCAACCCGGGCGGGGGGCTGACGGCCGTCCTGGCCCTGCCGGTACCGGGCCCCGGCGCGGGGGACGACAGGCAAAAGCACACGACGTCGTGACGCAAAGACTGTCCGCCTAGCGTCCTGCCCCCTGGCGCGCGCCCCGGGCCCAGGGCCCGGAATCCCCATTATCTCGCCGGTCTGCGCCCCTCTGCCCCGGGGCGAGGGGGCGCACGCCAGGAACCGGTGGCCGGCATCGGTACCGTGCTGGCACCAGACCTGCAACGCCGTCGTTGAAATGAGGCTCGACCGTGCGAATCGCACTCTTCGCGACCTGTATCGGGGACACCATGTTCCCGCAGGCGCCGCAGGCCACCGTGACCCTCCTGGAGAGGCTCGGCCACGAGGTCGTCTTCCCCGAGGGGCAGGTGTGCTGCGGCCAGATGCATGCCAACACCGGGTACTTCGAGAAGGCCGCCCAGCTCATCCGCAACCACGTGCGGACCTTCTCCCCCGTGCTCGACGGGCAGTGGGACGCCATTGTGGTCCCCTCCGGCTCGTGCACCGGCGCCACCCGCCACGAGCAGGCCCTGGTGGCCGAGCACGTGGGCGACACCGCCCTGGCCCGCCGCGCCACCCAGGTGGCGGCCCGTACCTACGACCTCACCGAGTTCCTGGTGGACGTCCTGGGAGTGGTCGACGTCGGCGCCTACTTCCCCCACCGGGTCACCTACCACCCGACCTGCCACTCCCTGCGCATTACCAAGGTGGGCGACCGCCCCTACCGGCTGCTTGAGGCCGTGGAGGGCATCGACCTGGCCCCGCTGCCCGAGGAGAAGGTCTGCTGCGGGTTCGGCGGGACCTTCTCCATGAAGAACTCCGAGACCTCCACCGCCATACTGGCCGACAAGGTGTCCAACGTCATGTCCACCCGCGCCGAGGTCCTGGTGACCGGCGACTACTCCTGCCTCATGCACATCGGCGGAGGCCTGTCCCGGCTCAACTCCGGGGTGCGCATTATGCACCTGGCCGAGATCCTGGCCTCGACCAAGGACGCCCCCTTCAACGGCTTCCAGTCCTTCGCGCCCTCCGCCCAGGAGGCGGTCATCCGATGAGCCTGACATTCCTGGGCATGCCCCGCCCCGCCGCCAAGACCGAGGCCCTGGACCCCGCCGCCCACACCGGGGGCTGGCGCACCACCGTGGTCCAGCCCCGCGACACCCTGCGCTGGGGCCACACCTTCCCCCAGGGCGCCCACAAGACCCTGGCCAACACCCAGATGCGCCGCAACCTGGGCCACGCCACCCGCACCATCCGGGCCAAGCGGGACCTGCGCGTGGCCGAGATGCCGGACTGGGAGGACCTGCGCGAGGCGGCCAGCGCCGTGAAGAACGAGGTCATGAGCAACCTGCCCGAGCTGCTGGAGCGCTTCGAGGCCAATGTCACGGCCCGCGGCGGGATCGTCCACTGGGCCCGCGACGCCGCCGAGGCCAACCGGATCGTGGCCTCGATCATTGAGTCCAAGGGCGTGGACGAGGTCGTCAAGATCAAGTCCATGGCCACCCAGGAGACCAACCTCAACGAGTACCTGGCCGACCGGGGCGTCCACGCCCACGAGACCGACCTGGCCGAGATGATCGTCCAGCTCGCCGACGACATGCCCTCCCACATCGTGGTGCCGGCCATCCACCGCAACCGCTCGGAGGTGCGCGGCATCTTCCTGGACCGCATGGGCGACGCCCCGCCGGACCTGTCCGACGACCCCCGCGAGCTGACCGCGGCGGCCCGCGCCCACCTGCGCAGGAAGTTCCTGCACGCCTCCGTGGCCGTCTCGGGCACGAACATGGGCGTGGCCGAGACCGGCACCGTGTCCGTCTTCGAGTCCGAGGGCAACGGGCGCATGTGCCTGACCCTGCCCGACACCCTCATCACCCTCATGGGCATCGAGAAGCTCGTCCCCCGCTACCGGGACATCGAGATCTTCTCCCAGCTCCTGCCGCGCAGCGCCACCGGCGAGCGCATGAACCCCTACACCTCCATGTGGACGGGGGTGACCCCGGGCGACGGCCCCCGGGAGTTCCACCTCATCCTCATGGACAACGGGCGCACCAAGACGCTCGCCGACCCCATCGGGCGCCAGGCCCTGGCCTGCATCCGCTGCGGGTCGTGCATGAACATCTGCCCGGTCTACCAGCACACCGGCGGGCACGCCTACGGCTCGGTCTACCCCGGCCCCATCGGCTCGATCCTCACCCCGCAGCTGACCCAGGGGCTGGCCGACGACGACCCCGTCCACACCCTGCCCTTCGCCTCCTCGCTGTGCGGGGCCTGCGCCGAGGTCTGCCCGGTCAAGATCGACATCCCCACCATCCTCATCCACCTGCGCGCCCGCTCCGTGGACGTCAAGCGGCGCCTGGTGCCGGACATGTGGGACGTGGCCATGAACGCGTCCACGCCGGTCATGTCCAACCCGGCGCTGTGGGCGGCCGCCGCGCAGGGGGTCAGGGCGACCCGGGTCATCGGGCGCGACGGGCGCATCGGCGCCCTGCCCTTCCCGGCCTCCCTGTGGACCCGCACGCGCGACCTGCCGGTCGCCCCCGAGGAGTCCCTGCGGCAGTGGTGGCGCCGCACGCACCCCGACGGCATCACCCCGGCCGCGACGGTGGAGGCGGCCCGCCGGGCGCTGAAGAACCAGGAGGAGAAGTGATGGACGCCAGGACCGCCGTCCTCGCCCGCGCCCGCGACGCCATCTCCCGCTCCCAGCGGGGGCGGCCCGTGCGCGAGATCCCGCGCGACTACATCCGCGTCGGCGCCCACCCCCCGGGCTCCGAGCCCGTCGTGGCCGACATGGTGGAGAAGCTGGAGGACTACTCGGCCGACGTCGTCCTGGCCCCGGACGACGAGCAGATCCTCGACGCCGTGGACGAGCTGCTCGGCGGCGCGCGCATCGTCGTCGTCCCCTCCGGGCTGCCCGGGGCCTGCAAGCGGGCCGCGGCCCGCCGCGGGCGCGTGGTGCGCGAGGACTCGCGCGAGGCGCCCATCCCGACCCTGGAGCTGGACGAGGTCGACGCCGTGGTCACCTGCGCGCGCGTGGCGGTGTCCCTGTCGGGCACCATCATCCTCGACGGCGAGCCCGACCAGGGGCGCCGGGCGATCACGCTGGTGCCCGACACCCACGTCGTCGTCCTGGAGCGCGAGGCGATCATGCCCACCGTCCCCCAGGCCGTGGACGTCCTGGGGCGGAACCCGGCGCGCCCGACGACGTGGATCGCGGGGGGCTCGGCCACCAGCGACATCGAGCTGGTGCGCGTCAACGGCGTGCACGGCCCGCGCCATCTCAAGGTCGTCATCGCCCACTGAGGCCGGCCCCGCGCCCGGAGGCCGGCCTGCCCGCCCCGCCGATCCCGGCCGGGCGGGCATGATAGGGCCATGGCCCCTGACGGCGCGCCGTCGCGCCAGCCGACCTCGCGGGCTCGGCGCGACGCCCTCATCACCCACCTGCGCGAGGCCGGCGGCGCCGACGTCGCCTCCCTCGCGCGCGCCTTCGGCGTCTCCGTGGAGACGATCCGCCGCGATCTGCGCCACCTGGAGGCCGGCGGGCGGGTCATCCGCTCCCACGGGCGGGCTGTCCCGGCCGAGTCGGCCGCCTTCGAAACCGACCAGGGCTTCCGCTCCCGCCACCTGGCCGACGAGAAGGAGAGGATCGCGGCCGCGGCCGCCGCCCTCCTCGGCGACGCCGAGACCGTCTTCCTCGACGAGGGCAACCAGCCCCTCCTGGTGGGCCGGGCCCTGCCCGCCGACCGCGATCTGACCATCGTCACCACGTCGCTGCCCACCGCCGTCGAGCTCGCCGCAGGGCCGCGCACCACCGTCATCGTCGTGGGCGGGCGGGTGCGCCCGACGACGCTGGGCGCCGTCGACGCCTGGGCCACGCGCATGCTCGAGCGCATGGAGCCCGACCTCGCCTTCATGGGCGCCAACGGGATCACCGACGACGGATGGCTGACCACCCCGGATCCGGCGGTCGCCGCCGTCAAGGAGACGGCGCTGGGCTGCGCCCGCCGGGCCGTGCTCGTGGGCAGCCACGACAAGTTCGGGCATTCGACCTTCGTGCGCTTCGCCCACGTGCGCGACGTCGAGCGCGTGATCACCGGCCGCGAACTGCGCACCGCCGCAGCGGGGCGCCTCACGGCGCTGGGGACCCGGGTCGATCGTGTCTGAGACCCCGCCGCGGGCGCCCGCGGTCACCCGCGGACCCCGCCGCGGTCACCGCGCGGGC
>ERZ773042.2444-NODE-2444-length-10095-cov-8.489343_pt1 | contig 10095 bp, 6 predicted proteins | sample MGYA00511664_ERZ773042 | MGnify/ENA primary metagenome ERZ773042 (study PRJEB29015, sample SAMEA2737984) | human oral metagenome | biome: human oral; feature: human-associated habitat; material: dental | place: China | collected 2036 ... | reverse complement strand
CCGGATTCTGGAACGGCATTCGCGCGAGCTTTCTCGAAAAGGGATCGACAATGCTGCAGCGCTGATTATTGAAACCGCTACCGGAAAAGTGCTCGCATACTGCGGCAACACGGGGCTTGATGGCCGGAATGGAACTACATCGGCAGTAGATATTGTGCAGGCGCGGAGAAGTTCCGGCAGCTTGTTAAAGCCATTCCTTTATGCGGCGATGCTGGACAGCGGCCGGTTATTACCGGATCAACTCGTCATTGACATTCCGACTCGTATCGGTAGCTATAAACCCGATAACAATGTGCCGCTCTACCGTGGGGCTGTTCCTGCTTCCGAAGCGCTTTCACGCTCGTTAAATATTCCCGCCGTTAGAATGCTGCGTGAGTATGGGATCAGTCATTTTCTCGACTATCTCAAGCGGTGCGGTTTTACCACCTTTACGCGATCTGCCGACGAATACGGTTTGCCGCTCATCCTCGGCGGCGGTGAGATTACGCTCTACGAAGCGGTATATGCCTACGCACAGCTTATGAACGCCGCATGCAGCCGGAGCGGGTACTCCGGCGAACATGTCTTTCCCGTATCGGCCGGTGCTGCATGGTTGACGCTCAAAGCATTGACCGAGGGGGTGCGTCCCGATGATGAAGCGCTCTGGCGTGTTTTTGCCGGTTCCAAAAGAATCGCGTGGAAAACCGGCACCAGCAACGGGAACCGCGACGGATGGGCTATCGGCACTACGGAAGCATATACGGTCGGTGTGTGGTTCGGCAATGCGGAAGGGCAGGGGAGACAAGATCTCCAAAGTATCCGCACAGCAGCGCCGGTATTGTTTGAAATTTTTGCTTCTCTTCCTGCAGCGCATTGGCCTGCTGCGCCATCCGAGAATTTAAAGGAAGAAACTTTCTGTGCGGATTCAGGATATATTGCCGGACGGTACTGTAGCCGTACCGTAAAGGGCTTTCGTCCCGCCCAAGCGCCGCAGGGTACGGTTTGCCCGTATTGCACCGCCGTATCGTTTACACCTGACGGAAGATTTCAGGCCGATATGTCGGATATGACGGGGGTATACGAAGGCCGGTTTCCGCTCATTCAAAACCGCTTTGTATTGCCGCCGGCAGTAGAGTATTATTATACTCGGTTTGCCGCGACGTATAAAAAACTCCCGCCCTTCGTTGCGGGGCATCAAGGTACTCATCCTTCGCAACTGGCAATCCTTTTTCCGGAGCAAGGAGCGCGTATCGTTATTCCGGTAGAAATCGACGGCAGTGCGGGCGCCATGATTATGCAGGCGGCTGCGCGTGATATCGGTACGGTTATCTATTGGGATATCGACGGCGTATATCTCGGCAGTACGCAGGGAACGCACACAATGACCGTTCGGCCTAAGATCGGCACCCATGTTCTTACCGTAACCGATTCGCTCGGCGCCCGCCGTGTCCGTACCTTTGAAGTCCTCGACGCGGGATAAGCATAAGTACAGGCGTCTCTCCTCATCACCCTTTCAGTGCATAAAAAACGGTAAAAATGAGCTCCATTCGCGGAGGCGGATTGCTTCTTCGATGTGCGGTGCCGCAATGACTTCTTCCTGTGCGAGGTCGGCAATGGTACGTGCAATCTTTAAAATGGCATGGCTGCCCCTTCCCGAAAGTTCTCTTTTTTCGGCATTATGGGTAAAAATACGCTCCGCCTCGCCGGTTAGCGGGCACACTGCCGACAGGGCAGACGGAGTCAGGTGTACGTTTTTGTAGGATAGCTGTGCTGCCGATTGCGCAGCACAGGCGAGGTTGAAGTCTACCGTCTTGTTGTGTACAGGTGTCCCCGCCGCCGCTCCGCCGTTGAATCCTTTACGCATATATGTGGCATACCGTTCTCTTTGTATGTTATCCGAAGCCGCGATTTTTTTACGCATATCGGCGGTATTGTAACACGGCTTTTCCGGCAGCCCGTATGATTGAGGCGGAAACACCGGAATCCGCAAATCGATGCGGTCAATCAGCGGAGCCGTCAATTTTTTCCAGTATTGTTCAACTACGGCAGGCATACACGTGCATACTTTGCCGTCGGCTCCGAGATTTCCGCACGGACATGAGTTGAGCGCCATAAGCAACTGGAAGCGGGCAGGGAAGGTGGTCGCCCTGCCGGCACGGCTCAAAGTGACGGTTCCCGTCTCCAGCGGCGCACGGAGCGTTTGCAGCACCGTTTGCTTAAATTGCACGGCTTCGTCCAAAAAAAGGGTTCCGCCGTGCGCAAGGGAGATTTCTCCGGGCATACACTTTCCCGCGCCGCCGATCATGCCTTCAAGGCTGGCATTCGGATGCGGCATTCTAAACGGCGGGCGTTTAATCCGCACATCATGACCGCGCATACTCGGTAAAAGACCTGCGATGCTATAGATATGGGTAACTTCTTCCGCTGTTTTCGGGTCTAGGTCGGGTAGTAAGCTTGCAAAGCGCTGCATCGAAAGCGTTTTACCGCAGCCGGGCGGCCCGTAGGCAAGTACGCTGTGTCCGCCTGCCGCCGCAATGTGCAAAGCCCGCACCAGTTCGCGTTGGCCGTACACCTCCTCAAAAAAGCCGCCCGTCCCCGTATTTGCCACGGCATCCGCTTGACTCGGTTCCGACCATGAAGCAGCTGTGGAAATCGAGTTGCCTGTGTGGCCGATAGCCTCCTGTGCCGGTGTACCGCCGTTTTTTTCGTCTGTGTTTGTTTCGCAGTCTTTTTCCACACGCAGCTCCGTTTCAATCGCATAGAGACATTCCAAAGCTTCCCGTAGCGTTTCAACACCGTATATGTGCACCCCCTGTTGGATACGGGCTTCCGCCTCATTTTCTTTGGGTACGATAAAATATCCGATACCTGCAGCGGCTCCCGAAATCAAAGCGCCCAATACGCCCCGCACCGGCCGTACCCTCCCCGATAGTTCCAGCTCTCCGATTACCATAACCGGCATATCGAGCGCGCAGTCTGCCTGCAATACGGCAAGGGCAATTGGCAAGTCAAACCCGCTGCCTTCTTTTTTCTGATCGGCAGGGCTTAAATTGATCAGTATCCGTTCTTGCGGGAAAGGTAAATCGGAATTACCGATGGCAGCGCGCATCCGTTCCCGCGCCTCCTTCACCGCCGAACCCGGCAGTCCGACAATATCGACAATCGGCAGCCCGCGCCGCAAATCCGCTTCAACCTTGATAATCTCTCCCTCATAGCCGAAAGAGGCAAAACTCATAATAGTCATGTTCAGCTCCTCATCCTGTCACCGTCTCATAAAAAACACGATGGTTGCAGTTTCTTAAAGGATATATAGGGCATGATCAGCAATTCGGCTACAGATTTGAGAGAAAAAGCGCCGTTTTTATGAAAATATTAAGAACCTATATAAAAGAGAATATAGGGACTTTATCTCTTAGTGTAATATTTCTTACTTTTAATACTTTTGCAACCTTAGCTATACCTTTTGAAATTTCAAATATAATAAATCAAGGTATAATGAAAAAAAATATAGATATGGTTTATTCAACAAGTATAAAAATGGTAGCTATATTAATTTTTGGAACAGTAACTGGAATTATAGCAAATCATTTTGTAGCTCTATTTGCTACTAATTTTTCAAAGAAAAATAGAAAAATGTTAATAAGAAATATTGAAACTTTAACACTTGACCAAGTCAGTGATTTTGGAGTTGCTTCTTTGGTAACTCGTATGTCAAATGATAATAACAATGCCCAAAGACTTATAGTAGCATTTTTTCAAATGATATTACCAAGTCCAATAATGGCTACAATTTCTATATTTTTAACTATAAAATTATCTCCAAGTTTGGCTTTAATACCATTATTTACAATTTTAATTTTTGCTTGTACAATAGTTTTAACTTTGTTTAAGTCTTTACCTTACATTTTAAAAGTGCAGAAGAAATTGGATAGAATGACTTTGGTATTGAGGGAAAGATTTATTGGAGCTAAAATTATTAGAGCTTTTGACAATTCTGAAAAAGAAAAAGAAAGATTTAATAATATAGGACAAGATTATGCAGATAACTATATTATCATTAATAAAAAATTTGCCTTACTTTCACCTATGGCTTTTGCACTTATGTCAGTTATTATCACTTTAATAATTTTCTTTGGAGCTATGAAAGTTTTAAATAATACCTTAGAAATTGGCTCTATAACTGCTATTGTTGAATATTCTTTAACAACTATTGCTGCACTTATTATGTCATCTATGGTTTTGGTACAAATGCCAAAAGCTGTCGTTTCAATAGAAAGAATAGAAGAAGTTTTAGCTGTTACAAGTGAAATAAAAGATAAGGAAGATTTAAAAGACAATAGTTATTATGAAGGCATTTTAAAACAAAATCCTATATCTTTAACTTTTGACAATGTATGTTTTAGATATAAAGGAGCAGAAAAACAAATTTTAAAAAATATCTCATTTTCTATAAAGGCAGGAGAAAGGTTTGCAATAGTTGGAGCAACTGGTTCTGGTAAATCTACAATAGCAAAAGTTTTACTTAGATTAAATGATATAGAAAGTGGAAAAATTTTAATAAACAATGTAAATACCTTAGATTTACCTTTAAATTGTTTAAGAAATCAAATTAGCTATATTCCACAAAAAGCATACATATTTAGTGGAACTATAAAGGATAATTTTAGATTTACTAATAAAAATATGACAGATGAAGAAATTGTTGAAATTGCAAAAGTTGCTCAATCTTATGATTTTATTAATTCTTTGCCTGATAAATTTAATTCCTTTGTTGCACAGGGAGGAACAAATTTTTCTGGTGGACAAAAACAAAGATTATCTATTGCAAGAGCTTTATCTAAGGAAGCAAATATATATTTGTTTGATGATAGTTTCTCTGCTCTTGACTATGCAACAGATGCTAAACTTCGTAAAGAATTAAAAACTTTCTTAAAAGATAAAATCACAATTATTATTGCTCAAAGATTAAATACCATTGCTGATGCAGATAAAATAATTGTTTTAAAAGATAGTGAAATCACTGGAATGGGAACTCATCAAGAGTTGTTAGAAAGTAATCAAGAATATATAGAACTTGCAAAATCACAAGGAATTTTAGAATAAGGAGGGGAAAATGGCTAAAAAGAAAAATCAAAATGAAGATAGTATAAAAAATTTTAAAAAAGCAGTTTCTAATTTTATATCACTTTTAGGAGAAAAGAAAGTTCCATTTTTAATCTCTATTATCTCTAATACAATTTCAACAATTTTAGTAGTTTCAATACCTTGGGTTTCTGCTCTTGCTATTGATGATATTGTAAAAATACTTAATGATACAACTGTAACTGATAAATGGAATGCTGTTTTTAGTTTTATAATAAAACCTATTTCTGCTTTGGGTGTAATAGCTGTTTTAATTTTTGCTTTAAATTATTTACAAGAATATATATCAGCTATACTTGGAGAACAAGTAGCTCAATCTCTTAGAGTGAAGTTGAGTAAAAAATTTACAAAATTACCCATGAACTTTTTTGATACTAACCAAGTTGGAGATATTTTAAGTAAACTTACAACAGATATTGAAAAAGTTGCAGAAGTTATAGGCACAAGTTTTACAAGATTTGTTTATTCATTTTTAATAATAATTCTTGTTATATTTATGTTATTCAATATAAATGCTAAGCTGACTTTAATAGTTTTGGCTATACTTTTAATCAGTGTTGTAGTTACATATTATGTTTCAAATTTAACACAAAAAATATTTTCCAGAGATGTAACATCTCTTTCTGAATTAAGCTCAATTACAGAAGAAGCGTTGACAGGAAATCTAGTTATACAATCATATAATAAACAAAAGGATATAATAGATACATTAGATAAATCTATTGAAAAACAATATTCAGCAGCAAAAACACTTGAATTTACAGTTTTTTCAATATATCCTTCTATTAGATTTATAACACAGATTGCTTTTGTTATCTCAGCGGTGATATCTGCTGTGCTTGTTATAAATGGACATCTTACTTTGGGGCTTGCACAAGCATTTTTACAATATGTAACCCAAATATCTGACCCTGTTACAACAGCAGCCTATATTATAAATTCATTACAGAATGCTTTGGTTTCTGTTGAAAGAATTTATGATATTTTAGAATTGCCTGAGGAAGTTGATTTAACAGAAGATACTCATTTACTAGATAACACAAAGGGACAAATTGTATTTGAAAATGTTTCTTTTGGTTATACTAAGGATAAACTTTTAATGAAGAATGTTAATTTCACTGCTAAGGCAGAGCAAATGGTTGCAATAGTTGGTCCTACTGGTGCTGGTAAAACAACCCTTATAAATTTATTAATGAGATTTTATGATATAAATGGTGGTAGAATTTTATTTGATGGTGTAGATATTTCAAAAGTTTCAAGAAAAGAATTAAGAGCAAATTTTGGTATGGTATTACAAGACACTTGGCTATTTAAAGGGACTATTGCTGAAAATATTGCCTATGGTAAACCTGATGCTACTCGTGAAGAAATAATTGAAGCTGCTAAACTTGCAAAATGTGATAGTTTTATTCGTAAGTTGCCACAAGGTTATGATACTATAATCACAAGTGAAAATGGTATGGTTTCACAAGGGGAACAACAATTATTGACAATAGCTCGTACAATTTTACCTGATCCAAAAGTTATGATACTAGATGAAGCTACATCAAGTATAGATACTAAAACTGAAAAGGATATACAAGCTGTTATCAGTGAGCTTATGAAAGGTAGAACAAGTTTTGTTATTGCTCACAGACTTTCAACTATTAGAAATGCAGATTTAATTTTAGTTATGAAAGATGGAGATATAGTTGAACAAGGTAATCATGATGAACTTTTAAAAATTAATGGTATCTATGCTAATTTGTATAATACTCAATTTAACCAATAATTTAAAAAACCACTCGTTGAGTGGTTTTTCTTTTACTTTTTAAAAATAAGTGCACTAATTTTTAAAAATTATTTGTTTAAGTGTTTTAATAATCTTTCACTTAGAGTAGCAATATTAGCTTTTAAAATTCTCATTACTTCTGTTTCAGAAGCTCCCTTTAAAGTTTTTAAAGTTCTAGCACAAACTTTTACTTTTATTGGACTACCATTAACAACTAATGTTGTAACTTGTAAGTTTGGTTTCCATACTCTTCTAGTTAGTCTATGAGAGTGAGATATTTGGTTTCCACTGATTAAGCCAGTTCCTGTAATTTCACATCTTTGCATACTAGCACCTCCTTGATATACTTTTTTATACAATACATCGTATTTTATCATTTAATTTATAAAAAATCAAGAATAAAAATCTATAAAATTCTTTTTTTTATTAAATGGTAAAAAATTTCACAAAATAACTTAAATTTTAATGATTGATTTTGATTGAAAAAGAACGAAAATGATTGTATAATTAATTATACAAAAATAATTTAGTTAATATAAATTCTGATTTTTCTTGAAAAAATTTTTAATAATTGTTAGTTATATATATTGATTACTTGACAGCCTATAATGTTTCCAGAGCTCACAAAAGGCTCTTTCAACATTATAGGACATCGCAGTAATCTTATTAAAAACTATTTTAAGATTGTTTTTCAAGAAAAATTAAGAATATAGTTCATTTATTTAATTATACAATCATGTAAAAAGGAAAAGATATGTTATTTGAAGACAGAATTTCACTCATTTTAAAACTTATTGAACAAAACGGTAGTATTGAAAATTCGAAAATTATTAAAGATTTGAAAATTAGTGAAGCTACTCTTAGAAGAGATTTAGCTTATCTTGAAAAAGAGGGCAAAATTAAAAGAGTTAGAGGAGGTGCTATTTTAAAAAAGGTTGCCAGAAAAGAGATAGCAATCAAAGAAAAAAATTTTAATAAAGACAGCAAAAAGAAAATTGCAAAATTGGCAGCTCAATTTATTTCTGATGGAGATTATATCTATTTAGATGCTGGGACAACTACCTATGAAATTATTGACTATATAAAAGGAAAAGATATCAAGGTTGTAACAAATGGAATTATACATTTAGAAAAGCTTATAGCTAATGATATTGAAACCTATTTAATAGGTGGAAGAATTAAAAAAAGTACCTTAGCCATTGTAGGGGTTAAAGCTCTTAGAGATTTATCAGAATTCAGATTTGATAAGGCTTTCATTGGAATTAATGGAATCAATGAAAATGGTTACTCAACTCATGATATAGAAGAAGCTTTAATAAAAAAACAAGCTATTGATAATTCTAATAAGGCTTTTATTTTAGCAGATAGCTCAAAATTTGATATCGTATACTTTGCTAATGTTGCAAAACTTGAAGAGGCTACAATAATAACTGATAAAAAAGAAGTAAATAAAAACATAATAAAACATACACAAATAATAAATGATTAGAAAGGAGTACCTATGATATATTCAGTGACTTTGAATCCCTCCATCGACTTTATTGTTAGAGTAAAGGATTTTCAATTAGGTGAAACTAACAGAGCCTATGAAGATAACTTCTTTGCTGGTGGTAAGGGAATAATGGTATCAAAACTCTTAAAAAATGTTAAGACTGATTGTGTAAATCTTGGTTTTTTAGGAGGATTTACAGGAGCATTTATAGAGCAGAATTTAAAAAAATTAAATATTTTATCAGATTTTGTAACTGTAAATGAAAACACAAGAGTAAATGTTAAATTAAAAACTGAAACTGAAACTGAAATTAATTGTCAAGGTCCAAAAATCTCTGATAATGAAAAAGAAGAATTCTTAGATAAAATAAGAAAAATTAAAAGTGATGACTTTGTTATTTTATCTGGTTCAGTACCTAGTAATCTTGGAAATGATTTCTATATAACTATCATAGAAATTTTAAATAAAAATGGAGTTAAATTTACTCTTGATAGCAGTGGAGAAACTTTTAGCAAATCTTTAAAATACAAGCCTTTTTTAATAAAACCTAATAAAGATGAATTAAAAGAATATGCCAAAAGAGAATTTAAAAATAATCAAGAAATTGTAAATTATGTTAGAGAAAATCTTGTAGATAAGGCAGAACATGTAATTATTTCTTTGGGAGGAGAAGGAGCTTTATATATAGATAAAAATTTTTCACTTTTTGCTTATCCATTAAGAGTGAAAGAAAATGTGGTGAACACTGTTGGTGCAGGGGACTCAGTTGTTGCTGGTTTTGTAAATTATATGCTTAAACATAATGATGTAGAAAGGGCATTTAGATTTGCAGTGGCTTGTGGAACAGCAACAAGTTTCTCTGAAGATATAGGAGAATTAAACTTCATTGAGGAAATATATAATAAACTGGTTATAGAAAGGAAGTGCTATGGAAATTAAAGATTTACTAAAAAAAGAGCTAATGATAATGGATTTAAAAGCCTCAACAAAGATGGAAGCTATTGATGAAATGGTGGCAAAATTAAAAGAAAAAAATATTATTTCTGATGAAGTAGTTTTTAAAGATTTGATTTTAAAAAGGGAAGAAAAAAGTTCAACAGGTTTAGGTGAAGGAATAGCAATGCCTCATGCCAAAACTTCTGTTGTAAACACTCCTGCTGTTCTTTTTGCAAGGTCAAATAAAGGTATAGACTATGATGCTTTGGATGGTGAACCTGTCTATATTTTCTTTATGATAGCTGCCTCAGAAGGTGCTCATGACTTACATATAGACACTCTTGCTAAATTATCTAAAATGTTATTAAATGATGATTTCACACAGTGTTTAAAAACTTGTGGTACTCCTGATGAAGTCTATGCTCTTGTGGATAAATATTCTGAAAAACCACAAGAAGCTATTAAGAAAGAAGTAAAAGAAGCTCAAAGCACAAATAGAAAAAAAATACTTGCTGTAACTGCTTGTCCAACAGGTATAGCACATACATATATGGCAGAAGCTGCACTTAAAGAGGCAGGAGAAAAATTAGGAGTAGATGTTAAAGTTGAAACTAATGGAGCAGATGGAATTAAAAATAATTTAACTGCAAATGATATAAATGAAGCTGTTGGAATTATAATTGCAGCAGATAAAAAAGTTGAAACAACTCATTTCAATGATAAAAGAGTTATAGTTACAAGTACAGCAGATGCTATAAAAAATGCTGAAACTTTA
>ERZ773042.2442-NODE-2442-length-10106-cov-2.711869_pt1 | contig 10106 bp, 8 predicted proteins | sample MGYA00511664_ERZ773042 | MGnify/ENA primary metagenome ERZ773042 (study PRJEB29015, sample SAMEA2737984) | human oral metagenome | biome: human oral; feature: human-associated habitat; material: dental | place: China | collected 2036 ... | reverse complement strand
AGGGAGTAGTCGATTGATACCGAATTCGCGCTTGGATGAACGCGTGTCGTCTGACAAAAGTTGTATCTTATTGTAAATTTCCGTAACCAAACATATGTAAAGATTGGAACTTGAGGAGGTGTTCTTCAGGTTTTGCCCTTATAAAGAGTGCGTTATGACTACGATAAGGAAGGGATATAATGTTCGCTGAAAGAAAAAGGTCCTCTTTGTTGGCTGTTGTTTTGGCAATGATCTGGGTGTTTGCAGAGGCGGGAGGGCTGTTTGCCGCGGAGGGCGGGACCAGGACCATCGTCGACGCGACCGGGCGCGAGGTGAGAGTTCCCGATCGGCCTCAGCGTATCGCGATCGGGACGACGGTCCTTCCGAACATGGTTTACGCTCTGCAGGGACATGCACGAAACATCGTTGCCATCAACCCGGCGTCCTATGCCGGGTGGCAGATCGGCACGTTTCGGTTTCTCGCACCGGAACTCGAGAACGTCAATACCTCGATGATCAACAACGATTTTTCCCTCAATGTCGAGGCACTGGCCGAGGCGGATGTCGACCTCGTCCTGAACTGGGACTCGCAGATGGATTCGGCGAAGCAGCTCGAGGCGATAGGGATTCCCTGCGTGCTCTTCCGGTCTGCGACCGACCTTGCCTCCCTGAAAGAGCTCCTTGCATTGCTTGGCGATGTGTTGAACTGCCGTGAGCGCGCCGAGGAAGGGCTCGCTTGGTATCATGAGACCGAGGCTTACTTCAAGGGGAAGGATGCCTCGGTTGCGGCACTTGCCGAAGAGGACAGGCCGAAAGTGCTGCACTTCCAGAGAGCGTCGAAGTTTCAGGTCTACGGCGGCGGGATGAACCACTACGTTACGGAGATCGAGGGCGGCAGAAATTTCAAGCTGCCGGTAGGCAGGGCCGCTCCAACGATGGAAGATGTCCTTGTTTTCGATCCCGACATCATATTCATCAGCAACTTTGACGATGTAACCCCACAGGGCTTTTACGAAAATCGCCTTGACGGCCAGGACTGGAGCGGGATAAGCGCCGTGAAGAATCGCCGCGTCTACAAGGTCCCTGCCGGTCTCTACCGATGGGCTCCTCCGAACTCCTTCGAGAAGCCGCTCTACATGAAGTGGACGGCTGCGATCGTTCAGCCGAAGCTTTTTTCTGACATCGACATTCGAAAGGAGATCAGGGATTTCTACGCCTCGTACTACAAATACAATCTGACGGAAGAGCAGATCGACACGATCCTGCGGGTTCGCCTGAACGAACAGAGCCGATAGCCGAAGCGTATCATGCGAAAACTATCCTGTCCTGTACTGATCACGTTGCTCGTCGTAGTGCTCGTCGTCGTGTTTTTCATCGCTTTGTGCGCCGGAAGGTACAGTATAAGAGTGACTGAGGTAGTGCGTATTCTGGCCTCGAGCGTCTTCGACGTAACGCAGACGTGGGACGACAAGGCCTACGGCGTCATCTTCACGCTTCGCCTTCCCCGGACGATTGGCGCCGTCCTCGTCGGTGCCGCTCTGTCTCTCGCCGGTGCCGCGTATCAGGGGGTCTTCAAGAATCCCCTCGTTTCGCCGGATTTGCTTGGGGTGTCGTCGGGTGCCTGCGTCGGCGCGGCGATCGCGATTTTGCTCGGGATGAACTCGCTGGGCGTGCAGGCACTGGCTTTTGCCGTCGGTATCGGCGCGGTCACCCTGACGATGCTGATCCCGCGTCTGTTCCGCAGCTCGTCGATGATGATGCTCGTGCTCTCCGGCGTGATCGTCCGAGGCATGATGGACTCGGTGGTTGGTATCATCAAGTATATTGCCGACCCCGAGACACAGCTGGCCGACATCACCTATTGGACACTGGGCAGCCTTGTCAAGGTCCTGTCCTCGGACCTCTTCGCGATTGCGCCGGTGATCGCCGCCGGGTGCCTGATGGTCCTGCTGCTGAGCTGGAGGATCAACATCCTCTCGCTGGGCGAACAAGAGGCGCGGGCTCTCGGCGTGCATGTCGGCTTCGTACGGGGTGTTGTCATCCTCTGTTCGACGCTGCTCACCGCTTCGGCGGTCTGCGTCTGCGGAACGATTGGCTGGGTCGGTCTTGTCATCCCCCATCTGAGCCGTATCACGGTCGGGCAGGACAACACGAAGTCGATACCGGTCAGCCTCCTGATGGGGGCCATCTTCATGGTGGCGATCGACACGCTCGCGCGTGTGCTTACGTCGCTTGAACTGCCGCTCAGCATCCTGACCGGGATTATCGGGGCACCGTTCTATTTCATGGTGCTCGCTGGACAGAGGATGAGCCTCTCGTGATACGGAGGGCCCTTATTGATGCTGCTTGAAGTCAGAGATCTTTCGTTTTCTTATCGGGGCTCCGGCCGGCAGATATTTCGAGATGTGAACCTGAGCCTCGCCGCTGGCGAGGTGCTGACGATACTGGGGCCGAACGGCGCGGGAAAATCGACCCTGCTGAACTGCCTTGCCAATCTTTTGACGCCGAGCAGTGGTAAGATCTTTCTCGACGGTTGCCCTCTGTCGAGGATGCGGCTTAGAGATGTGGCCCGGATCATCGGTTTCGTGCCGCAGAATCACAATGCGATGTACGCTTATACCGTGCGCGATTTCGTCGTGATGGGGCGAGCTCCGCATCTGGGGATGTTTCGCAGGCCGTCGGCGGCCGATTATGCTCTCGCCGACTCGGTGATGGGCGAGCTGAATATTCTTCATTACGCCGACAGGCCCTATACGCGGATCAGCGGCGGAGAGCGCCAACAGGCTCTGATTGCACGCGCTCTCGTCCAGGAGCCGAAGATACTCATGTTCGACGAACCGACGAACCACCTGGACTTCGGCAATCAACTCCGGACGGTCAACAAGATTGGCGAGCTTACGAAGAAGGGCTATGCGGTCGTCATGACGACGCACATGCCGGATCATGCGATGCGCCTCGGCGGCCTGACCGCGATATTGAACCGGAGGGGAGAGTTCCTCTGCGGCAGCGCCGACGAGGTGATCACCGAGGAGAACTTGCGCGATATCTATCAAACGGACATTCGCATCGTCTATGTTCCCGAGGCGGGATATCGCATCTGCGTCTTCGCAAGAAACTCAAGCTAGGGAAGTTTCGGACTGCGTCCGCCATTGGCGGATATTTCATTTTTCACAGGAGGTTCTAAGATGAGCGAGATCCACGTGTTGGAAAGAGGCGTCCATTTTTCGTACAGCTTTGACGAGATGCTTAAGTATCATGGCACCGAATACCCGGGCGGGGTTGCGCATGCCTTTAAGGTCATGGAGAGGGCCTTTCCGCTGCTCTCCGACAAAACGCCTCCGGAGCGGCGGGAGATCTCTCTCGTCACGGCGTTCGGGGGGCCGGGGGGCCGGGATGCGTTTGAGATGGTCACGCGGTGCGTGACCGACGGTCGTTTGCATGTCGACAAAAATCTTCCCGAGGCGGCTGACGCGATCGAGAGCCCCGGAGGCCGATATTATTTTCGCTTCACCTACAGAGGGCGCTCCGTCGAGATAACGATTCGCCCCGGTCACGTGCGGGATGAGTTCATCCAGCTCGCCAGGAAAAAGGACAGGACTCCCGAGGAGGAGACAGAGCTTGCAGGGATGAAGCGTGAAATGGCCGATCGGCTGATGGCATCGAAGGCCGAGGATATCTACGACGCTAAAGTTCTCTGAAAGTCGGCGCTATGAAGTACGCGACTTTAGGCCGGATGGAGGCTGAGGCGTCGCGCGTGGCGTTCGGCATGCGGCAGCTGGACGACCCCGCCGATATCGAACGCCATGCGGAGAACGTTGTCTACGCTTACCGGCGTGGGATCAACTTCTTCGAGACGTCGGTCTCCTATGCGGAGGGGAAGGCCGAGACGATTCTCGGCAGGGCAATTCGGGAGATGAAGCGCGGCGAGCTGCCTTTTTACGTCATGTCGAAGTGTCATGCTGCCGAATCGGGAGCGTTTCGCCGCAACTTGGAGTCCTCGCTCGAACGCCTTGGGCTTGATACGCTAGACATATTTACCTGTCTTTGGGGCGTGAAGAGCCTGAACGAGTGGCTGGGGGCGGTGCGCTTCGGCGCCGTGAAGGAGCTCGAACGCGCTCGTGACGAGGGATTGATCCGATATATCGCGATCACGAGTCATATGAAGGATGACGATATGAAGCGGGTTATGTCGGATTATCCGTTCGACCTCAACATCATTGGTTTCAACGTAATCAACGCGCGCTTTCGCATGGAGGGGCTGAGGGCGTCGTTCGAGAGCGGGGCGGGAAACATCGCGATGTGTCCGCTCGGATCGGGCAGGCTCGTGATGTTTAAGGATGTCTTCGGCGCAATCCGGATAAGAAAGGACCGATCCCTTGTCCAGGCGGCGTATGACTATGTGCTGTCGTCCCCGTTCGTCCACTCGGTGATCGGGGGCTTCAACGAAAAATCGGAGATAGACGAGGCCGTGTCGGCGGTCGAGACGCATGTTCCGTATACTGCCGAAGAGATGGCGCTGGTGCAGGAAAGGCTTGCGGCGCGGATTTCGCCTTTGGAGCACGAAAGGCGCTTTGAAGTGGCGAAAGCGATCAATGAAAGGCCGTACATTCTGCGCGAGGAAGCGGCGGAGCTGTTCGGCGTCTACCCGATGAGCCTCTGAACGCCGTGTCTCAACGGAGCTTTTTCGGGGGGGGCGGCTAGCGCGGGGCCGCGGAAGGAGGGCTCCTAGGCCCTCTCCCCGACGATGAGGTAGCCGGGGCAGTGTAAAAAAACAACCTGTTGGGCGTCAGTGCAGGCCCGTTTTCATCAGTTTCTCGTAAAGCGCCTCCCGAACGTCCCATCCCAGGGCGGAGGCGGCGTACTCCACCACATACCAGGGCCCCGGGCGCACCCATACGCCGTCTCCAGCCGCGCTCATCTTCGCGAACCGCTCGGGGTCCCCAAGCACCCGCAACGGGGCCGGCGGACGCCAGTCGGCGGGGAGGTTGTAGATATCCTTCTCGGTGCCGCTCAGGAACTCCGCACCGCACCGGGCCCATTCGGCGTCAAGCTCCTCCAGATCACGGCTCCGATAGCGGTGATAGTCTTTGAATCGACGCTCGCTGACGACCCGGAGTTCCTCGTCCCGCAGGAATCGGGCGAAGCTCTCCGGGGCCCCGATCGCGGAAAAGGCCAAGACGGGAGTAGCGGGTGCGGGGGACTCGCAGGGATGCAGCGTTCCGTTCCATTCCGCCCAGCTGCCGCTCCGGAGCGGGGAGATTAGGATGCGCTCGGCGGGGACATGGCGCTCCACCGACGCTCGAAGGTCGGCCAGGGTCTCCAGGACGGCCTCTGGTCGACCTTGGTCAGCACAACGAGGTGCGCCCCCCCGAGGGTGGATATGGGCTCCCGCAGGATCCCCTAGGGGATCAAGGTCTCGTTGCCGAAGGAGCAGGTCGCGTCGATCAAGACCGCGTTGGCGTCCCGGCCCAGCCGAAGGTAGGGAGGAAGTAAGCAAAAACCCCCTCAGTGAGGGGGTTTTCTATTTCTGAATCCCTTTTGAAACGGGATTTTCGCTTCTGGTGGAGCTAATGGGATTCGAACCCACGACCTCTTGAATGCCATTCAAGCGCTCTCCCAACTGAGCTATAGCCCCAAGGCAAACGGAAGCATTATACAGATTCCTTCCGACCTTGTCAAGAAAAATCCCTTCTGGACTGCACGCTTTAAGTTTGAAAGCGAGTTCGTCAGAGCGACGTGCCGACCACCTGGCCCGTGAGGCTTGGCGCGGAGGCGGCGCTTTCGTTCTCCGAAGCGTCCTTCTGCCAGAGGATGGCGACGCCCGCCCACGTCATGGCCAGGGCCACCAGAGGGTTCAGCCAGTTCATGAAGCAGTAGGGCAGGTAGTCCAGCGTCGCCACGCCCAACACGGAGCTGACGTAGACGCCGCAGGTGTTCCATGGCACGAGCACCGAGGTCATGGTCCCGCTGTCCTCCAGGGAGCGGGACAGCATGGTGGGGGCCAGCCTGCGGCCGTTCCAGCTGCGCTCCTCGAAGGCGCGACGGAACATCCGGCCCGGCACGATAATGGACAGGTACTGTTCGCTCAGGAAGACGTTGGAGAGGAAGGCGGAGGCCAGCACCGAGGCCACCATGCCGAACACGGACCGCACGTGGCGCATCAGGGCCTCCAGGATCACGTCCAGAAACCCGCAGACCTCCAAGATGCCCCCCAGCGATAGGGCCACGGCGATGAGGCAGATGGTCTCCAGCATCGAGGTCATGCCGCCGCGGGTGAAGAGCTGGGTCAGGAGATGCCCGATCGACGAGAACACCTCCGGGTCCACGGAGAGCGCCGGAGAGCCGGAGAGGAAGATGGAGCTGAAGGCCTGCGTCATCGTCGAGATGGCCTCCGGTGTGTCGGCGGCGGCGAACTGGCCCAGGTGTGCCGGCTCGTAGCCGGAGAAGAGGACCATCAGCGCGTCGTGGGCCGAGGAGCCGTTGGCCAGAGACAGGACGATCCCCCCCAGGATGCCCGCCACGATGCCCGGAATGGCGGGGACCTTGAAAAAGGCCATGACCAGGATGATCAGGGGGGGGATGAAGGCCCAGAAGGAGATGGAGAACTCCGCCCGCATCATGTCCTGGATCAGGAGGATGCGGCCGCCGTCCGAGCCCTGCGCGGAACTCCCCATAAAGAGCGAGATCACGAGGGTGATGAGGAGCGTCGGCAGCGTGGTCCACATCATGGCTCCGACGTGGTCGAACAGGTTGCTGCCCGAAACCGCCGGGGCCAGGTTCGTCGTGTCCGAGAGGGGGGAGAGCTTGTCGCCGAAGTAGGCCCCCGATATGACGAAACCGGCCGTGACGGGAAGCGGCAGGCCGAGGCCTGCGCTGATGCCGATGAGGGCCACTCCGACGGTGCTGGTGGTGGTCCAGCAGCAGCCCGTGGCCAGGGCCACCACCACGCTGATCAGGAGCGACGCGCAGTAGAAGAACCGCGGGCTCATCACCCCGAGGCCATAATAGATCATCGTGGCGACGACGCCGCTCTGGATCCAGCAGCCCACGAGGCAGCCCACGAGGACGAGGATCAGGATGGCCTGAATGGAAACCTGGATGGCGTTGCAGATGCCGCGCTCCAGGTCCACCCACGAGCACCTGAGCCACGACAGGCCCACCGCCGCGGCAAAGACCGCCGCGAAGAGGAGGGGGACCTGTGCGGGAAGCCCCAGCCCCAGATGAGCGCCCGACGCAAACTCCACATCGACGACGCCCAGAGTGACGATCAGCGCGCAGCAAAGCAGAACGAAAAGAGATAGGACAAGACCCGGTTTACGAGATAACTGCATCCCGACATTCCCCCCACACCAAAGATCTGCTGTCGTTTTTTACCTTGTGTTGAGGCTTCGACTATTCCCGGACAGGGTCCTTTAGCGCGAGAGGAATGATTTTGCGTATTGGTCTTCCCCGGCTTACTTCGAAGTCAGGTGCATTGTAAAACATTCTGGTGAAAATGCAAGAGGGAAAACGCGGCGCGGCCCCCTGCGGCTGAAGGGTTGCGGGGGCCGCCGCATCCTTGAGGACCATCCCTTCCCCTTGGAGCGCGACAAAAAAACGGCCCGCCCCGGTCAAGGGGCAGGCCTCCTCTGTATCTTTAGCATAAGAATCGTGCGTCACGCCGACTGCAGGAGCTCCTCCGCCGGGGCCGCTCGCCCCAGGGCGAGCGAGCGCGGCACGTCCAGCACGCGCTGGTTGTCCGAGCCGCGCCATGCCAGCGCCAGGCTGCGCCGCGCCTGGATGAAGGGCCCGTCCACCAGCACGTCCAGGGCGCGCAGGAGCGCCTCCCAGTCCGGCCTCCCCGCCCTCAGGAGCGCCTCCAGGGTGCAGCCCGTCCACGCCATGACGTGATACCCCCGCGCCCGTGCCGCGGCGGCGAGGGGCGCAAGGGCCGCCGCCTGACAGAAGGGCTCTCCTCCGCTCAGGCTCAGGCCGTCCAGCAGCGGGTTCGCCGTCAACCGCGCCAGGACCTCGCCGGACCGGATCGTCCGGCCCCCCTCAAAAGGCTGCGCCTCCGGGTTGTGACACCCCGGGCAGCCGTGTGGGCACCCCTGCACGAAGACCGCTAGGCGCAGGCCCGGTCCGTCCACGATGGAGTCCTCCACGATCCCCGCCAGCCGCAGTTCCGCCTCCAACCCTTCGGGCCTTAGCGCGGGCATGGTTCCGGTCCCGCGTGCTTCACGCGGTCGTGCTCCTCCGCGCGCTTGGCGTCGTTGAAGCGCTCAAGCGTCCCCACGAGGTAGCCCGTGATGCGACGGATGCGCTCGAAGGGTCGGCCCTCCTCCCGCCGGCCGCAGCCGGGGCAGACGTCGTCGATGACGCCCGTGTAGCCGCACACGGGGTCCCGGTCCAGCGGGTGATTGATGGCGCCGTAGCCGATGCCCGCCTCCTTCATGGCACGCACCACCTTCTGGAACGCGGTCAGGTTCCGCGAGGGGTCGCCGTCCATCTCGATGTAGGTGATGTGCCCGGCGTTCGTCAGGGCGTGGTAGGGCGCCTCCAGCCGTATCTTCTCGAAGGCGTTGAGCCGGTGGTACACGGGGATGTGAAAGCTGTTGGTGTAATAGCCCCGGTCCGTGACGCCGGGGATGACCCCGAACCGCTCCCGATCCAGGCGCAGGAAGCGCCCCGACAGCCCCTCGGCAGGAGTCGCCAGCAGCGTGAAGTTCAGCCCGTTCGCCTCCGAGGCCGCGTCCATGCGCCGGCGCAGGCGCCCGACGATCTCAAGCCCCAGCTCCTGGGCCTTGGGGTCCTCGCCGTGGTGGGCGCCCGTCAGGCTCTTGAGGCACTCCGCCAGGCCGATGAAGCCCAGGGAGAGCGTCCCATGCCTCAGCACGGGGCGCACCTCGTCGTTCCAGCCCAGCGTCTCCGAGTCCATCCACACGCCCTGCCCCATCAGGAAGGGGAAGTTCTTCACCCGCTTGCGCGACTGGATCTCGAGCCGGTCCAGAAGCTGCCGGACCACGAGGTCCGCCATGGCGTCGAGCCGCCGATAGAACTCCTCGAGGTCCCCCTCGCTCAGGATCGCGAGCCGCGGCAGGTTGAGGCTGGTGAAGCTCAGGTTGCCCCGCCCCGTCACCGTCTCCCGGCCCCGGTCCGCCACGTTCCCGATGACGCGCGTGCGGCACCCCATGTAGGCGATCTCCGAGTCCGGGTTCCCTGGCCGGTAGTAGCTCAGGTTGAAGGGCGCGTCGATGAAGGCGAAGTTGGGGAACAGGCGTTTTGCGCTGACGCGGCAGGCCAGTTGGAACAGGTCGCCGTTCGGGTCCTCCGGGCTGAAGTTCACCCCCTCCTTCACCTTGAAGATGCTGACGGGAAAGATGGGCGTCTCGCCGTGCCCCAGGCCCGCCTCCGTCGCAAGGAGCAGGTTCCGCGTCACCATGCGGCCCTCCGGCGAGGTGTCCGTGCCGTAGTTCAGCGAGCTGAAGGGCACCTGCGCCCCCGCCCTGCTGTGCATGGTGTTCAGGTTGTGGACCAGCGCCTCCATGGCCTGATACGTTTCGCGATCCACGTCCTGCTGCGCCTCTCGAAGCGCCGCCTCCTGAGCGCGCTCCACCGCCTCCCGCGGCACCCCAAGCCTCAGGAGCGCCTCCCGTTCCCGCGACTGACGCTCGTCCGTCGCCCCCATGCGGATGGGGCCGCCCTCCAGGCCATCGAGCACGTTCGCCAGGCCACCGTGGAACTCCAGCCCATCGTCGTCGTCGGAGCGCCGCTGGCGCATGCGAACCGCCTCTACAACTGCGCCGTGGTCATCCACGCCGGGCGGATCCTGGGAGTCGTCCCCAAGTCCTATCTGCCCGACTACCGCGAATTCTACGAAAAACGCCACTTCGCCCCCGGGGACGGGCTCGCCGGCGCGGCCATCCGCCTGCCCGGGGTCGCACTGCGCCCCGAGGCGCCCAGCACGCGTCGAGCCTCCCACCGGGTCGACGCCTTCGCCAACTACGGGGTCGCCCCCGACACCGTGCCCTTCGGCCCGGATCTCCTCTTCGACGCCAAAGACGTGCCCGGATTCACCTTCCACGTCGAAGTGTGCGAGGACATGTGGGTGCCGGTCCCGCCGTCGTCGCTGGCGGCCCTGGCCGGGG
>ERZ773042.2438-NODE-2438-length-10116-cov-4.883908_pt1 | contig 10116 bp, 3 predicted proteins | sample MGYA00511664_ERZ773042 | MGnify/ENA primary metagenome ERZ773042 (study PRJEB29015, sample SAMEA2737984) | human oral metagenome | biome: human oral; feature: human-associated habitat; material: dental | place: China | collected 2036 ... | reverse complement strand
TTTCATTATCTCCGCCTGCATTAGTCACTGTTTGGCCGCCCATAACAGCATCGCCTGCTTTCACAGTCTTAGCTGCAGTTACGGAGTCGAGATTCTTAAGATCTTTTGCCAATTGAAGTTCTAATTTGTCTGTACCGTTCGCCTTTACGTTGATGTTGCCGGACGCACTTGCAAAATTATCAGAATCCGCCTGTGTCACACCTTCACCTTGTACCTTTACCAAGGTATTTAATTTGTGTTTATTAACGGTGTTTTCATTGTTACCTGTGAATTGCAAACCATCATCCAAGGTTGCTACGTCGTGTTTCACTCCGTTTTCTTCAAGAACGAGACGAGTAATACCGGTACCATCTACAGCCGGTTTCGCGTCACCGCTCTTCATAGTAAGACCGTTTGCACCATTTGCACCGTTAAGATCGATGGAACCGTCTTTACCGTTGATAGCAACAGCAGAACCATCTTTACCCTTGACTCCGATGGAACCATCTTTACCTGTTGGACCTTCCTTACCGATTGCTAGATTATCATTTAACTTCAAATCATAAGTAGCTTGACCATTATTGTCAGTCTTAGCGATGAGCAAGTTTCCGTCAGTTCTGTTTTCTTGTCCATCTACCTTCACAATGGTATGTTTGCCGGCTAATTCTTTTACTTCGTTCAATTGACCACCATTAACTGCATCTTTGGAGTTAAGGGCTACGTTGCCGTCGGCAACATTCGTAATAGGCGCATTATTGGCATTGATACCGTTCGGAGTAATAAAGCTCTTTCCACCAACGGTCAATCCATTATTATTGATTACCGTAGTACCTGTTGTTACACTCTCTACATTTAGATCTTTAGCCAATTTGACATTCAACGTATCCGTGCCGTTAGATACCACACCGATATTGTTATCACTCAATTTAGACTCATCGGTCACGCCTCCGACAATATTAGTTTGAGAACCTAATTTTTGGGTAAACTTATTATCCGGAGCCGCAGCAGCTTTTACATCACCTGCATAAACTACGCCCTTATCTACTTCCGTAGTCACCGCATATAATTGGCTACCATTGATAGCATCAGTCGATGTAGCAGAAATGCGGCCTGCCGCCACATTAGTGATGGTCCGTTCTACACCCGCCTTGCCTACACTCACGGTGGAAGTCGGATTTACGCCAGCAAAATTATGAGCTACCCCATTAATCGTTGCGGATTGTGTCGCCACTGCTGCCGCTGTTTCAGAACCATTGCCGATAGCTACAGCATTTTCATTCGCTACCTTTGTATTGTTACCGAGAGCCACACCATTCTTTCCTGTTACGGATGCACTGCTCCCTACAATCATGGCACCATCAGCAGAAGCTGTGGAATTATTACCTACCGCATATGCATTATCCGTTGTGATGGTATTCTTATTACCGAAAGCTCCTGCCGTATTACCTTTAACCGTACCGGCAGTAACCTTTTTAATTTTATCGCCATTAGCTTCTGTAGTTTCCGTAATAGTCGCGGAACCAATCGTATTGCCATCACCGATAGCATAGGAATTGCTTCCATACACTTTATTTTCTACACCGAGAGCAGCAGATTTAGTACCGGATGTAGCGCCATCGGTCATATCAAAACCGACCGTATTCGTATCACCAATGGAAATGGCTTTATCACCATACGCACCTACCTGGCTACCTACGGCAAGAGAGTTTTTACCCCAGCTTCGTGCCATGACGCCGATACCAGTACTGGCAACACCTTTTGTCAATGAGTTAACACCGATTGCCGTGGAACCCGTACCAAGAGACTGCGTCATCATACCGATAGCCATACTGCCATGACCGATAGAAGCGGTATTTACATACTTTTTACTATCATTAAGTGCACCAGATCCCAATGTAGTTCCAGGGTATAGAGCGGCCAGTTCACGATTAAAGTTTTTTTGTGTCCCAGCAACCGCCATATCAGGCACTACTGTATTCAAATCAGGCTTCGCCGTTTCAATATCATCCCCACCGATGGCAATAGAGGAATGACCAATAGCTCTTACATCTCCACCGATACCTATAGATTGAGTGCCATACACCTTTGCCATACTACCGATAGCCGTGCCTTGAGAGTATTCAGGATTATCATCAGGATTGGTAACGCCCTTTCTAATGATGCTGGCTTCCGCTCCGGAACCAATAACCACATCACCACGAGAGCCGTAAGAATGAGCTTCCGCCCCCATGACAACTGCACCAGATCCTTCTTGATTATGATATTTGGATACCGAGCTTGTAGCTTGACGACCAATAGTAATATCGCCATTTTCCATTGCATGTGCTACATTACCAATGGCAATAGTACTTGCAGAATAAGAATCGTTTGCTCTTTTTTGTCCCCCTGCATGAGCGCCTTGACCTATAGCAACACTGTTTTCAGAGTTTGCATCGGAATGGGCCTGACGTCCTACTACGACCGTTTGAGTACCTTCCGCATTTGCTAAGGAACCAATCCCTATAGCATTTAATCCTGTTACAGTAGATGTGTTACCCATGGCGATTGCATTTTGACTCTTTGCCTTAGCATCGGCTCCCACTGCTACACTGGCCAATCCGGTAGCTTGAGATTTAAGACCATATGCCGAACTGTCTTGACCCGTAGCATGAGCTTGATCACCAACAGCAAGAGAATGTAGTGCCGTAGATAGAGATAAAGAACCTATAGCCGTCGCCCCTTGACCTGTAGCTTTTGCTTGGTCACCGATAGCGATAGCATATATATCAGTTGCCTGTGTTCTACTACCGAGGGCCACCGTATATTCTTTTGTAGTCGTAGCAGTATCCCCTACTGCGATACTGTTTTTATGAAATACAGAAGATCCAATCCCCGCATTAAATGATGCTTCTGCCACACCCGGCATTAAACATCCTGCCAAGGCAAAAGCGCATAAAAGTGCACCGAATGATGCATTTTTCTTTTCAAAAACGGTTCTGCTTTTTCCACCATTAGTAGCGATTTCGGAAACCACTACATAGCAATGCTTCACTCGACTCCAAATTACTTTATAAATGTGATTCATAATTTTCCTCCCTTTGGATTGAAAAACACACTCCCTAAAAAGACAAAATGATCTATGTCTCCTCAATACTACTATTATACATTCAAGGAGACATAACTCAAAGTTTTTTACAAAGATTTTATAAAATTATAGGTTGTAAATGATATATTGACGTTCTGTCATTGACCGTCCAGCCCCATTCCAAGGCATCGTATTGATAAAAGCTCTTTCCGGAGAAAAGTTTATTTGGTTTTATTTTTAAAAAGATCCTTTATCTCATTCGCTGCCAATGCTGTGTACGAACTGAATCATCAATACCGACGGAGAGGAGATAATCCCCAAAATGGTTACCCGTTGTCCCATAGGAACAACTGCACCATTGAGATCTACAAGAATAGTAGTCCCTTGAACCGTACGGAAATTCATGAGTCCGCCTTCCGCAGAGGATATAATTCTACCAACGGTACAGATTTTAGTCCTCATTGGAATCCCGGATAAATTCCACGCAACTTGATAACCATCTAGCTGATCTATGCGTAAAGCGCCAGGATTGACTTGATACCAATTGTTAAGATCGCTCTTTACAGGACCTTGAAAATAGCCTGCATCACGAGTTATCTCAACCTTAGGAGGTTTCCGTGTCATTATCTTTGAAGAAGAATCTTCAACATCTTTTCTGTAGCTCACCATGGGTTGATTTGAAAGACGATCTTCATAAGCCACTTTTTGAATAATCAGTATAGGTTGTTGAGCCTGATTATGGGCTATATAACCTGACGCCTGAAAAGGCGTGTAACTCATTATCTTGCCTCCATTTTCCATCATGGCAGAAATTTCTTGTCCCTCAGGTGTGACAAAACGATATACATTTTTTGCATAGGCCCCTTCAAACTGACCTCTTACGGTAATACCATCTGCCGCCGAGGCCATAGATCCCGACAGCAATAGTATTGATAACATTCCAATCACAAGAAAACAGAATTTTTTCATATGAAAGCCTTTCGCTTCGATTAACCGCGACCTTTGATAACGCGAACACGTTGAATATCAGGAGTACCATCTTTATGTTTAGAAATAGTATCCACTCTGATACGTTCAAGTTCTGGTTGGAATTCTTTAAGAGCTCTAGCCATTTGTTCATCGGCAACAGCACCGTTTTGAATAGCTCTGTAAATCAAAGCAGCCATTTCATAACGAGTCATCATGCGGTCTCCGCCAAACTTACCATCTGGGTAGCCAACGATGATGCCATTACCTGCCAATGTTGCCACATAGTCATATGCCCAGTGGTTTTCAGGCACATCTGGGAAGAATTGCATCTTATCCAAATCCAAGGAGTTAAGCTGTTTACCTTCGGATACTTTCATGAGTGCGCCCTTCATATTTTCAAGTTCCGCACGAAGATCCTTAAGTTCTTTCGCCATAGCTACTCTGGAAGTAGATACGTGATTGCCTTGACCAAGTTTCAAGCTAACGCCAGCATTCAACATGTTTTCGCCACCGCCGAAGGAACCACCTACACTAAATAGAGTATCTTCGTTTGGACGGTAGAATGCACCGATTGAAGCTGCGTGAGCGTCTTTATAGTTACCATAGCCTGCAGCGATATCCCATTTATCATCAGGATCGAAGTCTAGAGGATGAAGTGCTGCCAATGCCGCTGCACCTGCGCCAACTCTGTTCACACGGCTATCAATGTTCTTGATATTGCCGCCAATTTGTTTCAATTGGCTAACGTTAACGGCATCCGTATCAGCTGTACCTGCTGCAACATTAGTAATCTTCTTATTACCTGCATCGATACCGGTTTCTGTGATGCTAGGACCGTTCTTAATTGTCAAGCCACTATTGTTCATCACAGTGTTACCAGTTGTTACCGATTTAAATGTCGGTGTATCGATTACAGATACTTTGTAGTCTACACCACCATTTGCATTTGTTCCTTTAGTTACGCTAATATTGCTACCTTCCGATACAGAAGAATGTTTACCAGCTTCGTTGGAAACCAATTTCAATTGATCTTCGGTTGCCGCTTGTCCACTAGTGATATGAGCAGGATCCCAAGTCTTATTAGTCAAGTTATTCACTGTACCGCCTGTACCGTTAACAGTTACTTTACCTGCTTGGATTGTGCCTTCAGAACCTTTAATGGAGATTTGCTTATCAGGATCTGTTCCAAGAGTAACCTTATCACCTAATCCAACTGTATATTCTTTACCACCAGCAGCGTTAACGCCTTCTGTAACGGTTACGTTAGCATCCTTAGCTTTTACGGTTGTCGCTTTGGATGTACCGCCAATAGCAGCATTTAATTGATCCACATTGACAGCATCCGTTCCAGCAGTACCAGGTGCTACGTTAGTAATTTTTTGACCACCCGCATTCAAACCGTCTTTATTGACATAAGTTTTTCCGTTGATAGTCAAGCTACCGTTAGGACCTAGGTTAACATCTTTTTTAAGCTTAACATTTAGTTGAGCACCATCAGATATTACACCGATATTGTTATCTGTCAAGTCCGCAGAAGCACCGCCCTTGATGGATAACTTCTCGCCCAATTGCTTATTGATGTCTGCACCGGTATCACCAGCGAAGTTCAACCTTTCTTTTGCATATAATGCGGCTTGAACACCTACACTATACTTAAGCAAGGTGATTTTTTTGTATAACTTTCGTTGCCGCACCCGCATAGCGGGTGGTTTTATGATTCGCGACTACGTCTCGAACCAGTCTAAAGACAATAATAAAATGGGGTAGCAACTTCGACAGTTACTACCCTATTTATTGTCTATTTTAATCAGATAGTATGGTAGTATATAAGTCTTTAATTATATTATTCCTAATATAATTTATACCTATTAATCAATATGCGATACATCAATCAATATAAATAAAACTCAATACGGTATCTGATTAATTATTTTTTGTTAACTCTGACACGTTCGATAGTTGGTTGACCGTTAGCGTCTTTTGCAACTGTGTCCACGCGGAACAACGCCATTTCAGGACCAAATTCCGTTACGAGACGTTCATCTACGCTTACACCGTTCTGAATAGCACGGTATACGATTTGAGCGAATTCATAACGAGTCATCATGCGGTCTCCGCCGAATGTACCGTCAGGATACCCTTCTACCAATCCACGTTCAGAAAGTGCATATACTGCATCATAAGCCCAGTGATTGCTAGGTACATCCGGGAACAATGTTGTGCGATCCGCCTTCATATTCATGCCTGCCAAGCTATTGATGATGGCAGTCAATTTTTGAATTTGTGCATTTTGTACGGCTACGGTTTTCTTAAGTTCCAACACTTCCTTGCCAACAGCTACGCGGGAACGGGATACATTGCTATGAGCGCCGACTTTCACGGAAAGACCGGCATTAACAACGGTTTCACCATTACCCAATGTGGAGCCGATGCTGAGTTGTACATCCTCATTAGGGCGATAGAAAGCACCCAATGCAGCGGCATTACCATCGTGGAAATGACCATAACCGGCTGCGAAATCCCATTTTGCATCAGGATCGAAATCCAATGGATGTAAAGCGGCAAGAGCGGCAGCACCTGCTACACCTCGATTGATTTTTCTATCGAAACGAGAAATATTTTGACCGATATTTGTAATATTATTTTGAATGTTAGTTACATCTTGTTTAATGTTATTAACATCACCTTGGATGTTCGTGATATTCGTTGTGTTATTGTTGATTTGATTAGTAATATCATCAGCCAAGCTAACCTTGTAGTCCTTAACATTGCCGTTTGTCGTAGCATCTACTTTGATGTGATTACCTGCGCTAACAGTTGTTGAACCAACAGAATTTACTTGGTTTTGTAATTGTTTAAGTTGTGCCACGTTAACAGCATCTGTATCTTTTGAACCGGCTGCTACAGACGTAATTTGTCTAGTCACACCATTGTCCACATCGCCGACAGATACTGCAGCACGCGTCGATTTCCATGTAGCGTTCGTTTCAGTGGATGCAGCCTTTGTACTTGGATCATATCCAACTTCACCTTTATCAACGCCGGCCTTTGCTTCACTAGCGATAGCGGCACCACCTGCTACGGAAACATCTGTATTATGGCCTACGGCTACGGCATCATCGACCTTCATCGTTGTGCCGTTATCGCTGGAGCCCATGATAACCGCATGGTTAGCGTCCGTCACGGTACGTTTATCGCCAAGAACGAGCGTCCCTGTAGAGTTAGTTATATTATTTTCCGTACCGATTACGGTTGTATTTTTAACCTTATCCGCTGTATTATCAACACCCATGGAAAGGTTATTGGTGCTTTCATCACCCTTAGCACCCGTGATCGTGTTGTTGACACCGATTATGGATGTGCGCAATGTATAGTCGGCCTTATTACCACCACCGAGAGCCATGGTAGCACCGCCACTCTTAGAGTTTTTAATAGCGCCACGCAAACTATCAGCTAATGCCTTAGCAGAATTACCACCGTCACTTGGAGCCGAAATGGTAGTAATGGAATTTGTAATCTCATTGCCGGCACCCATTACGATGGAACCGTTGGAATTAAATGTTCTATTCGCTGTACCTACGATACTGTTCGCAATACCTGCATACCGGTTATTAGCGGTTTGCGATTCAATGCTGTTTAATGAACCGGTAATCGTAGCTCCAAAGTTTTTGATCGGGTTTGAAAAAAATCCACCGGTATATTCACTGGACATGATGTTATACACACCTGTATTCGTAGTGAAAGCACCATTACTGAAGCTGTTAGCACCGATGGTTGTAGCATATGCATTAAGAGCATAGGTTTTAGTCGTAGCACTATCTACATCGATATCACCCAACTTACCTTTGTAATTATGAGAACCGATCATGGTACTGCCGGTGCGCGCAAATGTATTATCACCGATAGCAACACTGCCCACAACTTTCGTAGGGTCTGCAGGGATTCTAACAGAAGAGAACGGACTTCCGCTGTAAGTCGTTTGACCTAGAGCAAAGCTTTTTTCTACGACACCTGTCATGTTTTCGATTTTTGCATTTTTACCGATGGCAACACTACCGCCTTGGCTGGCATAGTTGTCGATATAAGCACCATTACCTACAGCAACATCACCTGTAGCATCACTCGCACCATTGGAATACTTAATAAGGGCACCCTTACCAATAGCCACGTTTTCCGCTTTTGGTGCATTACTACCTGTACCAATAGCCACACCGTTACCGGAACCCGGGTTATTATCCGGTGCCGCATAGGCAATGCAAAGACTAGACATTAATACACCGTTAATCAACAGTGTTAATAAACGTTTCCGTTTGTTCATATCGTTCAATCCCCATTTCATAAACATTAACTTCGTCTCCATCGGCGAAACTTTTATCACAAAATCATGATAATTACATGAATATTATAGCACATTGAAAAAATCTGTAAACGTTTTACATAACTCGTTGCAAAACCTCATAAATATAGGCTAAACCGTTTTAACAAAGAGGACAAAACGTCTAATATAACATATATCCATTTATTAATTTTACTTCATAAACTTTCCATATGAATACAAAAAGAGATGGCCAATCTCCTTTGATCAGCCATCTCTTTTTTAGTGAGAAATGCTATGTCATTTCCTTTTTCTTAATGAGAAATAGTATTTCATTTCCCTAATAATATGCTATGATACATCGATTATTTTGTTTTTTCAATGCGAGATCCATAGTTATCTCTGTAGTCGTTTTGGTCAACATCGTCTTTATCGTTGATGCGAACACGTTCTACCTTATTGCGATCATTATCGCCGCCGGACACACGATCCACACGGAATCTATCGATATTTCTAATAGATTCGAGTTCGGAGCCAAATTCATCAACAGAACGCGCCATATTTCCATCTGCAGGTGCACCATTTTGTAATGCTCTATAGATAATAGCCGCATATTCATAACGTGTTAACGTACGATCGCCTTTGAATTCTCCATCAGGATAACCTTGTAAGTATCCACGTTCTCCCAATGTCTTAACATATTGATATGCCCAGTGATTTTCAGGAACATCAGGGAATACCATGGCATGACGAGAGCCGTTTCCAGGAACCGGAGCTTGACCGGATTCATAAGCTTCTAATTTCTTAGTCAACATTTCTACTTGTTGTTTCAAGCCCAACACGTCTTTTGCTACGGAAACGCGTGAACGAGATACCGTATTATTTTGACTAAATTTCCAGCTTACCCCTACGTTAAGCATGTTTTCGCCGCCACTGAAAGAACCGCCTACGCTGACCATAGTGTCTTCATTAGGACGATAGTATGCACCAATAGCAACGGCATTTGTGCCTTTGTAATTACCATAGGAAGCCGCGAAATCCCATTTATCATCAGGATCGAAGTCTAGCGGATGTAAACCGGCTAACGCAGCGGCACTAGCGCCTACACGGTTAATTTGTGTACCTAATTTAGAAACGCGACCACTTAAACCATATAATTGGCTGCCGTTTACAGCATCTGTGCTGTTTGCGGAAACTTCGCCAGGTGCTACGTTTACAATCTTGTTGCCACCGTTGTCTAAACCGTCTTTAGTAACAGAAACAGGCTTGCCGGCTGTACCGTTTTCGATAGTCAAACCGTTGTTAGTTAAGCTGCTGTCACCTGTTTTTACTGTTGTCGCATTAACGTTTGTAGCATTGACTGTATTAGCATTTACAGTGTTAAGACCTTGCAAGTCTTTTGCCAAGCGTAATTTCAAGGTATCTGTGCCATCGGAAACAACACCGATATTAGCCTCATCCACTAATTTACTTTCATCGGAAATGCCACCCTTAACATTGACTTGAGTGTTAAGCTTCTTCTTGATAACGTTACCGCTGTCACCACCGTATTTCATGCCGTCGTCTTTGGTTGCCACTTGATGAGTCGTACCATCTTCATCTTTATACTTGATGCGAGTGATTTCTTTATCATCAAGGTTAGGATCGCCTTTTTCAACGGTGATATCAGCACTGCGTCCATCTTTACCGTTTAATCCGATATGACCAATGCCGTTTTTACCGGACATAGATACAGCATCTTTACCGTCTTTACCGGAAATGCCTACCTTTCCATCTGTACCGTCAGCAC
>ERZ773042.2437-NODE-2437-length-10117-cov-38.603359_pt1 | contig 10117 bp, 8 predicted proteins | sample MGYA00511664_ERZ773042 | MGnify/ENA primary metagenome ERZ773042 (study PRJEB29015, sample SAMEA2737984) | human oral metagenome | biome: human oral; feature: human-associated habitat; material: dental | place: China | collected 2036 ... | reverse complement strand
AACTTCAGCAGAAGTTTCCGCCGCCAAAACTCTATTTTTCATATCTGTTATTATAACATGTTATAGCATTTACAATGTAATTATTGAATATTCATCAAACTAATACACAATTCTACGATTTAGAAATCTTATTCAAATCATCATACCCATCATAATCATTAATTATTGAATAACCAACAACAGCACGGATTACATCACCTATAGTCAAAATACCTACGGTTCGCTTCTTACTATCAACAACCACGAACATATAGTTATGCACTTTAAGGAATGCTGCGATAGCTTGCTCAAGATTTTGAGTATTTTTTATATAATATACAGGTGTTCTCATGACTTTGAGAGCAATTTTGGTTTTATCTGTATCAATAGAAATTACATCACTCAGATAAATGGTTCCGACTACATTATCTAAATTATCTTTGATAACAGGGAAACATACATTACCAGTTTTGTGTAAATTATCAAGTAAAAGTGGCCCTATCACATCATCATGATTAACTGTTTTCAAATCAGACCGTAAAGTCATAATATCTTCTACTTTTTTATGCGCAAATTTAAGACCGTTTAGTAGCAATTTCTTTTCATTTGCAGTCAACACACCAGAACTCTTTGCAATAACGTGTGCAATCTCATCTCTTGATACTATTTTAGGAGAGTTTTTAAATTTTGGACTTAGTTTCTTTGATCCACCATATAAAAATCGTAATTTATAACCATTACGGCAAGCAAAATGTAAAACTTTTAATTCATAACTATTGTATATTCTTTGGCAAAAATTATTAAAAAATTGCCAATTAGAAATCATCACACAACTAATCACACCCAGCATAGTTATAGCAGCCCCTATATAACTATGTAAATAAAAAAGAACAGAAGAGACAAAACTAGCAGAAACAATTCCATAAATTAGCTTAATCCAATAATAGATATCCACAAAACATTCTGCACGTAAAATTTCTATATCGTTATAATCAATATCTTTATTAGATGTGTTTAAACGGCGCCTGATTTCAAAATCACTAAATTTACTATAGTTCGGATTAATCGCACCCAACACCAGCATTGCTAAGTAGCTAATCATCGCTATAAATATAAAAACCATTTACATTTATATTACCATAAAAATTATTGCACTCATGTTATTTTTTTATTATAATAAATTAAATATTAGAGGAGATTGGTAAATTATTATGAATGCAAAGACTTGGATTATTTTCGGGGCTGCGTCAATTGCAATTTTGGCGGGTTTAATATTTTTTTCTAAGCAAAATTCACTTGATGTAAGTAATGTTGATAAATTTAAAACTATTATCAGTCAGCAAGATGCAGATAATGTAAAGTCTGGTATTCCAGACAGAACCAATGGCAATAAAGATGCAAAAATAGTTTTAATTGAGTATGGCGACTACTCTTGCCCAGGCTGTACAACATTAGAAAGCAATATAAAAAAAGTTTTAAAAGATTACGGTAAAGAAATATCAGTAGTATTTAGACATTTTCCTATTACAAGTATTCATCCTAATTCAAAAATAGCCGCAGCTTATGCCGAGGCAGCAGGATTGCAAGGTAAATTCTGGGAGATGCATGATAAACTATTCTCTAATAGAACCGACTGGTCAGGTGTTTCGGCAGATAAGCGCGATAAGATATTTGATGAATATGCAAAACAAATTGGTCTAGATATGGATAAACTAAAGAAAGATATTTCTAGTAATAAAGTGGCACAAAAAATCGCTTTTGACCAAGCTATAGGTAAAGCTAGCGGAGTTAGTGGCACACCTAGTGTATTCTTAAACGGCAGATCACTCAAACAAAACGAATTCAGCAATGAAACAGAGCTAAGAAATACCATTAAACAAGCAATAGAGTCTACTAAAAAGTAGCCTAGCCAATAATAATTTATCCTACTCAGAATTCTAAAATAAATATTACGAAACTATATAATTTTGCCAATCAGCCGGTACAACATCAACTGTAATTTTCTTATTTCGGCTTGATATAACTTTAATATCAATAGACATAACTCTTATTTTCCAGCCTTTAGTATTTATAATTAAAAAGGCACAAATTGTATATTATCACATAAATATAATTATTGCAATAGTGATCCTACAAAAGCTTAGAGCGACGTACCAAAATTACAATTAGTAGCATAATAACTACAGTTATTCCCAAAACAAACCAATAGGCCCATGGCTCATTAGCAAAAGGTAAGGCTACGTTCATGCCATACATACCATAGAAAATATTGGGTACAGTTACCACTAACATAACAATAGTAAGAGTTTTCATTCTTAGATTTAGAGTATTATTAGCAACTGTAGAATATACATTATATAAACTAGCAACCGAATGCTCCGATGACTCGACACTAGCAAGTAATTGGCGTAGATATAATAAAATGTCATCAATCGCCTCAATCATATCATGATTGGAAGCAATATCTTGATTATCACGCAAACGCTCTATTAAAGAAATAATAGCCCTAAGATTATATTTATAGATAGCTATATTATCTTCTATTGTAATAAATCTATAAAAATCCTTATTTGTAATTTCATGACTGCGCAATCGATATTTCATAGTATGAACAACATCACTCGTATGGTTTACAAGGCCGCCATATTCAGAGACTATCGTATAGATCAACGAAAGCAACAAAAAATACTGACTTTGTTGCAGTGAATAGGTTTTTATATCTATATTATTTAATGGCAAATTCGAATGAGCTTGCGAAATAGTGATAAAATCTTTATCGCCAACTACAACTAACAGCGGCAATGTCTTTATCTGATCAGTTTTTGACCGCCATGCCTTACGCAAAAATACATAAAGAATTCTACCGTCCTCGCTATACTCAATATGAGGTAGTTCATTTGGATCAAATACGTCTTTTATTATATCTGCATCTAAATTATATGCCTTAATCAATTTATCAGCGTCTGCTTTATTAGCTTCATCCACATGAATCCAGACATTACCACCGCGCGGTGGCGTATCTACTTTAGTAAAATTTCCAGAATTAGATTGACGAGAATAATAATTAAGCATAACTAGCTCTATTATAACATCAAAATCTAGTCTGCGACTAAACTGGCTTTAGATGATGAGGATAATTTCTTGTGCGGCAATAGCAAAGTAATTGCACAACCTACTACCATTAAAGAAGCACTGATAATAAATATACCATGCAAAGAATCGCTAAATGATTGTAGTATTTTGCTATTATATTCATCTTGCTGAGATTTAAACTGATTAATAGACTGTTCACGGATCGGAGTGGGTATATTTTTAAATCCCTGTTCAGCACCAGCTAAGATCTCTTTGTGTTGACTATTAATCTGTAGAAGTTTATCTGAGTTTAGTTCGCCATCAAGCATTTTAGAAGCCTGTGGTGATTTATGTAATGTTTGAATATAGGGTAAGTTATTAGCATCACCAATATTATTGATAATCCCTGCAGTTAGAACACCTGCAAAAATCGCAGTACCAATAGTCGAACCAAGCCCACGGAATAACTGAACACTTGATGTAGCGACACCTAGATCCTTATGGGTAAATTCATTTTGCACAGCCAAACTAAGTATAGGTAAACACATACCCATTCCTAGGCCAATAAACACCATAATAACTGCTTCGTGCCAGTATGGGGTGTTTGGTTGCAATATGGTTAGTGAAAACATACTAATTGACACTAGCGCATATCCAGCAGTAATAAACCACTTATATGACCCAATACGGCTAACTATCTGCCCCGTTGAAAGAGAGCTTACCATCATTCCAGCTACCATTGGAAGTAGCATCAAACCAGCTTGCGATGCACTAGCACCAAACACCTGCTGATTAAACTGAGTCAGGTATAAAATAGAGCCAAGAAAAGCTGCACCAAATAATAAAGCCACGATTATTATTAAGCTATAAGTTTTATTTTTAAAGAAACGAAGAGGTAATGTTGGCTGCTTGGCACGCTGCTCTATCCAAACAAACGCCAAAGCAGCTAATGCAGATAATATAAACAGTATATTTTTAATAAGATTTAACGATACGCCATTATTAATAATATCTTTAAAAATTAACTCTGTATTATCAACCGCAAGAACCAATGCCGCTAATGAAACAGTTAATAAGATAGCACCCAAGTAATCTGGTTTATGTTTTGCATCATGTTTAATTTTTGGACAATAGCGCACTAAAGCAATGACAGCAATTATACCAATTGGCACATTAATAAGAAAGGTCCAGCGCCAATCAGTTACTAAACCAGCAATATTTGCTCCATCTGTTAACCAGCCACCAAGCAGCGGTCCAATTACAGAGCTCATACCAAAGACCGCGCCAAACATTCCCTGCCATTTGCCGCGTTCTTCAACAGGAAATAAATCACCGATAATAGTAAAGGCATTCGCCGTTATAATACCACCACCAATTCCTTGCAATGCACGCCAAGCAATTAACCATTCAACACCAGGACTAGCTCCGCTTAAAAGTGAACCAATTGTAAATATTGCCACACCGGATAGCAGTAGTGGCTTACGACCATACATATCACTAAGCTTGCCAGCCAAAGGCACTGTTACTGTTGTGGTTAACATATACGCTGTTACAATAAATCCAAGCGATGAAAAACTATTAAATTCCTTAACGATAGCCGCCAAAGCAGTTGAAACTATTGTTTGATCAAGTGCTACCAAAAATAGCGCACTCATCACTGCGCCCATGACTATTAGTTTATTTCTTATTGATAAATTGTGTAACATTATCTACCTCTCAAACCTAAATTTATTAGATATAGATAGCCTATATATATAGCTTATTCCATAACACCAAGCAAATATACCCAGACGTTACATTGTATGCCTTATTATAAAATACGTCAAGCGTCTAAGTAATATTAATCAATCTTAATTATTTAAAATAGATGAACTGCAATCACTATTTCTATCTGATTAATTACTAAGATATACTTACTTTACTACTTTAATAGCTGTAATCTATCAATCAGCCAATCTCGCAGTAAAATCGACAAGAACCAGCCAGCACGCGGGCCAGAATCTTTACCGATTAATACGCGGTAGATGGTTGTAAACAACTCCCGCGGCGGCAGCAAGCCGCTTTCTTTGTAGGCGTAAATCGCTTGGTGAAACCAATTGCCGTCAGCTTCGGCTGGCGCCTCGGTAATATCGTCAGCTAGTTGCCGCAGGTATTCTTTTTCTTCTGCTGAAAACTCGTCTGGATTTACCTCGTCTGCGAGGCGAAATTTCAGCGATTCAGGCGCCCACTGATCCAGCCACCGACTGACGTAGTCTAGTTCCGTGACGATAACCGCCTCTTCCTCGTCGACGATGCGGGCATATTCCGCACTACGCCGCAAAATCTCCACCGTTTTTGCCGTGTCGCACAGAGCCGCTTGGTATGAAATAACTAGATGCGAAAATGGAACCGAACTAACTGCTAGCTGGTTCAATCCATCAGTGCACAAGAATAGCAAACGTTCATCAAGTTCATTTTGCGGATGCTGCCTCATCGCTGCAAAGTCGTCAACCAACCGCACTAGACTATCGGTCTCGTCAAAATACAACCGCTTGGCTGGCGAATATCGAAGGATAAAGTAGCGCACTACCTCAGGTGGCAGCATATCAACAACGTCGTGTGCGTTCACGCCGGTACCCTTGCTGGCGCTCATCTTTTTAGTATCACCAGTGCGATTAATAAATTCATATGGCACTGGTAGTGGCGCATCAATATCGTAAACTTCACGAGCGATCCGCTTACCAGTATCGTACGAGCCACCCTTCGTCGCATGATCACGGCCAAACGGCTCAACATCAACGCCGAGCAGCCACCACCGCCCCGGCCAGTCCAGCCGCCAATCCAACTTTACTTGCCCGTCGTCATACCGAACTGTGTGCTCCGAGTCATCATGACTACGATAGGTGATCGTTTTAGCATCGCTATCCATGCTGATAAACCGGCGATTTTTTAGCCGGCCATGTTCCATGATCTGAATTGGTGACCATTAATCATCCAGCTGCCGGCCCGACACTTCCTGGATGGCTGACTTAGCTTTGTCAATGCGGCTCAGCGAGCGCTCAATGGCCGGCACAAAAACCCGCTCCGATACTTATCACTGGCATATACCACGTCCATGGTGATGCCAATTTTATCGACACTGTCGAGGAATGGCTTTAGGCAAAAATCCCCTCCCACGAATCTTACCGATCATCTGGTGATGGCACCGTACAGAGTGGCATACCCAAGTACTGTTCGTAACTGGCCGGCAGATTGACCGGCCGTCTAGGTTGTCCGAAACGTGAACATGGCGCGCTCGGAGGACAGCCCGTTTCAACGCTCGCACCACGGCGTCAGCGATGACAATTTCACGCAGATGACCCACATGATACACGCCTGACGGCGATGCGCCCGAGGAAATCAAAATATCTTTATTAGCATCCTGAAACGTATTTATTATATCATCGAGCCACTTCATATGCGTTATTACACACCATGAAAATATCACGCATTATCTCATAAATAAGGTTACCCATTTGCTAGTCGTTAGCTTATAAACTACTGCCAGTCGCTGTGCTACATGCTCAGATGCCGCCTGGAGGCTAATGGTCAACCTGGTGGAAGATAAACAGGAAGCCAACCGAACCATTGAGTCCTACCTGGACTTCTACAACAATGAACGTCCTTACATGAGCCTTAGGTTCATGACACCGGCTGAGTTTCTGCTACAATACAGCCAGCGGAACTCGAAAGTCCAGAATGTAGTGAGTTAGTACAAAAGGTTAGCCTCTCGGGTTCTTGGAGTAAAATATAATAAGATTAAAGCAAGATCGATCGATGCTTAGACACTGCGAGGAGAGGATAAAAATGCTAAAACAACGCATCAAATGGTATGAGGTACGAGACCTTACCATTATTCAATGCAAAGACTCCTACATTAAAATACTTCACAGCTTTGACGAGAAAGAAACAAATTATGACGTCAACGATATTTTGGAACTATATAATGTCATAAGGTTCATCGAAGAACGAATGTTTCCAAAAGATTCTAGCAAGACAGAGATTGAAGAATATATAGCACTTAAGCCTAAAATATTCGCGACAATTAGATCCTTTTTCAGTAAGCTCACAAACAATAATGTATCATCGACAATCAAAAATATCGAGCCCTGCTATTGCGATGACTTAGTGTTGCTTTTAGCCGTCAATAAGTGTTACGACAAAATTGATGCCTCCAAAATGTTACCGACACTACTCAGCGCAGGTGTAACTATACGCAATATATTGGTGAATAAAGATATAGTAAATAAGTACAAAGAAGATGTGCGAAAGCTGATCATCTCTAAGCCAGAAAATGCTACATTTATAATTTCCAGGTATTTCGAAGAGGATGGGCAAACGATTAATCTACCACCCTGTCTCACGCCAACTGATATAAACAATCTTCTAGCTAATTATGTAAACAGCGATGATGTCGACATTAACAACCTTTATTTAATTGCAAATGGAAGAGCTATGCCCAAAAAGGGCATTGACGACAGAATCAAGTTACTTGCAAAGAATAAATATGATGACCACAACAACGGTTCTATTAAAAATGGTGAGTGTTCTTTCTGCGGAGTGATAGTAGATATATCCGACAATCAAGAAGACATAGTTGTAAAATCACACCAGCATAATCTAGAAAAGTACACCTACAGTAAAAGATGGCTTCAGAGGCATTCTAACAACCTTTCTTTGCTGACGAACTTTACATACCCTTTCTCAATCGTTAGTAAAAAGATGCTTCTATTATTACCATCATACCCGGTACAGCTGAGCGTCCTTGAACAATACGGGGGGGTTACCGGACAAAACGAATATTTAACAAACTGCGTATTTAACTATATTGATCTTCTCACCTATAAACAGATCGAGATGTATGAAGTATTCTTAAAGTCTATGGGTAAAGATATTGAGAGCGCCATTGCATGGTATTTTAATAGATATATAGAACAACAATATGGTATTTATGGATTCAACTACAGCGCTTCAAGTAAAGGCTCAAAATATATTGAAAAATGCAAGCAGGTCTTTAGTGAAATGGATAGCATCATTAAGCAATTCGAATTGTATACAAAAGACGGCCGGATTGATCAAGAGCTGTTGTCGATAGGCTCAAAATCACCCAGGTATGTAGAGATTCCCAGCAATATCAAGGACAAATATGTATATATGACGAATAGCCCTGAAATAGACACAATAATGTGCAACTTGTTTTCCAGCCAACCTTATCTAAACTATATAAACAACGATCTACACGAGAAAAATTTTGTAACTCTATTAGACAAGCACAAACTAAAATATGATGATTTCTCGGGGGCACAAAAAGATCGTTTGAATCGGCTGCTTAGGTTTGGTATCTTAGGCAAAACGTCAGGATATTTGGCGTTTCAAAATAAATACCAGATTGATATATTAAAGGACCTGCTACAATTTAATACATTGAGTTACCATCATTACTCTTCTGAAGATAGATTAACGATAGACGACATGATTAATAAAAGATGGTTAGTACGAAGTTCATCTCTATTAACCAAATCCGAGTCGGAGTATTTCAACTTTTACCTTAACAGGCAAGATTTCAGCAATGGACACGACCTTCGCAACAAATACATGCACGGCGCCATGTCTAGCAGAGAGAAGAATAACGAAAGCATGCACCACGAAGCATACCTTAAATCCCTTAGGTTACTTGTCGCTCTAGTTCTAAAGATTAATGATGACCTCTCAATAAGTATGAGTTAGAAATCAGAGCCTAAATGTTCATAGAGACGCAATAAGAAGTTATCTTTTTATAGTCGCTGCTGATCATCCAGGTACCACCCCTGCGGAAGGCCGGTATGGTCTGACGAGCAGCTTTATTAGCGGCGACATTGCCGGCAATACCATTCTGCCTTGCCCATTCGGAAAGCTTGACAATCTTCGGTGACGACAATAGCGCTATGCGCTTATGCAGAGATTCCATCAGGAGCAGGACAAACAGCTCAACAAACCCGTCACATTGATTAGTCCTTATATATTCATCAAACAGTGGGTAGTAATCAGTGTGCTTACTCTTATTCTGAATGATGATTGGTGGGTAGCCCGCCAGTGCCAGCTGGTGGTTGATAAGGACACGACCCATTCGCCCATTACCATCAGAGAAAGGATGAATTGTCTCAAACTCTGCGTGAAAATGAGCGATTTTATCTAAGAAGTATGAATCGTTGTCATAATACGAAGTGACCAGTTCAGAAATAAGACCGGACACAAACGCCGGATTAGCCCCTAGGTGCGTACCGACACGCACCCACTCATCGCCACATCTAAATCGCCCGGCGATATCGTCACGGATACCGCTCATCAAGAGCGAATGTAAAGACAATATAAGACCCACTGACATACGCTCATTTGAGTTCTTCATCAGCTCGGTTGTCACTCGGGCGAGGTCCTTCGCCTCGTATATTTCTCTGATCTCATGATCCTTGATAATCTTGTCATGGATGATAATCGCCTCCGTATCCTGCAAGGTTAAGGTCGAATTCTCGATGGCGTTTGAGTTATAGACCATGTCCGGCAGCTCACTCATGGCTATCTCATATAGAGCCTGCTCCTTACCTTTCGCCAACCGGGTATATTGTCGATGGAGTAGCCCAACCTTATCTTTTGTCACTTGATTTATCATAGATTCATTATAGCACACTCTGCGTGAAAATGAGTATATATGTGCATCTTTTCACGGTAAGTTGGCTGCAGAGACCTGTCCAGTGCGCTAATCGGCGGCCTCATGCCATCTGACCAATCGTTAGCTCATAATTTCGGTTACCCCCTCTCGCCGAAAAGGCTAACGAAGTGAATCAGGACTCTTATCTGCGATTTCAAACATCTTGTTTCTTGACGTCACACCACGCACCAGCTTGACTCGAGATGACGTCACGCCATAATACTTCGCCACCAGCTTGACCGCCGCCAGATTAGCCCGCCCTTCAATAGCTGGCGCCTTGGTGTAAATTGTCAGCGAGCCATCATCATTTGATCTGTCAACACTTTTCTAGACAATTATTTTAGAAAGCGCAGTGCGATCGGT
>ERZ773042.2436-NODE-2436-length-10122-cov-6.184861_pt1 | contig 10122 bp, 11 predicted proteins | sample MGYA00511664_ERZ773042 | MGnify/ENA primary metagenome ERZ773042 (study PRJEB29015, sample SAMEA2737984) | human oral metagenome | biome: human oral; feature: human-associated habitat; material: dental | place: China | collected 2036 ... | reverse complement strand
CGGCGCTCCTCGCCACCGTCTTTACGAAGATCGACCGCTGCCCCTACGGCATCACAAAACCGATCTGCGACCGCTGCGATCGCCCCTGCTTCGGCACGAAGGCGACGCAGGACTTCCTCACCATCATGAACGAGACGCAGCGCGGCATGTTCCTGCGCCACCCGATCATGACAATCAAGCACAAGCTGGCAAGCATGGGCGTTGACTACGCAAAGTATCAGCAGGACAAAAAGGTCAGCGACAAGGCAAAGGCGAAGGAAAAGGCAGCGAAGTCGCGTGCCAAAGAAAAAGAGAAGAAGAAATGAACGACAAAAAACTCCCGCGTACCTGCGGGAGTTTTTTGTGTCGTCTTAAGCAAGCTTCCGAATGTAGTCCTTCAGTTCATCCGCCGCACGCGTCACACGCGAGAGGTTCGCCGTGATTTCCTGCGTCGAGGCCGCCTGCTGCTCGCTGATGGAGCCGGTCGTCTCGATGGACTTTGAGATGTCCTCAACCGCGCGGTTCATCTCATTCAGCGTTACCTGAATGCGCTCCGTCGCCTCGCGCGACTGCTCCGCAAGCTTGCGTACCTCCTCAGCGACAACGGCAAAGCCGCGTCCCTGCTCGCCGGCACGCGCCGCCTCGATGGCTGCATTCAGCCCAAGCAGATTGGTCTGTCCTGCGATATTCGTGATAAAGTCGATGACCTTGATCGTGTCGGCGTTGCGTTCCTGCAGGAACTTCGCCTGCTTGACGGACTCCTGTCCGGCGCTTGCAAGCTCCGTTGCGCTCTTCGCAACCTGCTCGATCGCCTCATAAACCGTCTGCGTCGAGGTCGCGATCCGCTCAATCGCTTCGAGCAGGCGCTCGTGGTCAATCTTCGTCTCTTCTGACATGTTTTCTTCCTCCCTGATTCCACCCGAAGTTGAATAGTTTCCTATGTATCACTCGCTATTTCATTATTCAACACACATAAGAAAAACCCTTCCCAGATGAAAAAATTATCTTATTTCTCCGGCATGAGAATGATATTTACCGGCAGATTGGACGCGCCCGGCGGTGAGTACTCGAACTGTACGGACTGCGCGCTTGTGTAGGTTCCGAGGTCCGCGAGCTCTGTGTACTGCGTCAGGAAGAGCAGCCCCTCCTCACGTGCCTGCGCCACCTGCGCCGGCTCCGGCAGTGTCTGGTCACCAAAATACGGCCGCGTCGCAGGCGTCTGAAGCAGCATGCTCTTCGCGCCGCTCTCCGCGCGCATCGCCCCCGCATAGACCCCACCCAGAGGGCTGAGGAAGTAGCGCGTGTTCTCGCGTCCTGTTGTCGGGATGCGGATCTGATAGAGAATGCCGTAGTTGCCGTAATTCACAACGGCGGAGCCGTCCGTTGCATCGATGCCGCGGCGGTAGATATCGTGAACATTGTCGCCGATGGGAAAGTAAACGGTGCCGTCCGTCGTGGGGCGATAGACCTTCTGCGAGGTGATCATACGGTTCATCCCGCGGAACGTCCCGCGCAGCGCAACTTCATCGCGCGGCAGCACGCGTGCAGTGCGGAGGAAGGCGAAAGGATCCACATCCGCCCCGTACATGATGACCGAGACGCGCACAGGCGCATTTGTGTGAAAATCATAGACACCGTAGACCAGATCCCCCGGTGCCAGAACCGTCGTATTCATAGCGGGCACGAGAAGGCGCGGACGCTCCTTCGTCACGTAAACGTGCTCATGCATCTCCCGCGTGTCGAAGTAGCCGATCTGTGTGGCCTTGCCGACCTGCAGATAGTCTGCACTCGGTGCAGCGGCTGCGCCGCGCGTCACGGACACCGTCGCAAGATCCGCCTCTGTCTCGAGCATGACTGCCACCTTCTTCGGCTGTGCGGTGTCATTCAGGTGGTAGTAGAGGACGCGCGCATCCCCCGTCACCGTATCGCTGTAGAGAATGCCGCTCTCCTTGACATACTCCGGACTGTCCGAGAAGAGCAGTGTGCCGCCCGTGTCGTAGGACTCCACAGGCCAGCGATGCATGAGATGTGACGTCCCCGGTGCAAACACGCGGTTGCGCGGCGGCTCGCTCGACCCGAGGATGCTCGCAACGCGGTCACGGATATTCGCCTGTGCCGCGCCGCGCTCACGCATGACCGTTGTGCCCTCGCCATGTCCCGCAGCAAAAGCCTGCCCGCCCGTGCAGAGCAGCGCGAGCGTCAGCGCTGCCATTTTCTGAAAAATTCCCTTTTTCATGTGTGTTGTCTACATTCCCTTCGATTGTTCAATCATCCCTGCGCAGTGTGCCCCACATCTGTGCAATCCCTAAGCGCAGTCCCTCCGGCAGCTGCGCGATCCGCGCATCCAGACGCGCGGCGATGTCCGCCTTCATCAGACGCAGACGGAACTCCGTCAGCCCCAGGCGCGGCGGCGCAATGTTGACACGCCGCAGGAGATACGGATTCGTCGCCCGATCATTCAGCCCCGCGTCGCCCGTCACGGCGGTCAGATACTCCTCCTCTTGGAGCATGGCAACAATCCCCGCATCATAGGCACCGTTTGGATAGGAAAAGCTGTAGATCGTCTTCATCCCCTTCCACTCGAGCATCAGCTTCGAGAGGCGCAGCTCATCGCGCTGCTTTTCGGGTGGAAGCTCCGTCAGTGGAATGTGGTTCGCCGTGTGGCTGCCGATCTCCATGCCGCGCCGCTCCATGTCAAAGAGATTGTCCCATGTCATATAGCCGGGGAGTCCGATGTCATTCGTCACCACATAGAACACCGCTTTCATGCCGCGCTCCTCAAGCATCGGCAGAATGACGCGGTAGTTGTCCTCATAGCCGTCGTCAAAGGAGAGAATAATGGGCTTCTCGGGCAGCTCCTGCTTTCCCTTGCGCGCACGCGCGTAGTCCTGCGGCGTGATCGTCGTATATCCCTCTGCAAGAAGGTAATCCAGCTGCGCAGCAAAATCCTCGGGCGGGACCACATAGGGTTTTGCCTTCGGCGGCGCATCCTCCTTCACCATATGGTACTCCAGAATCGGAAAGCCCGCAGGTACCTCTGCTGTCAGAATCCAGCCCGCAAACGCGGCGAGCAGGAGTACCGGCAGCGGCAGTCCCGCGGAAAGCCGCCGTACAATTCCTCTGATCAAACTCTATACCTCCTCTGCCATCGCACAGATCTTCCTCAGGCGATGGCTCATGCCCGACTTGCTGATATGACAGAGCGCCGCAAGCTCCGACATGCTGATCTCCGGATGCGCGCGCCGCATCTCTGCGGTCTCGCGCAGCTCCTCAGGCAGCTCGGCGAGCCGTCCCGCCGCCGCGAGGTGCTCAATCGCCGCACGCTGCACCGCCGCCGCATCTACTGCACGCTGCAGATTTGCCGTCTCCACATTGACAAGACGGTTCACCTGTGCACGCACTTCCTTCAGATTGCGTGCCACCTCGATCTCCTCTGCCGCCTCCTCCGCGCCGATGAGCGCGAGGAAATCCATGACGGCGTCCCCCTCCTTTAGATAGACGACGTAGGTATCACGCCGATCGGTCAGCCCCACGGGGAAGTGCAGCCGCCGCAGGAGGGTGTGAAGAGCACGCCCCATCGCCGCGCTCTTCGCCGCGATCTCGAGATGGCAGCTTGCCTCGGGACGGTTCACACTGCCGCCGCCGAGAAATGCACCGCGCAGATACGCCGCACGGCAGCACTTCTTGCGCAGGAGCAGCACATCTGTGCCCGCACGGAGCGCCTCCCCGCCGTCGAGAAAACCAAGTCGCGTAAGGAGCGGGGTAACCCCCTCCCCCGCTGCAATATTGACAATGTATGTGCGCCGCCGCAGCTGCGGAGTACGTTCCATCGCAACCGATGTCTCGATCGCCGCATCCATCGTGCGCAGGAGACGGATCACGCGGCGCGCAACGGCAGCGCTCGCCGCCTCAAAGCGCAGTCCGAGTCCGTGCTCCCCATCCGTCACCATCGACGCGCCCATGCGCAGGAGCGCGGCAAGCTCTGCCGTCTGACAGCAGGCACGCTCCGCATCCGTGCGCGAGAGCGCATTTTTTACATCCGAGGCAAAGGACGGCATCTCAGCTCACCCGCAGATCGTAGATCATGCGCATGACGTTGCGGCTGAGCTTGTCGGGATCGTGCCGCACGGCATCCGACTGATTGATGATGTCCGCTGCAACAAAGCCAATGCCGAGCGCATTGATCTGCGCCTCGTCCACCACAACGGGCGCAATTCCCTCCGCCGCGTACTTCTCACGCAGAGCATCGGAAATCGGCGCGTTGTTGACGAGCATAAAGTCGATTGCCCCGCGCCCCGCATGCCGCACGATCGCCTCCGCATGCATGGCGGCAGTATAGCCGTCCGTCTCGCCCGGCTGCGTCATGACGTTGCAGATGTAGATTTTGAGCGCACGGCTCTTCCGAAGCTCCTCTGCCACGCCATTCACGAGAAGGTTCGGCATAATGCTCGTATAGAGACTGCCGGGACCGAGGATGATCGCGTCCGCCGTGCGGATCGCTTCGAGCGCGGACGGCACAGGCGCGACATCTTGCGGGTAGAGACGCACGCGGCGAATGCGCCCCTCCACCTCTGGAATATGCGACTCGCCCTCGACCACGGTGCCGTCTTCGAGGATCGCGTCGAGGCGCACGGACTGCTTCGATGCGGGAAGCACGCGCCCCTTAACCGCGAGAACCTTTGAGGACTCGCGCAGTGCCGTCTCCATATCACCCGTGACCTCCGCCATCGCTGCGAGAAAGAGATTGCCGAAGCTGTGTCCCGCGAGATTGCTCTCGCCCGCAAAGCGGTGCTGGAAGAGCTTCTCCATCAGCGGCTCCGTGTCGGCAAGCGCGACAAGACAGTTGCGCAGATCGCCCGGTGGGATGATTCCGAGCTCCTCGCGCAGACGTCCCGAGGAGCCGCCGTCATCCGCGACCGTCACAACTGCCGTTACGTTGCTCGTCAGCTCCTTGATCCCGCGCAGCAGTACGGAGAGGCCGTGGCCGCCGCCGATGACCGTGACCGCAGGGCCGCGGCTCAGACGAGTCTTTTCGTAGACGAGATCAACGAGGCGCGTCGATGTCCCCTCCGGCATCAGCGCTGTGATGACAGAGCGTATAATGTGGCGTGTTGCCACCAGCATGAGTGCAGTACCGAGGAGGGCGACCGCCGCCCCCGCGATTGCCGTGAAACCGTAGTTGTAACTGCCCTGCCACGTATAGACGAAGCGGAAGATTGCCTCCTCGATGCTGTCAATGTATTTGTAGTTGAAGATGAGTGCAGCTCCAAGCCCCACACAGAGTGTCCCGACGGCAAAGACAAAGAGCCATCGTTTGAACCCCATGCCCGGGTAGAGCCATTTGATAAGATGCATGAATTACCCCTCGCTGACGTGCTCCTGCACCTCGTTCTTCATGAGATCGCGATGCTCGAGACGCGCCGCATAGCTGCCCTTGATGCGATCGTAGAGATGCTTTGCGATGAATACGCTGCGATGCATGCCGCCCGTACAGCCGACGGCAATGACGAGCTGGCTCTTGCCTTCCTTCACATAGTTGGGCAGGAGGAAGTCAATCATCCCGTCGAGCTGCTGCTCGAATTTCTGCGTCACGTCCCACGACTCGATGTAGGAAGCAACCTGCGGGACGGTACCGCTCTTATTGCGCAGCGAATCCACGTAGAACGGATTCGGCAGAAAGCGCACGTCAAAGACAAGATCGGCATCGAGCGGGATGCCGTATTTGAAGCCGAACGAGAGGATATTGACGTTCATCTCCGCGTCCCGCCCCGGCGTATCGTAGTGCTGACGGATGATGTCGCGAAGCTCCGCCTTGCGCAGATTCGATGTGTCGATCAGCTGCGTCGCACGCGCACGCACGGAAGCGAGCTGTCCGCGTTCGCGCGTCACTCCCTCCGAGATACGCGCATCGGGTGCGAGCGGATGCGGACGGCGCGTCTCCTTGTAGCGGCGAATGATGACGTCGTCGGACGCCTCGATGAAGAGCAGCTCATAGGCGACATCGCCCGCATCCAGCTCTCCGAGGACGCGGACGAAATCATCGAAGAACTCACGGCTGCGCGTGTCCACCACGATTGCCGCACGGCTGATCTGCCCGTGTGTCTCACGGCAGAGATTGATGAACTTCGGAATGAAGACCGGCGGCAGATTGTCCACACAGAAATAGCCCAGATCCTCCATATAGCGCGCTGCGAGCGACTTCCCGCCGCCCGACAGTCCCGTCACGATCACAGGGCGGAACTTCTCCGCCGTACGCTTCGTTTCTCCCATTGCCGATCACCTCACAGTACAAATTTCTCAATCGCAAGCGCGATCCCGTTCGCATCGTTCGATGCCGTCACATAGCGGGCGCGCTCCTTTGCCTCGGGCAGCCCGTTCTCCGGTACGACGGAGAACGCCCCCATCTCGAGCATCTCGAAGTCGTTGTCCGCGTCGCCCGCGACCATGACCTCGTCAAGGGTCAGCCCCATCGCATCCGCGAGCGCCTGCACACCGACCGCCTTGTTCACGCCCGGCGGATTGATGTCGACGCTCGTGCCCGTATTCTGCTGCGGCACAAGGCGGTCGCCGAACTGCGCCCGTACCTCACGCACATAGGCAGCAACGCCGTTTTCCATCTCACGCAGTACGAGCTGCGGGACATTCTCCGTATAGGGCAGATAGTCATTGCCGACCTCTGTCACCACGAAATTCGCTGTCGTGCGATAGGCAGTAAAATAGTCCGCACGGTACTCCGGCGCGTAGATGTCAATGCCGCTGTACCAGTTCACATACCAGTTTCGTTCATAGGCAAAGGTCAGGAACTCCCGCGCAAATGCAGAATCGAAATAACGTGCAAAGACAGGCGTGTCCTCCGCCTTTCCGACGTAGCCGCCGTTGCAGCAGATAACGGGTGCATCGGAGGCGAGGAGGCGCGTGAAATAGAGTGCCGAGCGCAGCATCCGCCCCGTCGCGATCGTCACCGTCACACCGCGTGCCATGGCGCGCGCGATGATGTCCTTCGTGCGCGTCGTGATTTTCTTGTCCGACGTGAGGAGCGTCCCATCCAGATCGAGTGCAATGAGCTTGATCGCCATTCCGTTACCCCTTCATGGGCACGGGCGCATCCGCCCCCATGCCGAGCACATAGTGATAAATCGCCGCCGCGAGACCGTTCTCCTCACAGGTCAGCGTCTCGTAGTCCGTCACCTCTTTCACCTCGGGGAATGCGTTCCCCATGGCGATGCTCTTGCCCGCAGCCTTCAGCATCGGCAGATCGTTGTACGCATCGCCGATTGCCATCGTCTCCTCAATCGCGATGCCGAGCTTTTCCGCGAGGGAGCGCAGAGCCGATGCCTTCGAGATCCCCTTGGGGACGATCTCAATGAGGCAGTCCGCCGAACGCGTCACATCCACCTGTGCCCCGAACTCTGCAAGCACCGCCTCCGCGCGCGTAAGCGTCACGGGAAGCTCCTTTGTCACGAGGAGAAGCTTGCAGTTTCCTGCTGTGTGTGCAAAGAGGCCGTCCCAGCCGACCACCTCACCCGTGAGCTTCTGCGAATTCTCATAGAAACGTGACTCATCGCACGGCTCGACATAGCGCAGCACGCCGCCGCTGTAGCTCTGAATGTACCATCCGCGCTCCTTGCAGAACGCGATGAGATCATGTGCAAGCGCGGGATCGACCGTGTGCTCCTCGTAGACACACCCGCTCGGGCTCTTGATGAGCCCGCCGTTGTAGGAGATGATGGGCACATCCACGCCGAGCGCCTCGGCAACGGGCAGCGCCGCCTCAAACATGCGCCCCGTCGCAATCGTCACCGTGACGCCCGCCTCCACTGCGCGACGCACAGCGGCGATATTCTCGGCCGACACCACATTCCCATCCGGCAGCATCGTCCCGTCCAAATCCGATACGAATAGCTTTACTGCCATTTCATCCCCTCCTGTATCCCATTTTCATCAACTGCTGACAAATCCCATTCCCCTATGTTATAATACCACGAAACAAATTATCGAAAGGAGGCGTGCCGTGCAGAACCTGTTCCGTCAACTCGTCATCCTCATCGCCCTGCTCCTCATCCTCGTCGGCATCTTCGGTCTCTCCTACACCTACCAGATCGACCATCGCACAGCGCGCAGCCTCTCTGCCTACGCACGCATCGACTTTCAGACATCCTACACGGGTGAGGGGCGGCTCGAAGGTGCAACCCTCACGCTGTGGGACTACCGCTTTGACGAGGCAAAACTCCTGCCCGACGTTGTCCTCTACACGGACGGTACCGCATGGGAAATGAAGGCATCTACCAAGTATACGCCGCGTCCTGTGCCCGAGGCGGACAGTCCGTACAAAAACGAGAATAAATTCTTCGTCGAACTCCCCCGCGCCAGTCTCCCCTCCGTCCGCAAGGCAACGACCATCCGCGTCCGCTTCTGCTACGACAACGGACAGGCCATTGACCTGCCTCTGAACGAGCCCGATCTCGCCTACTGGCAGCGTGAGCTTGGAAAAGGCATCTAAAAGCTATTGTACTGTGATCGAAAACATTCGTCAAGGCAAGGAATCCCAATGAAGAAAAACGATCTTGTCCTCATCGGCGCACTGCTCCTCCTCTGTGGGATCGGTGCCGTATTTTTTTTCACACGCACGGACAATGAAATACGGCATGCCGTAATCACACAGAACAATGTGCAGCTCTATGATATCCCGCTCACGGGACACACGGGCACTGAGGAGATTGTCATTGCGGACGAGGACGAAACGAACACCATCCGCATTGAGGGCGAAACGATCGCCGTCATCCATGCCGACTGCCCTGACCTCGTCTGCGTGCACACGGGCAAAGCATCGAAAAAAGGCGACGTGATCGCCTGCCTCCCGCACAAACTCCTGATCGAAGTGAAATGATATGAACAATATTCACCGAATCACGCACATCGCACTCCTCACCGCACTCTCCCTCATTCTCTTCGTACTTGAGGGATTCCTCCCCCTGCCGCTGCCCGTACCGGGCGCAAAGCTTGGGCTCGCCGCCATTGTCACGCTGATCGCGCTCTGCATTCTCCCAATGCGGGATGCTGCACTGATGCTCACACTGCGCATCCTCCTCGCCTCTGCTCTCGGCGGCGGACTTGCTCCCCTGCTTTACAGTCTCGCGGGCGGCGCGGCGAGTTTCGCGGCGATGGTGCTGCTGAAACAGCACTCGCAGCTGTCCATCGTCGGCATCAGTGCGGCGGGCGGCTTCCTGCACAACATGGCGCAGCTTCTCGTCGCCGCTGCTGTCATGCAGACCTCCGCACTCTTTTCCTACGCTCCCGTGCTCGGCTTCGTCGGGATATTGACGGGCATCGGCATCGGCATTGCCGCACAGACGATTTTACAGAAAATTTATCATAATTTTGCAAGATAAACATTCTCATTTTCATTATTTTATCTAAATATGGAATAATCAAATTCTTATCTGCCCTGCCTATTCTACCTAATGCGTTAACTGCTCGTTCTCGTAATTTAGGATGTTTATCTTCTAGATAACTAACAATATCTTCAATGTATATTCTTACTTTATTTGGATAATTTAACCCCATTTCTCCAAGAAGCCATAATATTTTTGATTTTACTACAATAGAAGAATTCTCATTCAAGAAAAATGCTACACTATCTATAATATCTTCCCATTTTTCCTTATTTTTTGTTATCTCTCTAATTTCTTTTAGTATATCTTTATCTTCTTTGCTATTTATCATTTTTTATTATTCCTCTAAATACAATTTACTAAAGTCTTTAATCCATTTATTCAGTGCTTCTGACAACAATACTTGTTGTTTTATAATAGTTTTTCTTGTGAGCGGAATATCTACTCTGTGTTTTTCCAACTGTGTTACTGCATTTTGAAATTGATATATTTGATAATCAATACTTTCTATCAACTCTTTTTGTTCCAATTTGGATACCATTTCTAAATTGGTAACAACCGCATTAAAATCTAAAAATACATTTACTATTTGCATTGACGATTTCTTCATAAGCTCAAAGAAATACTTATCTCCTTTATCTGTAATATGATATATAGATTTTTGAGGCATATTTCCCTCTTTTAATATATTGCCCTTTATATATCCTTTTTCTTCCAAATGAACTACTTTCTTATAAATTGATGGTGTACT
>ERZ773042.2435-NODE-2435-length-10129-cov-48.534445_pt1 | contig 10129 bp, 8 predicted proteins | sample MGYA00511664_ERZ773042 | MGnify/ENA primary metagenome ERZ773042 (study PRJEB29015, sample SAMEA2737984) | human oral metagenome | biome: human oral; feature: human-associated habitat; material: dental | place: China | collected 2036 ... | reverse complement strand
TCCCAGGGAGCGCGCCAGCTCGGCGACGCTCTCGGCCTCGGCGCGACTGCCGGGGCGCAGCCCGTGATCGACGGTCACGGTCACGACGGGCACGCCCGCCCGGCTGGCCGCGTCGATGGTGACCAGGGCGAGGGCCAGCGAATCCGCTCCTCCGGACAGGCCCACGACGAGTCGGCGCGCGCGACTGCCTCCCGCCAGGATCGGGTGCAGGGCGGCGCGCACCGCCAGGGAGCAGGCACGCAGGGGGCCGGAGGGGTTGGGGCCCACCAGGCGCGAGGCGTCAGCGCACACGCGCCAGCCACGCTGCGGGTTCGGCGTACTCGCCCGCGCTGGGGAGCGCGTCCACGCCGGACAGAAGCTCCGCGAGCGCCCCCTCACGCACGACCGTGCGCGCGAATCCCTCGGTCTGCGCCCAGATGGCCTCGACCCCTGCCAGGGGCATTCCGGCAGCCGCGCACGCGCGGACGAGGGCCACTCCCCCGGCCTGGGCGCGGTGGGTGCGCAGCCACTGAATCGAGGGCAGGTCGCGGGGGGTGAGGACCTCCATCTGCGCGGTGGGGAGGGCGTCCAGGAGCAGCACGATGCGCACGAGCTCGTCGCTTCGCTGGGGCAGGGCTTGGATCAGCTCCGCGATGTAGGGCACGAGGTGGGGCGCGTGAGTGAGGTGTACGGCGCGCAGGCCCGTACACAGGGACACCCAGCGGCACCAGTCCGTCTGATCCAGGGCGTAACGCTGCGCGTCGGCGAGAACGTTGGGGGCGACCAGGATCCGGCGCCCGTGAATCACGTCCCAGATGCCGGTGGCGCTCTTGGCCAGGGAGCGCAGGATCACGGCCTCGGCGGCCAGAACGAGGGGCGTGCGCGCGTCCTCGAAGCGGTCCATGAGCGCCCCCACCGTGGAGATGAGTCCGCGGCGATCGACGACGAGGGTCGGGGACGCGGCGACGGTGCGCGACGCGTCGGACAGGGTCGAGAGCTGCGCGAGCCTGCGGTCCGACCAGGCCACGGATCGGCGCAGGCGCGCGACGACAGCAGAGGCACCCACGCGGGAGGCCGAGGGTCCCGCGTAGGACAGCGAGGCGAGAACTCCCGCGACGTCGCGCGGGCCAAACGGCATATCCATGACCCTAGTTTAGCCCGGCCAGGCCCTCCTCGAAGGCGTCCAGGCGGCCGCGCGTGGCGAGGGCTCCCGCGGTGACTTGGTCGTGTCCGATCGATACCAGGAGGACGCGCCCCCCGCGCGTGATGACGGACCCGGAGAGGGAGGAGACCTCGGCGAGCGCTCCGGTCTTCGCCTGGACGTTCCCGACGGCGGGTTCTTCGGTCATGCGCTTGGAGAGCGTGCCGACGAGTCCCGCCCAGGGCAGCAGGCGCATCGTGTCGGCGCTTGTTCCCTGCCCCGAGTAGGAGGCCTTGAGGACTCCGACGAGCGTGTTGGCGCTGATGCGGTCGTTGCTGGACAGGCCGGAGCAGTCCTCGAGGAAGAGGCCGTCGGTGGGGACGCCGGCGGCGCTCAGGGTCGAGGCGACCGTGGATGTCGCCCCCTCGTAGGTCGCGGGCGCTCCGGCTGCGCGAGCGGCGAAGCGGCAGTACTGGTCGGCGAGGGTGTTGTCCGAGTGCGCGAGCATCCAGCGCAGCTGCTCGCCCATCGTCGCGGAGCTGACGGTGGCGAGGGCGGCCGCCCCGGCGGGGGGTTCGCCTGCCTCGCCGAGGGTCGCGTTGATTCCGGCGGCGCCGAGGGCCTGGGCGAACACCTGGGCGACGCGGGCAGGGGAATCGGAGTAGAAGTCGTTTGCGCCCTCGTAGGTGCGCCCGGCGTCAATCGCCATGGGGCCGACTTCCCCCTCATAGGCTCCCACCTCCTGCGCGTCCCAGGAGGACAGGTGCGATGCGCCCTCGAAGAGCGTTCCCCGCCAGTCGAGGGTCACCGAGGTGACGCCTCGCTGGGCAAGGACGGCGGCCGTGTCGTCGGCTAGGGTTTGCAGGCCCGCGCGCCCGGGTACCTCCCTCGTCTCCGAGGCCCCGATTCCCAGGAGCAGGTCCCCTTCGGAGTCGAGGTAGAGGGTGTGGGAGTCGGCGCCGAGGAGGGCGCTGGTGGTGAGGGTGGCCGTGGGGTCCAGGTGTGCCAGGGCGGTGAAGGCGGCGAGGGTCTTGGTCGTGGACGCGGGGGTGTGCGGGGTGGATGCCTCCGCATCGAGGAGAACCTGGCCTGTCTGCGCGTCCACGACGGTGCCCCAGGCGGTGTATCCGCCGGCGGTGGCGGCAGCGGCGACGGGCGCCCACAGTTCCTCGACGTCGGCGGGGTCGACGGGCGTGGACGAGGCCTGGGTCCCCTGCGAGGCAACCGCGGCGTCGAGCGTGGGGAGCGCGGGGGGAGGCGCGGCGGCGGGACCGGACGGCGAGCAGCCGGCGACCACCAGCGCCGCCGTGCCCACAAGAGCGGCGCTAGCGCTTACAATTGTCCCCATAGACGTGCGTTGCATGGATGTCCCTTCGTGGTTACCTCGGTAGCTACAGTACCCGTCCCTGCCCCGACACAACCACCTGGACCCCCGAGTTTCGGGGGCTGACGCGGAAGGCCAGCCATGGAATTCGACGTGACCATCGAGATCCCGAAGGGAAATCGAAACAAGTACGAGATCGACCACGAGACCGGACGCATCCGCCTGGACCGCATGCTTTTCACGTCAACCCGCTACCCGGACGACTACGGTTTCATCGATGACACGCTCGGCGAGGACGGCGACCCGCTGGATGCCCTGGTGCTCCTGGAGGAACCGACGTTCCCGGGCTGCGTGATCCGCTGCCGCGCGCTGGGAATGTTCCGCATGCGCGACGAGAAGGGCGGCGACGACAAGGTCCTGTGCGTCCCCGCGTCCGACCAGCGCGCCTCGTGGCGCACCGAGATCGAGGACGTGTCCGAGTTCCACCGCCTCGAAATCCAGCACTTCTTCGAGGTCTACAAGGACCTCGAGCCCGGAAAGAGCGTGGAGGGCGCCCACTGGGTTGGCCGCGAGGATGCCGAGGCCGAGATCCGCCGCTCCTACGAGCGCCTCAAGGAGCGCGAGGCGGGGCACTAGGGCCCGGCACGCCACGGCGGGCCACCCCGCCCGCGCACGAGCGCCAACCCCACCCGTAGAAGGGATCCGCATTGGAAACACTCCACGAGTTCGACGAGCGCATCGGATCGTTCCAGACCGACTCGGTCCCCTACGAGCCGGTGTTCGCACTGCCCCCGTCACTGGAGGAGAAGGTGGCCCCGCGCTCCGGCTCGCTGCGGCCCTTCCACGGGGACACGGTCGCTTACTTCCTCGACGACCGGGTCCGGGATCTCGTCGGATCGATCGCGAGCAGCCTCCACGCCCGTTTCGGCGAGTCGCTGTCGGAGCCGCTGCCAGTGGAAATGGCGCACGTGACGCTCCACGACCTCCACGCCTCCCCGGACCGGGACCAGGTCCGGCCCCTGGTGGAGGCCAGCTCGGCGCGCGCGAGCGCACTGGTCGCACGGGCGCGCGGGATCGGCCCCATCCGCACGGTGGCCACCGCGGTCTTCAACATGATGAACACGAGCGCCGTCATCGGGGTCAGGGCCGTGGACGAGGAGGAGCACCGCAAGCTGCTGATGGCCCGGGGCTTGTTCGACGAGGTCGTCCCCTCCGGGCCGTTCACGCCCCACATCACCGTGGCCTACTACCGGCCGGCGATGCCCGTGCCGCTGCCCCCCGGCGAGTTCCGTGACGCGCTCGCGCGGCTGACCGGACGGGTCACTGGCTTTCCCGTCGCACTCGCGCCCGAACGCCTGCACGCCCTGCGGTTCGATTCGATGGGCGGCTACTGGGCGGTTCAGCACTGAGCCCGGCTCCGCCGCGTCCGGTGGCGTCCCGCGCCCCGCGGACCGATGGACTGGTCCGCGCGCCGGTCCTCACAGCCTCACGGCGTAGGGCATGATGGATCCCCAGCTGTAGACGCCGGTGATGCGCACGGGCACACCGAAGGTGGGCGCCTCGATCATCTGACCGCCGCCGAGGTAGATCGCGACGTGGTAGATGCCGGACTGGGTTCCGTTGGAGGACCAGAAGATGAGGTCCCCGGCCTCCATGGAGCCGATCGGGACGTGCGTTCCGTAGCCGTACTGGGCGCGCGACAGGTGCGGCAGATCAACCCCGGCACTGCCCCACGCGAGCATCGTCAGGCCCGAGCAGTCCACGCCACCGTAGGACTCCCCGCCCCACACGTAGGGCACGCCCAGGTAGCTCTTCGCCGCAGCGATTGCGGTGGCGGCGCCACCACCGGAGGAAGCGGGCGGAGTGTAGGCGGGAGGCGAGTATGACGGCGGGGTGTAGGAGGGAGCCGTGTCGCCGTCGTCGTCATCGTCATCGTCGTCCGCGACGGACGGGGCCTGGGCCTGGGCCGCTGCGGCCTCCGCCTGCCGGCGCTCCTCGGCGGCTGCGGCCGCAGCCGCCGCCTGCTCGGCGGCGACGCGGGCGGCCTCTTGGCGTTCCGCCTCAAGCGCGGCCTCGCGCTGATTGATCAGGTCGACGGTCGTGTTCTGCTTGGTGGCAAGCTCCTGCACGTAGGCGTTGCGCTGAGCGGCGACGATGGCGGCCTCGTTCTGAGCGGTCGCCGCGGCTCGATTCGCCGCGTCGGTGCGCGCCTGCACTTCGGCGGTGGCCGCCTCCTGGCTGGCGAGCGCACTATTGGCCGCTTCGCGGGTCACCTTGGCGACCTGCTCGAGGGCGGCGACGTTCTGCATCTTCGCCTCGGCCGAGGCGGAGAAGGAGCTGATGCCCGCCTGCTTGGCCTCGACGCTGCGCAGCCCGTCGGAGCCGAGGTAGGGGGCGATCGCATCGAGCGACCCCCCTCCGCCTCGGTAGGCCGCCTGGGCGACGGACGCGATCTGCTGCTTGCCCTCGTTGAACGCCGCCTCGGCGGCATCCGCATCGGCCGAGGCCTGCGTGGCGGTCGCGCTCGCCTCGGCCAGCGCGATGTTGGCCTCGTTGAGGTCCTCGCCCGCGATCTGCGCGTTCTGGGTCGCGGTTGCCGCGCTTGCGGAGACTTCCGCCAGCTTGACCTCGATCTGCGCCACGCTCATCTTGGCCGCTTCTTCGGCGGCCTTCGCGGCGGCAATCTCCTCCTCGGAGGGGGCGGCCTGTGCCACCTGGGGCAGGACCAGGAGGGCGCATGCGGCCAGTGCCGACAGGCCCAGGCGGATGGATCCGCGTCGTCTCATCGTCGTCTCATCTCGTTGGCGGAAGCGCCCGTGGGCGCGTACATGAGAACGAGCCTAACCACTTTCATCACGGTTGGCAACAAACGCAACAAGATTCCCAGATCTCACAAACATCACAATCACAACATCTGCAACATTCGCACCATGAATACCGAGCAATTACGACGAGATTTCCTCACCCGCCAGCCCACTCGTGATATGCACCACCCCACCGACCCATCGCCCGCCCAATCGCCCCGTCACACACGTCCGCCATGCGAAACAGCCCCGGCACTCTCACCGCCGATGCCGAAAGATAGGAGGCATGAACCGTCGAATGCGTCGCTGACTGCGCGTCAGCACAAGCGACTGCCGCGCAGTCCCCCGACAGCGGGACGCGCCTTGACGCATGCACATCACGCCCACGCGGCCCGCCTCCGGGGAATCAACGACGACACGCCACCCCACGCAAGGAGCCGCCAATGACCACCAACGACTGGGCCTTCGAAACCAAGCAGATCCACGCAGGATTCGCCATTGACGAGTCGACTGGCGCGACCGCGCTGCCCATCTACCAGACCTCCTCCTACGCCTTTTCCGATACCGGACAGGCTGCCGGACGCTTCGCCCTGCGAGAGCTCGGCCCGATCTACACGCGCCTGAACAACCCAACGACCGATTCGGTGGCCGCCCGCATCGCCGCCCTCGAGGGCGGCGTCGGCGGCCTGCTCGTGTCCTCCGGCCAGTCGGCGACCGCCCTGTCGCTCCTCGCCCTGGCCGTGGCCGGCAACAACATCGTCGCCTCCCCCTCCCTCTACGGCGGCACGGTCACTCTCCTGAAGAACACGCTCGGACGCCTGGGCATCGAGACCCGATTCGTTCCCGACCCGCTTGACGTGGATGCCTGGCGCGCCCTGGCCGACGACAAGACGGTGGCCTTCTTCGGCGAGTCCATCCCCAATCCCCGCGGCGACATCCTCGACATCGAACCGATCGCGACGGCCGCACACGAGGTCGGCGTCCCACTCATCGTCGACAACACGGTCGCCACCCCCTACCTCGTGCGGCCCATCGAGTGGGGGGCGGACATCGTCGTCCATTCGGCGACCAAGTATCTGGGCGGTCACGGCACGTCCATCGCGGGCGCTATCGTGGACTCCGGCGCCTTCGACTTCGCCTCCCAGCCCGAACGTTTCCCGCTGTACAACACGCCGGATGAGTCCTACCACGGCCTCGTCTACGCCCGCGACCTGGGCGTGGGGGGCGCCCTCGGTGCGAACCTGGCCTTCCTCTTGCGCATCCAGACGCTCGTCAATCGGGACCTCGGGGCCGTCACCTCCCCCTTCAACGCGTTCCTCATCTCGCAGGGCATCGAAACGCTGTCCCTGCGCGTCGAGCGTCACGTCTCCAACGCCCTGGCGGTCGCGCGCTTCCTCGAGGAGCACCCGGACGTCGAGTCGGTCAACTACGCGGGCCTGGAGTCCTCCCCCTACTACGAGCTGGGCCGAAAGTACGCTCCCCTGGGCGTGGGCGGCCTGCTGTCCTTCGACATCAAGGGCGGCTACGAGGCCGGCCGTGCTTTCGCCGACGGCGTGCGCCTGCTCCCCATCGTGGCCAACATCGGCGACGCGAAGTCCCTGGTCATCCACCCCGCCTCCACGACGCACTCCCAGCTCACGCCCGACGAGCTTACCAAGGCTGGCGTTGCCCCCGGAACCGTCCGCCTCTCGATCGGCCTGGAGAACATCAAGGACATTCTGGCCGACCTGCAGCTGGGCTTTGACGCCGCCCGCGCAGCCACCGCCTAAGCCACGGAGTCGGCGCCCTCCCGCGCAGCCGCCACCCCACCCACGGACCAGCCACGTCACGACAGAGACGAAAGAGGATACGATGAGCCGCCACAGCCTCCCCCCAGCTCCCACGTCCGGCGCGTGGCGGGAAGGGGATCCGCCGGCGTTGCGCCAATTCGCCAACCTGGGCGCCCAGCGCCTGGAGAACGGGACGGTCCTGCCCAGCGTCACCCTCGCCTACGAGACGTGGGGAACCCTCGATGAGGCGTCCTCGAACGCGGTGCTCATCCTGCACGCCCTGACCGGGGACGCGCACGTGTGCGGCGAGGCCGCCCCCGGGCAACCCACCCCCGGCTGGTGGGAGAAGATCGTGGGACCGGGGCGCATCATTGACACGGAACGCTACTTCGTGGTCGCCGCGAACGTCCTGGGGGGATGCCAGGGGTCCACGGGACCGGCCTCGCTTGCCCCCGACGGCGCGCCCTGGGGGTCGCGTTTCCCGGTCGTGTCCACGCGGGACCAGGTCCGCGCCGAGGCGCGTCTGGCCGACCTGTTGGGGATCGATTCCTGGAGCCTCGTGGTCGGCGCGTCCCTCGGCGGCCACCGCGCCATCGAGTGGGCGGTGACTTACCCGCAGCGGGTGGAGCGCCTGGTGGTCGTCGCGTCGGGCGCGCAGACGACCGCCGAGCAGGCGGCGTGGACCCACACGCAGATCCGCGCGATCCAGCTGGATCCTGCGTGGCGGGGCGGCGACTACTACGCCGGGCCCGGACCCTGTGCAGGCCTGGCCCTGGCCCGCCAGATCGCGCACACGACCTACCGCTCTCCCTCCGAGCTGGACGAGCGTTTCGGCCGGATCCCCCAAAACGACGAGGATCCCCTGCACGGCGGGCGCCTCGCGGTCGAGTCCTACCTGGACTATCACGGCGAGAAGATCGTGCGCCGTTTCGACGCCGGCTCCTACGTGGCCCTGTGTCGTTCGATGCTCTCCCACGACGTTGGCCGCGACCGCGGCGGAGTTGCCGAGGCCCTCAAGTCCGTCACGGCGCGCACGCTCGCCGTCGCCGTCGATTCGGATCGCCTGTTCTACCCCGAGCAGGTCTGGCAGATGGCGTCAGGCATTTCGGGTGCCTTCTACCGCGAGATTCACTCCGACCACGGCCACGACGGCTTCCTCATCGAGTCGGACCAGCTCACGGCCCTCCTGGATGAGTTTCTCAACGAGCGCATCCCCTCTCGCGCCTCGTCCTTCGCGTAGGGTCGCGCGCTACCCACCCCTCCCCCTCGCGCGCGCCGCTCCCGGCGTCCGCGTCGCGCTCGCCGGGTCCACCATTGGGCGCGTTATGCTGACCCTATGAGCGCATCCACCGATCCAATGTCTTCGGGGCACGCACGCCCCGAGGCGACCGATCTCTCCGGTTTCTCCGGTGTCCCCACCGACGCCTCGCACGAGCACGAGGCCGCGCCCGAGCGCGACGTCCTGGCGCCGTGGGGCGAGGCGGGTCCCCCCGGCCGCGACTGGGCTCCGGACATCCTCGGCCCGGGTTTCTCCTCGCGCACGATCGAGCTCCTGGATGACGCGGAGGGAGAGTGCGTGGCCACCCTCGTGCGCGCGACTCCCACGACGAACGCGCGCGTGACGGTCCTGTACCTGCACGGGCGCAACGACTACTTCTTCCAGACGGAGATGGCCCGGCGCCTGTCCGCCGCGGGCGCGGCCTTTTACGCGCTGGACTTGCGCAAGTATGGGCGCAGCCTTCGCCCCCACCAGACGATCGGCTACGCCGACGACCTCTCCGTCTACGACGAGGAGATCGGCCTGGCCATCGAGCTTATCCGCGACGAGCGCGACGACGATCCCCTCGTCCTCATGGGCCACTCGACGGGGGGCCTCATCGCCACCCTGTGGGCGCATCGTCACCCCGGGGTGTTGGCGGGCCTGATCCTGAACTCGGCGTGGTTGGAGATGCAGTCGATGAGCGCCTGGCGCGGGGCGATGGCGCCCGTGATCGGCAGGATCGCCTCGCGCAGCCCGATGTGGGAGGTGCCCACGGGAGGATCGGGCCTCTACGGCCGATCCCTCGCCGGGCGTGCCTCGTCGGGCCTGCCCATCCCGGCCGGGCTCGCCGCCGACGACCCGTCGGTCGCCGGATGGCCGATTGCCCACGAGTGGAAGCGCCCCGAATCCTACCCGGTACCCGCCTCCTGGCTGGAGGCCATCATGGCCGGCCACGAGACGATCGAGAAGGACGTGGCGCTGGAGTGCCCGGTCCTGTCGATGGTGTCGACCTCCGCGTACTTCGACGAGGAGTGGAGCGAACGTGCCTTCGTCTCCGACACCGTCCTGGATCCGGTTGTGATCGCTCAGCGCAGCCTCAACCTGTCGAACATGGTGACGATCGCGCGTTTCCCGGGCAAGCACGACCTGGTTCTCTCGGATGCTCCCGTGCGAGAAGCCGTCTACGACACGATGCTGGGATGGCTGGCGGCCTTCGTCAAGTGAGGCAGGTGGGGACCGACGTCAGCGATTCACCCGGCGTCGGGCCCCACCACCGCCCGTGTCAGTGTCGGGCTGAGCGGCGCCCCCGCGGAGAGTCGGAGTACTCGCGCACGATCTCCCGGTTGATCTCATCGAGGGCCTCCGCAAGCGTCGGCCCGAGCCTATCTCCGATGCGCACCAGAGCCCAGGCCTGGATGTGCCCGAGTCCTCGCGCCGTCAGGAGGGTGTCGAGGGACGGGTAGGTCAGGCCGGCGCCGAAGATCGCGCCGTTGGCCTCCAGCATGAGGTCGGCGGGCAGGCCAAGCTCGCTCCGTGCGACGAGGGGGGTATCCTCGCCGAGGATCTGGGCGAGGGCGCGCAGCCCGGATTCGTCGCGGCTGAGGACGGGGACACCCTCCTCCCGAGCCTGGATGACCTCGGCGGATTCCTCAGCGTGGTCAACGAACGAGTCGGTGGCCGCGTAGGTGGCTCCGGCATCGTTGAGCTCACCGATCTGCGCGCGCCGGGACGCGCGACTGCCGAGGTGTGCGGGGCGCTCCGAGCGGGTCTCCTCCTCGGCCTCCTCGGACGCGTCTTCCTCGGGCTGCTCGCGCGCGGCGTCGGAGTCTTCCTCGTCGTCGCCTCCGGGCA
>ERZ773042.2434-NODE-2434-length-10133-cov-43.302044_pt1 | contig 10133 bp, 11 predicted proteins | sample MGYA00511664_ERZ773042 | MGnify/ENA primary metagenome ERZ773042 (study PRJEB29015, sample SAMEA2737984) | human oral metagenome | biome: human oral; feature: human-associated habitat; material: dental | place: China | collected 2036 ... | reverse complement strand
GCGTATCGCGCGCCTTCTTTTCATCGCCCATGACGCTGACGTAGATCTTCGCCTCGCGCAGATCCTCTGTGCATGCGACGGACGTCACTGTCACGAAACCGATCCGCGGGTCTTTCAATTCATGGAAAATAATGTCGCTGATTTCCTGTTTCATAAGCTCCTGGAGCTTTTCAACGCGAACCTTTGCCAAGGCACGCCTCCTCTCTAGGAATCACTGATAAGCAACGCTATACAAAGAGTACAGCCCCCTGCCCCCGTTGGAAGCAAAGAACTGCACCTCTGTTTCAGATGATTTATTCCGCCGTCTCGCCCGCTTCTGCTTCTGCCGCAGCGGCCGCGGCAGCCTGCGCTTCGCGCTTTTGCTCCGCCGCCTTATTCGCCTCGGCAATAGAGGTCTCGATCTCCTCCATCGTATAGGCCTCGATGATGTCCCCTTCCGCAAAATCACGGAAGTCGACGATGGAGATGCCGCACTCATAGCCTGCGGCAACTTCCTTCACCTCGTCCTTAAAGCGGCGCAGGGAGTCGATCTCCCCGTCGAAAAGTTCGACGTTGTCGCGCAGAATACGGATCTTCGAGTTGCTGTGAATCTTGCCCTCGAGAACATAGGAACCCGCGACAAGAGCCTTGGAGAAGCGCATAACCTGGCGGATCTCAACGCGCCCCTGAGTGACTTCCTTATATTTGGGCCGCAGCATGCCGCTCATCGCATCCTTCACATCGTTCAGCGCATCGTAAATGACGCGATAGGTACGGATGTCCACGTCCTCCGTATCGGCAAGACGGCGCGCGTTCGCGTCCGGACGGACGTTGAACGCGATGACGATCGCCTTGGACGCGGTTGCGAGCATGATATCCGACTCACTGACGGCACCGACGCCCGAGTGCACGATGTTCACGCGTACCTCGTCGTTCTTGTTGAGCCCGAGGAGCGCGGAGTTAAGGGCCTCGACGGATCCCTGCACGTCAGCCTTGACGACGATGTTGAGGTCTTTGATGTCGCCCTGCTGGATCTGCTGGAAAAGAGCATCAAGCGTGACGCTCTTCGACTTGATGAGATCACGGCGCTGATTGCCGAGGCGGGCCTCAGCAATGGAGCGTGCCTGCTTCTCGTCGACAGCGGCGAGAATGTCGCCCGCCGCCGGTACATCGTTCAGGCCGAGAATCTCAACCGGCATCGACGGGCCAGCCTTCTTGACATTGTCCCCGCGGTCGTTGATCATCGCGCGCACATGGCCGTATGCCGTGCCGACGACAATGGAGTCGCCGATACGCAGCGTACCGCTCTGAACGAGCACGGTTGCAACGGAGCCGCGCCCCTTGTCGAGTTTCGCCTCGATGATGACGCCGCGCGCTTCGCGGTTTGGATTTGCTTTGAGTTCCTCGACCTCGGCGACGAGCAGGATGTTCTCGAGCAGGTCATCAATGCCGGTGCGCTGCTTTGCGGAAACGGGCACCATGATGGTGTCGCCGCCGTATTCCTCAGCGACCAGCCCGTACTCCATAAGTTCCTGCTTGACGCGTTCGGGGTTGGCTCCGGGCTTATCGATCTTATTGATCGCAATGATGATGGGTACCCGGGCCGATTTCGCATGGTCGATCGCCTCAATGGTCTGCGGCATAACGCCGTCGTCCGCTGCAACAACGAGAATCGCAACGTCTGTGATCTGCGCGCCGCGTGCGCGCATCGCTGTGAACGCCTCATGACCCGGCGTATCGAGGAAGACGATCTTCTTGCCCTGGCAGATGACCTGATATGCGCCGATGTGCTGGGTGATTCCGCCCGCCTCATGCGTACTGACGGAGGTGTTGCGGATGGCATCGAGCAGCGAGGTCTTGCCGTGGTCGACGTGACCCATGACAGTGACGACCGGCGGACGATCTTTGAGCGACTTCGGATCGTCCTCGACCTCCGGGATCAACGTCGGATCAACATCCGGCGGCAGTTCCTCCGTTGTCACGCCGAACTCTCCGGCGACGAGGGCCGCCGTATCGTAATCGATCTCCTGGTTGATGCTCGCCATAACGCCCATGAGCATGAGCTTCTTGATGATATCTGATGCCGTGTAGCTCATCTTGGACGCAAGATCCTTGACGGCGATTGACTCGGGCAGTTTGATATGCTTCGGGCGTGCAATCTCCGCCTTCTGTACCGGTGCCGACGCTGCTGTGCGGCCCTTGCGTCCTTTGCGTGCGCCGCCGCGTCCGCGCTCCGTCTGACGCAGATCCGTACGCTCCTCGCGGTCGCGGCGCGCACCGCCGCGGCTGCTGCGGCTGCGGTCGCTGCCGGCGGCGCCGCTTTCGCCGCGTCCGCCGCGCCTGCGATTATCACTGCGTCCCTCCCCGGGCGGCGGGGGCGGTATGGCCGCGGCCGCAGGCCGCGTTCCGGAGCGTCCTGCCGGGCGTGCACTGCGGCTGCCGGCAGTGCCGGATGAGTAGGAGTGCTCCTGTGTCTCCGTGCGCGTCTTTGCCGGTGCCTGGCGCACGATCACGATGCCGGGCGCATTTGTCCGTGCACGCAGCACCGACTTCTCCGATGCTGCCGGTGTCTTTTCAGCGGTGAGCCGGCGCTCTGTGGGCTGTTTCTCCCTCTTTGCCGTGCGGTCGGCAGCCTTCGGAGCGGGGGTTTTACTCTGCAGAGACTCCTTACGCACGGGTTTCGCCGTGCGGCCAAGTTCCTCCTTGACCGCGGCGCGCTCCTCTTCACCGACTGCGCTGAACATATTCTTTACCTTATAGTTCTTGCTTTTCAAGATGTCGATAATAGTATCTTTATCTGTCTTGAATTCCTTTGCCAAATCGGTGATTCTGTATTTCGATTCTGACATCAATCCACCCCCGTCGGTATTTCATGCAAATAGGTACTGAGCCTGTCCGCAAATCCTCTATCTATCAGAACAGCAACCGCACGGTACTCTTTCCCGAGACAACGTCCCAGCTGCTGCATTGTCAGTAACTCCGCTGCAGGCACATTCATCTGTGCCGCCATGCGGGTAAATTTTTCCTTGGTTTCTTCCGACGCATCTGCCGCAAGAAGAAGATATGCTCCCCGCTTCTTCTTGAGCGTCTCCTCAGCCGTAAATGCGCCGGATACGATGCGCCGTGCGCGCGCCGCCATGCTGAGGAGATTCATGATGCGCTTTTCCATCTCCGCGTTCATGATTCGTCCTCCTCGCTCACCCGCAGAGCCTCCTCAATTCTGTCATAGAGAGCAGGATCAACGCGGCCTTTAAGCGACCATGAAAATCCGTTGTGCCTGCGCGCCTCCCGGAGGCATTCCAAAGAACGGCAAAGATATGCGCCGCGCCCCGGTCCCTTGCTCGTCGGATCAATAGAGATTTCTCCTTCAGAGCTTCGCACAATCCGTATGAGCTCGCTTTTCGGACGCAGGCGGCGACAGCCGACGCACAGCCGCTCAGGCTGTACTGACTGCTTCATTTATGCCTCCTCTGCCGTGAGCGCGGGAGCGACAGGCATATCTGCCTCTTCTTCCGATCCGGACTCGAGTTCCTGTGCCTGCGACTCACTCTTGATATCGATCTTCCACCCCGTCAGCTTTGCTGCAAGGCGGGCATTCTGCCCCTCCTTGCCGATGGCAAGCGAAAGTTGGTAATCCGGGACGATAACGCGGGAGACTTTCTCCGCCTCGTTCACGGCAACTGAGATGACCTTTGCCGGGTTCAGCGAGTTTGCGATATAGGTCGCAGGGTCCTCGCTCCACTTCACAATATCGATTTTCTCCCCTGCAAGCTCATCAACCACCGCCTGCACACGCATATAATGCGGCCCGACGCAGGCGCCGATGGGATCGACCCTCTCCTCCGAGGATGCGACCGCAATCTTAGAGCGGCTTCCGGCTTCGCGCGCGATCGACTTGATCTCAACGACGCCCTCCTGCATCTCCGGCACCTGCAGCTCAAAGAGCTTTTTGAGCAGGCCCGGATGCGTGCGCGAGAGCATGATCTGCGGGCCGCGGCTTGTCCTCTTGACCTCAATGATATAGGCACGCAGTGTATCGCCGTAGTTATAGGTCTCCGTCGGCATCTGCTCTGTTGCCATGAGCACTGCCTCAGCGCGCCCGATGTCGACGAATACGTTCCGCCCCTCGACACGCTGAACAATTCCTGTGACGATATCCGCCGAGCGGTTCATATACTCCTCATAGACGATACCGCGCTCCGCCTCACGCAGGCGCTGCATGACGACCTGCTTTGCCGTCTGTGCGGCAATGCGCCCAAAGTTCGCGGGAGTCATCTCGATCTCGATCACGTCGCCGACGGCATAATCCGGGTTGATGGCACGCGCCTGAGCGAGAGAAATGTCGGTAATGTCGTTCTCCGCTTCCTCGACGACCGTCTTGATGGCAAAGACGTGAAACGCACCCGTCTCACGCGACAGAGCGATGCGGACGTTCTGCGCCGAGCCGAAGTTGCGCCGGTATGCCGAGATCAGCGCCGCCTCGATGGTCTCAAAGAGAAGTTCCTCATCGATGCCCTTCTCGTACGCGAGCTCTTTCAGCGTCTGAAGGAACTCCTTGCCGCCGTTCTGCTCCCTTGTGATTTTTCTTGCCAAGACCCAAATCCTCCCTAAAAGTCGATATGCAGGCGTATTTGCGAGATCTGATCCAGCGGGATCCGTATCCCGTCATCCAGCGTCAGCATCTCTCCGTCATAGCCCGCGAGCGTACTCGTCCACTGCTTCTTTCCCTCAAAGGGCGCATAGAGCGTCACATCGACCGCCTTGCCCTGCTCGCGTTCAAAGTCGCGCGGCTTTCGTAGGACGCGATCGAGTCCGGGCGACGAGACCTCGAGGATATACGCGTCCGGAATGAAGTCCTCGCGATCGAGCATCTCCTCCAGACGCTCACTGAGGGCCTGGCAGTCCTCGATATCGATGCCGCCCTCCTTATCGATGTAGATGCGCAGATACCAGTCGCGCTCGCGCACATACTCGACATCCACCAACTCCAGTTCCGGCGCATCCACCAGAAGCCCGCGCGCAATCTCCTCGACGCGCTCCTCGATCTTCGCGCTCATGCTCTCCCTCTTCTCATACGTAATGAAAGAGTGGGTTTTCACCCACTCTTTCCAAAGATCTTAAATGAATTTCTTGCAGTATAGCATAGGATTAGACTCTTGTAAAGCCCCCGCGGCGATTTTCCTCAATGGATGCGCCGCATTTGTCACATGACTTCATCCCCATATCCCCTTTCTATCTCCCATAGAGCCTCCGCATGATCCACGACATAATACGTTCGCGTCCGATAATGCTTACGATCAGGCCGACCACGAGAACGCTGGCCATCACTATGACAATCGCAGGCAGTGCGACGAAGAAAAAGAATATAAGGAACACCGCCAGCACAATCGACCACAAGAGACTTGTCAGCAAGGACGGCCGTGATGTTGTTCCGCCGATACGGACATAGCGCACAGAGGTGCGCGGGCCTCCGCTGTATGCTTCGCCGCTCTGCTCGCGGGCGTCATCCTGCGGCTCTGCACCGCTCTCATCCACCGTCACGCCGCGATAGGCGGCGTTCTCCTCTCGGCTCATCTGCCGCAGACGCGGATCCTGTTCCATAATGTCCTCCTCCCCTCTTGGGATCTTTATTCCTTGAACGTACCGTTCACAACACTGTAAAGCATCGTAACAAATCCCTCCTCCCCGAGATAGCGGGGATCAAAGGAAATGCAGCCGAGCACCTCACGCATGTGCTCGTGTGCAGCGCATACCTGCTTCTTGTTCGAGCCGAACACATGATAGAGCTCTGTGATGGGCGCGAGATCGATGGCGTTGAGCTCGGCAAAGAGAAAGATCGCCGCCGTCAGCGACTCCGCCGTCTGCGCCCGCGCGAGCTCCGTGTGCGCATAGTCAAGGAACAGAGCACGCATCAGCTCCTGTGCATAGCGGCTGAATCCGAGTTTTTCTGCCACAGCGCCGAGCACGGTCAGCTCCTCTGCACAGTTGCTCGCATGAACTCTGTGCGGAATGCGCTTCGGCAGAGAACGGCGCGGCAGGACATTGATCTGCGCCTGTGTAGCAAGCAGATGAATCGTATGGCGCACGAGCGCCGCCTCGCGCAGGAGGAAATCATCCATCGACGCATCCCGCTTCTGCATGCAGAAGAGCTCATGTTCCCTCTGGATCGTCTCGCTGATGCGCTGCTGAAGACGCTTGCTCGCTGGAATCGCCGTAATATAGTTGAGCATCATCATGCCGTTGTCGCAGATATGCCCAAAGAGAATGTTTTTGCTCAGCGTTCCCGGGACGTCCGGATGCGGCAGAATGACCTCCTCATCACGGAGAATATCGCGGCAGACGACATGGTCCTCATACTCCTCCGACACAGCCAGCACCGCAAAGCGCGCCTCCATGAGATCCAGAATGATTTCCCGCTCGTCATAGCTGAGGCTCTCCCTCTCGCGCGCATTGTAGTGCGCGATCGGCGTCTCATCCGTGGCAATCAGATGGTAGTCGAAGAAGAAATAATCCCAGAACCGCAGCCAGAAGGTCTCCTTTTCCTCCTCGGACGCGTGTTCGTACGCATTCATATCGCAGAGATCGCCCGTGTAGATCATCGCAGCGCGGCCAATATCCAGCTGATACATCGGACGGCGAAAATATTCGCCGATCTTGTGCAGGAGATCGTTGAGCTGGATGTTCAGCTCCTCCATCTCGAGGCGCTCATCCTCCTCGACATCCTCGATCGTGAGCCCGTCGATCTCCTCCCATGCAACGGGATCCGGCAGGCGAAAACGCCCCGTAATATAGAACATCTCGTTGTCCGCATCCAGCTCTCCGATATCGACATCATAGTCGCCCGTCTCATCGAGATAGGTCAGAAACGTGCGCATCCGTTCAAAGTAATCCTCCACATGCCGCTTCAGCGGACGCCGATCGATATGCGCGTCAGCGTAACGAAAGAAGAGCGCCAGATAATCGATGCGGATGAAGAGCCGCGCCAGCGAATCATCGCGGCGCTGAATGACCGAGAGAAAATCCTCAATGCAGTACCAATCCGTGCAGAGCTCCTCGTTGCTCCGCCCGCGCCATGCCGCCGCCCGCAGATAGCGCTCGATCAGCGCGCGCGGGATAAAGATATTTGCGCGTCCGTGCGCCGAATAGAAACGCTTGACCAAAGCGTAGACATTTTCCATGCAGCCCTCCCGCCGTCATGCGTTTCCTTAAAGTCATATCAAGAATACGGTTTATCCTAACAAATGTATGAATCAATGTCAATCACATCAGCGCTTGATTGAGCGTACTCCAGTCCCCGAGCTTCATTCCCACTCAGAAATATATAACAAAAATCCGAAAAGCAAGGCTGAGTTTTATACTCATTTTAATGAGTGCATCCTATTATTTTCTATGGATATAATTAATCTTATGCGGCTGGATTCAGAAGATGCCATTCGCCCGAGCAACCAGAAAGTCCGGGAGATGAAAATCACACGGAAGATGCAGCGGTGATAGCGTATCTGCTGGTTGGACTTATTATGAAGGAGCGCAAAAGGATTTTTAGTTATGAAAAAGATACATATTATATCGATTGGATGGGGCATAGCTCTTATTGGAAGTTCCCTGTTTTCACTATATACAAATACCACAGATAAACAGTCCCATTGGGATGATTTTACAAAAGTTTTTCAAGAGCTATCCTTACCGGATCAAGAAAAAGTAATCGACGCTGAAATCTTTGATAACCTCGGAAAGCCTTTCAGAATAAAAATAGAGTATATAAGTTCTGACCCAATTGATAGGGATTTAAGTTCTTATCGTAAGGTCCTGGAAAAATATGATTTGAAAGAAGATCCCGCTGATCCTATGCATTTTCACACAGCAGACGGATTGCTGCATTTTTATTTAACTGAGACAAAAAATCGAACGCATAAAATAGTGCTTTCAAATGGAGTCTGGTGACTATGAAGATACCTAAATTAACATATTTGCTTTGTGCCATGCTGTTGATATCATACATTTGGGTCGACAATTATTACCCTTTACATCACAGTGATAATACTCCTAAAAATGAATTAGAGCTCATTTATGCCTTGAATGAATTGAAAGAGCTTCAGGCAATGCAAGTGCACAGAATAGAAGAACAGGATTATTTAGGAGGTAAAAGAAGTTTACGAATTTCTGCAGAAGGTGATGTAGACAAAATTTTTAACGAGGATAGCTTGGAGCAGCAAGGGTGGAAGAATATAAAAATTGAGGGACAAAATATTTCTGCATGCAGAAAAAATTATTGGATAGATGTACGAAAAGAAAATCGCAGACGATGTAATATTTCTATTCTTATTGATTCGGGCGAGCTCCACACGCAAGGAGGAAAATGAGTACAATGAAGACTTTTGAGGACTATCTTACAGAATACCAAGCAGATATGGTATCAATATGTCTTGAATACGTTGATTGGAGAGCTGACACCATATATATATACTGCTCCTATGAGAGTAATATGATATATGGAGATTGTTTCTTCAAGATTCACGGAGAGGTATTGGAAGCGCACCAACTTAACAATATAAAAACGGATAAGGAAGATTTTAAATACGATGTATCTAAAGAGCGGCAGAAAGCTTTACAAAAGATTATCCTAGAAGATATAGAAAAGATAAATGCGCTTTGCAGAGAATACGAAAGAGCTATACCAACGGAAATAAAGCTGGTATACGATGTTAAAAGCAACAGCCTCAAAGCAGACTATTGCTATGAAAACCTATGGACCGACTCTGAGGAAAAACTAGGCTTGCATATTTTTAACGAGTGGTTTGAGGAGGTCAAGAAAAAAGAGAACTCACTTCCGTAATATGGGGAACGAGGGCTTAAAGAACACATGGAAAAACATTTTACAGTGACGCAGCAAACTTCTTTTTGAAAGTGTACAGCGAATCAAATTGCGCCCTCTGCCTCTCTTCTTCTGAAATAAATAGGTCGCAGAGGAACAGATGGTAAAAGTATTAATATGATCCTTCGAGTTAACGCCAAGATATCAGGAGATAATTTGAATGAATAAATTAGATTGGTACGACTTTACTTTAGGATATCTTATCCAAGCACATTACGATGTCATAAAGGCAATCCTTATAATAAATATTGATGTGCCGCGAACAATTGATCACCCAAGATATCAAGAAGCCAAATGCTTTGAAGAAACTTTTGCCAATATCAATCTGATGTTTAAAGAGGTGCGATATCTCAAAAATATCGTAAGTCCCAATATGACATCAGACCCAAACGAAGATGCGGGTGATACTGAACATATTATATGCGCACCTGCATCAGAAAATTTATTGAAAGAATTAGGGTTTGGAAATAAGAAAATTCGACTGGACTATGGAGATGGCACAAATGCCAGTCTTTCGTGGAAAGAAGAATCTCTGTTGTACACTAAATTTGAAACAGCAGAAACAATTTTCCATATAATTTTTCGTGAGTTGGATATCGTAGAGTTCTGATCCGTACAATATGTCCCCATATATCACCACAACAGCTTGATCCCCCATGCCCTAGGGCATGATAAACATCAAGTAAAGTATGTGTCCTTGACAAAGAAGTGTACACATGGGAAAAAGATATGGGGTTATTCTATCAGAAAAATAAGTTTTATGTGTATGGGAGTGTAGGTTTCTATTTAAAGTCATAAAAGATGTCACAGAAGCTCTTGGAGAACCGTTTTCCTCAGGAGAATTAGGGAATTCATTAAAAGATACACTATATGAACAGTTACATATCCTAAAGAATGGAGATGCTTACGACAAAGGCTTTGTAGTAGGTGGAATACTTGAAGAAATTTGCGAACTTGCTGTTCCTGAAGCAAAAATATCAAAGTCAAAGTATCTAACTAAAGGAACAAAGATATCGTCAATAGTAGAGATAGAAAGGGGGTATCGGCAACATTGTCGCTTTACCAAGGGGGACAGGAAGTATCCATGCAAAAATAAGCAGTATGTACTCTTCAGTTCATCCTTATACAGAAGGAAAAATCCTCTGGGATTGGTTAGCAACCAAGAGTTTTGAAAAACAATTCAAGTTTAGGATAAAGCAATTAGAGAAATTTGGTACAATGTCATTGGAGCATGGGAAATGGGTATTCAAACCATTTGACTAAATATTTATGATAGAAAGGT
>ERZ773042.2430-NODE-2430-length-10139-cov-3.037188_pt1 | contig 10139 bp, 9 predicted proteins | sample MGYA00511664_ERZ773042 | MGnify/ENA primary metagenome ERZ773042 (study PRJEB29015, sample SAMEA2737984) | human oral metagenome | biome: human oral; feature: human-associated habitat; material: dental | place: China | collected 2036 ... | reverse complement strand
CGACGCCGACCGTCGAGGCCCCGCCGATCGCCAGCCCGGCCAGCATCACCGCAACCAGCCCCGTGGGGAGCTGCTGCCCCGCCATGAGGTAGTTCAGCATCTTTCCCTCTCCTGCGGCCTGGATCTTCGACGCCTTCCAGGTGATGGCCGACAGCAGCAGGGCATACCCAATCAAAATACACAGCGATACGTTGACGTTCATCCTTCCGTTCTCCTCTCGTTTCCCGAAATAAAAAAGACCCCCGCACGTTCGGTGCGGGAGCCCCTTTTTCCGTATGATTCCGGCAGCCTCAGCTCAACGGGCAAGCGATACGCCGATCCTCATTCGAAAGGGATCCCCGCATGTCGAGCTAAAGTAAAAGTAAAAGCGATCGAGGCCAATGGCCGTACGGCGTGTCCATCCGCGATTCATGCGGTTCACCTCCATTTTCGAAGAGCATCCGGCGCTTCCGGGATGGGCGTCATCATAAGGGTTCGGCGTCTCAAAGTCAATAGGGCGGGGATAAATCTTCTGGATTTTTCGTCTGCGGGGTTTATGCCGTGGGCCCCAGCCCCTCCCGCAGCCCCCTGGAGTTCCTGAACTCCAGGCAGCGCCGCAGAAAGTGGTCCGCGGCCGCCGGGCTGCCCATGAAGTTCAGGTGCAGGTAGGAGCCCAGCACGTTCCCTTTGGCGTAGCCGCCGGGCCTGGACGCGCCGGTGCGGACCCTCGTGATGTCGAGCGCGAAGGGAAATGGCCCGTCGTCGGGCTCGACGACGGAGAAGTGGAACTCGTGTCCGCGCAGCACCGCCCCCTCGGGACAGAGCACCGTGTCCCGCAGGGCCCGGGCCTCCACGTAGCCCACGGTCTGAAGCCGGTCGTTCATCCGGCATCGGGCGGGCACGAGCCCCGCCATCTCGAACGTCTCCCCCCGAAGGTCCGTGATGGAACGGGTCAGGTACATGAACCCGCCGCATTCCGCAAAGACCGGCATTCCCAGCTCTGCGGCCCTCGCCATGGCGGCCCGCATGGGCCCGTTGGCCGAGAGCTCACACGCGAAGACCTCGGGGAACCCGCCGCCCAGGATGACGCCGTGCGCGTCGGGCAGGGCCTTGTCCCGCATCGGGCTGAAGAACGTCAGCTCCGCGCCCCGGTCCTCCAGCGCGGAGAGGCTCTCGGGATAGTAGAAGGAAAACGCCTCGTCTCGCGCCACGGCAAGTCGCACGCCCCTCGCGAAGGGCGGCGGTGCGGCGGGGAGTTCCGCCTCTATCGGCGGCGCGGAACGGGCCGCGGCCAGGAGCAGGTCGAGGTTCACCCCGCGCTCCACCGCGTCGCGGATGCGCCCGATGCGCTCCGGGTCCGGGGACTCCCCGGCGGGGACCAGGCCAAGGTGCCGCTCGGGCAGGGTCAGCGCGTCGTCGCGCCTCAGGGCCCCAAGGAGGGGGATCCCGACCCTCCGAAGCCCCTCGCGGATCGTCTCCAGGTGGGATTCGGAGCCCAGGCGGTTCAGGATCACGCCCCGAAGGTCGACCTCCCGGTCGTACTCCCGAAACCCCAGGGCCGCCGCCGCCGCGCTCTCTCCCATGGAGCGCACGTCGATCACCAGGACGACGGGAAGCCTCAGGATCTTCGCTATCTGCGCGCTGCTGCCGATGCCCCCGCGCCCCCCGTCGTAGAGCCCCATGACCCCCTCCGTCACGGCGACGTCGGCCCCGCGGGAGGTCCGGACGAAAAGGGCCGTCATGGCCCGCTCGTCGGTCAGCCAGGTGTCCAGATTGCAGACGGGGCAGTTCCCCGCCAGCCGATGGTGGCCGGGGTCGATGTAGTCGGGTCCGATCTTGTATCCGCAAACGCGAAGTCCGCGCTCGCGCAGGGCGGCCAGGAGTCCGCCGACGATCGTCGTCTTGCCCGAGCCGCTTCGGGTTGCCGCGATGAGGATCCGGGGAACACGCCTCAGCCCGTCGTCCATATTCTTTCGTCCCTATCTTTTTATCGACCTCAGGAGACGGACTTCTCGGAGTCCCCGTTCTTCCTCAGTATTTCCTCCCAGGTGATGAAGGAGTGGTAAAAGACCTGGTCGTCGTCGTCGAGCCCGCGAGTTATCTCCGTGATGTGGCTGCGTTTGGCCTTGACCGTCTTCAGGACGTACTCCACCGCCTTGAAGGGCTTGCTGTTGGCCCCGCAGGTGTAGATGTCGAGCGCCATGTAATTGACCTCCGGCCAGGTGTGCACCGAGAGATGCGACTCGCTGATGACGACCACGCCGCTGACCCCGTTGGGCGGAAAACGATTGAAGGAGACGGACCAGACCTGAGCGTTGGCCTGCTTCGCCGCCTCCACCAGGATGTCCTGCAGCCTGACGACATCGGTGATGACCTCGCCGCAGCCGGAAGCCTCCACGATAAAATGAACCCCCTTTGGCGACAACTCACCAAACCCCCTTATCGTTTACTTAAAAATTTGTTTATTGAAAATCCAACTGTTTATTTCCCCTGTGCGGCGGCTTTCCTCCGCAATGCCCGCAATGCCCTTGAAGGCTTACTTCGAAGGCTTACAAGGGTCACTCGTCCGCCGTCGCCTCCACGGAGGCGGGGCTGAGGTCCTGTTCGGCGTCGGCCTTTTCGGGCGTGCTGTCCTGAGTCTCGAGGCGCAGGACCTCGCCCTCGCCGTCGTCGAAGACGATCTCGGCCTCCATGCCCGTGGCCGCGACGATGGAGGTGAGGATCCGACGGGTGTTCTCGTCCGCCTGGCTCAGGATGCCGCTTTTCAGGGCGTTCTGCCTCATCTCCTCCAGGTCCGCCGTCACCTCCCGGTTCTGGTCCTCGAGACGGATGGAGGTGAAGAGCCCCGCCTGCTGGTCGTAGACCTCGAAGCTCTGGACGTCCGCGTAGATATCCAAGATGCGGCTGCGCGGGACGACCACGCGGACGCGATTGACCGCGAATCGCTCGGAGATGTCGAGCCTGGAGAGGTCGTTGCCGCAGACGATGACCCCGGCGTACCGCATGATGAACTTCCGCGTGGTGCCGGGGAGCCAGAACCCCAGAAACGGCAGCTGTTTGCCGTCGGAGAACGAGACAATGGACTGAAAGCGTTCCCGCACGGTCGCCAGCTCGTTTACGTTCTGGATGCCCTGCAGGATCGCGGAGCGGACCGATTTTTTCCTCGCGGCCGGGTTCTTTTTCCGCGTCAGGAGCAGGACGTTGAGGACGACGGAAAGGACGAGCAGCAGCGCTACGATGATCGACATGGAAAACCCTCCTGTATCTTAATTTTCCGGATCTGTATTTTGGCGTTTCGGTACATCAGAGTTCGCGCGCCACGCGGCGGCGCACCTCGGCCATCGGAAGGCCGTGCTCGGCCGAGAGGCGCTTGAGGTCCTCGTACTCGGGGGTGCGGCGCAGGGGAACGTCCCCCAGAAGCGCGGTCTTGACGTCGAGTTCCCCCAGAGGCGTGGAGACGCGTTCGATGCGGAAATGCAGCCGGGTGCGGTCGGCCGCGATGCACCGGACCCCCTGCGAGGTAGTCTCCTTCAGCATGATCAGGGTCAGGGACGACGCCTTTTCCGGCTCGGCCAGACAGCAGAACCGGACGGCAGGACGCCCCTTCTTCATGTAGATGGGCTCGGTCCAGACGTCCAGGGCCCCCGCCTCGAAGAGGTGCCCTGAGACGGGCTCGAAATCCTGAGGGTTCATGTCGTCGATGTTGCACTCCAGGAGGGTCAGGCGCTCGTGCACCAGGCCCTCGTCCTCCTGGCCGGCCTCCATCAGCAGGACGCGGAGGACGTTCGGCATGTCCTCGGAGTCCCGATTGCCCAAGCCGAAGCTCGACGCGATCACCGATCCGGCGGGAATGGAGCAGAAGGCGGAGGCCAGGGTCCTGGCGAGCAGCGCGCCGGTCGGGGTGGTGCGCTCCATGGGCGCGCCCCGGGAGAATATCGGCAGCCCCCGAAGCAGGAGCGCCGTCGCCGGGGCCGGGACGGGCAGGACGCCGTGGGCGCAGGTCACCGTGCCCGATCCCACGTTGAGAGGGGAGCAGAGCACGCGGGGCCAGTCCAGAAGCTCCATCAGGACGAAGGCGCCCACGATGTCGACGATGGAATCGACGGCCCCCACCTCATGAAAGTGGATTTTGTCGGGCGTCGTCCCGTGGACCTGGGCCTCGGCCTCCGCAAGCAGCGCAAAGGCCCGGAGGGACTCCCTCCGGACGCGGTCGGACAGGGTGCTTCCGCCGACGATCTCCTCGATCTCGTGCAGCCCCCGGTGCGGATGATGTTCGTGGGTGCGGACGTCGAAGTTCGTCCCCGCGATGCCGTTTCTCATGCCCCTCTCAATGACGAGCTCGTAACTGTCCTCCGGCAGGAGCGTCAGCCTGCGCATCTCTGCGCGGAAGCGCTCCGGGTTGGGGAGGAGCCCCAGCAGGGCCCCTATAAGCATGTCACCGGCGATCCCCGCGAAACAGTCCAGGTAAAGCGTCTTCATCTGCCGTGGTCCCCCTTAGTCAAGTTCAATACCCTATCGAATCCAGACCTACCTTTATTGTCCGGCATGCCAAGGTAAAGGCGTCGGCACCAATTTACAGCCTCGTCCTGCCGGATTTCTTGTGTCTATTTCCACCCAGGAAGAGGTGGTCCGCGTCGCTTTTTGCATATTGAAGGAGGGAGGCGAAGCGGTTTGGAGCCGCTGGAGCCCGTTCCGTGCGGGGGGGCCCGACGGGTGCCGGTTCCGAAAGGGGCGGCGCGGCTCTGAGACGGGGGCCCATGGCGTCCGGGGGGACGCGACGCAGGACCGCGCGCATCCCATCGCCGTGCGGGACCTCGTGCAGCTCGGGGACGGCCTCGACGGCGTCCGGAATGCACGCGAAGGCGATGTCCGCCCTATAGCCGACCCGGTCCAGGAAGACGGCATGATCCGCCCCGGCGAGGGACGCCTGCAGGTCGTTCCGGGAGGACTGCCAGGTCAGAAGCGCCAGGCGGGCGCTGTCCGCGAGCCTCAGCCCGGGGTGCCGCCGCTGCAGGAGGGAGAGCAGAAGGCCGGCGCAGAGGGTGTCGTCCCAGGAGGGACGTCCCTTTCGTCCCGAACAGAGCAGGCCAATTCGGGACCCCCGCGACAGAGCACAGCCGAGTGCCGACAAGGCGTTGCGAATGCAGACGGCGAAAACCGGAACCCCCGTTTCCGCAGCCCTCAGGAGGGCCTTCGTGCCGTTGGTCGTGGCCATGACGGCGCACGCGTGGGCCGTGGCAAGCTCCCTCGTGAGGTCCAGAGGCGAGTTTCCGAGGTTGAAGCCCTGAGGGGCTATGGCGTTTTCCTCTCCCATCAGGAGGGGTTTTTGGCCTTCCTGCTCCAGATCGTGCGCCAAGCGCCGCGCCGCGTCGGGGGAGTCCGTGGGGTAGAGCTCCCGGCCTCCAAGCTCGAACCATCGGACGATCACCGTCGTCGCACGAAGAACGTCGATCACCAGCCAGACGTCGACCGTCGGCAGACGCTCGCTGCAGGATAAAACCACATCGGCCTCCACAGGTTTTGCCATGCCCCATCCTCCTAGTTTCCACTGCGGTTACATTATAACTTAAGGAAACGCCGATTGAGGTTGTATTAACTAAAGCAGGGAATCGACGACATATCGTGGTCCGCAATAGTGGTCCCAAAATAGAGGAGCAAGAAGAGAGTTAGGGATATAGTAAGGTCTTGTTTGAACGGATGTCGTGCGTTATGCTCCAATAAAAATAAATGTGCTTACGCGCAGAAATTTTTACTGGGATGAGGGGCTTATGGAGATCGAGAGGGACGCCTATCTGAAAAAACCGATTTCACGAAAACATGACGGATTCAACGAACTTAAAATTCGAGGGTACAGTGTGGATGTGGGATTGGTGACCTGCACGGAAAAAAACTCGAATGGCAGCGCTGCTAGAAAACAACTCGAGGTGGATTTTGTCTGAAACAAGGGGTCGAAGCGATGCTATATCCAGTCAACATTCGCGATCCCGGACCGTGAGAAATTGAGACAGGAGGAGGGTTCTCTGGTTCGTATTCCAGACTCCTTCAAGAAGATCATTATCGCCAAGGACGCAGTATCTCACAGGTTTACTGAATCGGGAACCCTGATCCTGAACGTCTTTGATTTCCTCCTAAATGAAAACAGTCTAGAATTTTAGGGAGGTGCCGTCAGCAAAAATCCCCCTCGGGTCCTTGACGGACTCGAGGGGGATTTTGTACGGAAAAGAAAAAAGAAATGGCTTTCCGGAACCTACAGATACCCGTTTTCCTTGAGGATCCCCTTGGCCTTCTCCACGTGCTTCGCCGGCATCTTGATGACGGGACCGGTGCAGCCCATGGCGGACTCGGCGTAGATGCCGGCCTTCCAGAGCGACTTCACCGCGTTCTCGATCTCCAGAACATCGATGCCATGTACCTCGTCGTCCGTGGGTTCCGCAGGGGGAGCCTTGACCTCCTCCGCGACCTCCGCCTTGGGCGTCAGGGCCGCGATCTCGTCGTCCAGCCCGGCCTTCCGTGCAGCGGCCAGCTCGGCGGCCACCTTGTCCGGCAGCCCGCCGGCGATGACCGACGCGTTGTAGGCAAGCGCGTTCGCGATGACCGGAGCGCCCGAGGCACGCGAGATGATGGAGACGACGTTCCGCCAGCCCTCGCCGCAGGAGGGACCGTAGCCCCAACCCGTGGCCTCGTAGGACCCGCCCGTCGTGAAGGACGAGAACATCTTCATCAGGACGTTGCCCGACAGCGTGTCCGTCACGCACACGTCCACCGCCCCGGCCAGGATATCGTTGCCGCGCAGCACCGCGCCGCCGTCCTTGCGGACGGACGCGCCGAAGGTGATGGGGTAGCCCCGCTCCTTCATGTGGGTGAGCGCCCGGAACACGGGCTGCGCCGTGTCCACGTTGAGGATCCCGACCGTCGGGTCCTGGATCCCCATGGCCTTCGCCGTCGCGATGCCGTAGAGCGCGTTGCGCAGCATCGCCTCGCCCCGGATCGTCGCCGAGGTCCCGGTGGTGGAGGCCAGGATCATCGCCTTGCCCCTGCCGGGCGTCATGACGCGCCCGATGGTGGTCACGCCCAGCGGGAAGGGGAAGTGGAGCGCCACGGCGCCGGCGATGCGGCCGTCCTTGAGCGCGGCCTCCAGGGTCGAGGCGACGTCCGCCTCGCAGTCCGGGGTCTCGATCCACTCCAGCTCCTCGAACCCGGGAGTGCGCGGACCTATCATGACGGGCGTGACGTTTCCGTAGGTCTCCCGGGCCAGCCGCGCTCCGCGGGCCAGCTCCTCGGGGCCCAGCTCGCTTCCGGCGGCCATCAGGCCGACCTTCACCTTGGGGCCGCCGCTTCTGGCCGACTCGATGATCTCGGCCAGGGCGGACCCGACTATCTTCCTGATTGCGTCAGACATGAGCTCCGCCCCCTCAGTTCAGCTTCCCGGCGATTTCGGAGAGCGCCTCCAGGATCAGGGACTTCACGTCCTCCTTGCTGACTGCGCCCGCGGACGCGCCGCCGGTCGGGGCCTCGATGAGGAAGGAGGCGCCGTCGGCCAGGTTGGTCAGGCGCGCCAGGAAGAGGCTGCCCTTGCCGATGATCATGACGCGCTTCATCTTACCCGCCCGGATGCCCTCGCAGGCCGGGCCGATGAAGGGCGCTCCCGCCGGGATGTGTCCCTGCGTGGGGGCGTAGCCCACCGTCCCGTGCTCCTTGATGAAGGAGTCCATGTCGGCCTTCTCGATGGCCTTCTTCATGACGGCGAGGGCCGCGATCATCTTGATGTTGGCCAGGGGCACGTCGCCCGCGCCGGCCGGCATCGTGATCTCGTGGTTCTGCAGCTCAGGGGCGAAGCGATCGACGTCCGCAAAGGTCAGCCCCGCGGCCTGGAGCGGCTCGAAGGTCAGGGCGGAGGTGACGGCCTGAGGGGCGCCCCCCGCGCCGACGGTATGCTTGCCCAAAACGTCCAACCGCATGACGGGATTGGTGCCGTCGTCGGGGACCAGCAGCACGGCGAAGCTGCCTACGCAGTCCTCCAGGGCCTTAAGACCCTTCTTGACGTGGTCGCGGCTGTTCATGTAGAGCTTGGGGATGGAGCCGCCCGCGACCACCGCGATGTTCTTGCGCGCGCCCGCGGCCACCTGGGAGGCCGCCGCGATCATCGCGTTGACGGGCCCGGCGCAGAAGCCGCGCACGTCGCACCCGGAGGCGTTGACGCAGCCCGCGACCTCGGCGATGGCCTTGGCGAAGTTGTTGCCCGCGCGCTGCCCCACGTCGCCTGCGCCCTCCTCGGAGCACTCGATGACGAAGTCGAGGTCCGTCGGGGCCAGGCCGCTGTTCTTCAGCAGGTGCAGCAGCGCCAGCACGCCTGACGCCTTACCCGCCAGGTTCTCCATCAGGACGTGGGCCGTCAGGCAGGCGTCCGTCGGGTGCCCGCTGCGGATGCAGCCAACGACCTTGCCGCCGAAGTGCAGGGGCAGGGCCTCACGTTCCTTGGCCTCCGCCTCGATTTCGGCCAGGTCCTTCATGTTCTTGGGCCGCACCACGCGCTTGACGATCGCCTCCGTGATGACGGGGTCCTTCGCCAGCTTGGCGCTGACGGACTCCGCAAAACCCTTCTCCAGCCAGACGAGCTCGAACTCGTCGCACGCGGAGATCAGCCCAAGGAACTCGTCCTCCGGCATGATCTCGCCGAACTTGCCGTAGCGCTGCGCATCGCTCAGACGATTCTCGGTCCAGGGGGCCTTGGCCGCCTCGAACTCCTCGTAGCTCAGGCCGCCGATGTAGGTCTGGTTGGGGGCGTAGTGCAGGGCCTCTTCATAAGTCTGGAGATGCTTGGGCAGAGCGTCGACGTACTCCTTCTCCTTGCCGCTGTGGCGGGCTTCGTAGGGGGTGCCGCCGTAGAAGCTCCCCGTCTCGGGCGCGTGGTTCAGACAATAAGCATAGCTCTTGATTCCTACCGTGGACATCCATAGTCCTCCTTAAGACAATGTGAAACTCACTTGGTCCGGCCGCGAGAGTCCGCACTGCAATTTTCCATCGAGGCGGCGGCCCACCAGCATCGGCAAAACGATATATCGAAGGCCCAGGTGCGACCCTGGGCCTCGGTGAAACACAGTACTGGAGGTCTCCTCAGTCCGTAAAGACGGTCTGCTCGGAGATATCCGTCTGGAGGGCCCTCAGGGCCTTCTCGACGAGACGGCGGCGCAGCGCCTTCTCCTCCTCGGGGGTACGGGTCGGGTCTCCCAGGGGATGCGGGATGGCGACCGCCGGAACGATACGGTTGGCGCCGACCGTCTGGGAGATCGGGACGATCGTGCAGACGTGCACCACGGGCAGCTTGCGCTCAATCTCCTTCACCATCGTTGCACCGCAACGAGTGCAGGTGCCTCAGGTGGAGGTGAGGATGACCGCGGTCACGCCGTCGGCCACCAGCTTGTTGACGATCTCCGCGCCGAACCTCTTGGCGCTGGCGACGGCCGTGCCGTTACCGACGGTGGTGTAGAACTTGTTGTGCAACTTCTTGAAGACGCCTTCCTTTTCCAGGTCGCGCATCACGTCGACGGGCAGGACCCGGTCGGCGTCCTGGTCGGCGTAGGTGGCGTCGTAGCCGCCGTGGGCTGTGCGGTATTTGTCGGTGGTCAGGTCCATCACGCCCGTGATGTCGTACTCGCCGTACTTGCTGGCGCTGGATGCCTCAATGTGGTCGGGGTTGCCCTTCGGGCAAATGCCGCCCGAGGTCACCAGGGCGATGACAGCGTTCTTCATGTCCTTGACGGCGGGCTGAGGCGGCACGCGGTCGAAGACCGGCATCTTGTACTCGGTCTCGAAGGGAAGCCCCTTCATCTTGGCGACGAACATGTCGACGCAGCGCTCCGCAGCGAGCTTGTCGTAGAACTTGTTTTTGCGGATGCCACGCTCGATGTAGCCCTCCTCCGCCGGAGTGCCCAGGGGCTCCTTCTTCAGGAGCTTCATGAGCAGCTTCGCCATGGCGGGAACGGCCTTCTTCATGCCGACGGCGCTGTCCGGCGTTTCGACGATGTAGAGGGCCTTCTTGTACATCTCCACGCCGGGGTTCTCCGGGTACATGCCGCTGACCACGGGGATGCCCAGCTCCTTCGCGACGGCCGCGCACATTGCGCCGCAGGCCGTGCCGTAGCGGCCCGCGTTGAACGCAG
>ERZ773042.2429-NODE-2429-length-10139-cov-4.918782_pt1 | contig 10139 bp, 7 predicted proteins | sample MGYA00511664_ERZ773042 | MGnify/ENA primary metagenome ERZ773042 (study PRJEB29015, sample SAMEA2737984) | human oral metagenome | biome: human oral; feature: human-associated habitat; material: dental | place: China | collected 2036 ... | reverse complement strand
TTTGTATTTCTGTGTTTTTGTGTGTTAGTGTATTTGTGTGAAAGCAGTCATTAGACTACCATAAAATCTTGCTTTACTATTTTTCTAGTGCATCTACTAAGCGTTTTACCGTTTCTTGGAAATCTTTATTTTGTGTTTCTAATGTTTGTACTCGTTGTTCCAATGCATTATAAGAGGCAGGAGACATGGTAGTAGGCAAAGATTTTCCAAGTTTGTAGGTGATGCCTACATTGGCCATGACATGATTGTTCATGGTAAATCCTGTGGTGAGTAGAAGATTATCTTTGTGATAATAGCCTATACCTAAGGCTACTGCATTAGCATTTTTATAATGACCGTAGCCTGCCATGTATTGAACGCGATTATCTGGATCATATGGTAACGGATGCAATGCAGCTAACCCAGCGGCGCTAGCATCGCCTTTATTGGATTCCGATTCGACACGCTGTACCTCTTGAGATACATGTTGCACGGAACCTTGCACTTGTTGTACAGACTTTTCAATAGTGCTGATGGAAGTATTGAGTTGTTGACTTGTGCTTTTACCAAGGGCATCAATCATTTGATGAACGCCGTGGAGCTGAGATCCATTGATTGCATCTGTAGAGGTAGCGCTCACGCGACCTGCAGCGAGGTTAGTGATGGTTCGTTCCTTGTCTTTAGCCCCAACCGATACCGTTGAAATAGGTATCGTGCCGGCATAGTTGACTGTGGTACCATTCTCAAATGTATGGCTTGCGGTGCCGACTACATCTCCGTCTGTAGAATCATTGCCGAGGATAACACCGTTTTTTAGAGAGGTGGTTACGTTGTTACCGAGGACAAAGGTATTTTCTCCCGAAATGTGGTTATAATTACCTACACTGTATGAATTGACCGCATCAATAGCCGTTTTGCCGTATTCGCCCTGGCCGAATACACCGGATGCGGTCGCTTTTTCAGATAGTGTATTATAAGAGCCTACGGCCAAACCTTTAGCGGCTTTTACGTTCACATAATGCCCCACGGCAAGGTCAAACTGACCGTTTACCGTCGAATTCGAGCCGATGGCTACGGAATTGCTGGCTTTACTGTTGGCACCCTGAAAGTTCCCAATCCACACGTTTTTATCACCTACGGATTTTTCGCCCGATTGCGTCCCCATGACGATGAAGTTCGTCAACTGGCTCGTATTGCCTGCGACAAAACCAACGGTTATGTTAAAATCGCCGGTACTGTCTCGGAAGGACTTCGCCCCGATGTTGATATTGCCGCCACCTGTTGAGCCTGCTCCAGCAACTGTACCCAAGGCTATATTGTTGCCTTGGGCATTGATACCCTTGCCCTTGCCGTTCGTCGCGCCGGCACCGTTGCCGAGGGTAATGTTGCCGCCTGTTCCGGCGGTGAAAGTTTGGCCTTCCTTGCCGATGTTACCGTTGTCATCAACGATATTGATCGGGGCCGCATAATAAAAGACTTACATGGCTACTATAATACCAAGTGAGTGTGTTGTAGATAGAATATTCACATATTACCGATAAATATACAATATATTCTATAGGGGTTTATAATTGGTAAGAAATCTATGTGACATAATTGAGACATAATTTTAAAGTTTGAATAGTTATATATGGCTAATATTGTATCTTATTTGCATTGACAATTATCTATATATTTATATAAAATAGAAATAATTTCATGTTTTGTTCATGATGTGAGAATGAACAATTAACGTATATTATTATGTACGTAATCAGATGTGATTGTAAGTAAGAGTGTGTAATGAAATATATAATAGTGTTGTTGGCGGTTGCTTTTGGCATATCTGTCATGCCTGTGGAGGGTGAGCAGGTACATAAGACGGCGCAGTCTATGCAGACGACCACTGTAAAACAAGTTCATAGTTCTATAAAATTAGATGATACATTTCATGTTAATTCGTCTCATACACCGAATCATGTCATCGGGCAGGGCGGATTAGAAATGCCGGAATCCACGGACAAAAAGACGACCCGTTATTCCGACACGGATGCGGTTAACTCTGCGTTACAGGCGGTGGTTATGACTGGTGTTCATTCTGCGATGCATGGGTCGAAGGCGAAGCCGTGGATGCAGCGAACCGTTTTGTCATTGCGCTTTCAGAAAAACTGGAAGCCCTTGTACGGTGTAGAAACCTTGCAGCCACTAGGTCATTATGATGAGACATCTCGTCATGTTTGGTTTACTCAGGAGCGATTGGCGAATGCAGCGGATACAGGAACGACGGCGAATGTGGGCATCGGTTATCGTCGAATTGCGGCGAACGATGACCACTATTACGGCGGCAATTTGTTTTATGACCATCGGTTTAGAGGTAATCACGGTCGTATGAGCGTCGGGTTGGAGTATGTATCGGGCATCGGTGCATTCCGTGTGAACTGGTATCGCGGTGTATCTGGCGAGCGTTCCCTTGATGGTGCGACGCATCTGGAAAATGTGTCTAATGGGTATACTGCGGAATATGGTACTAGCTTCAAGAATGCTCGTTGGGCTCGCGTGTACATGGAGGCTTATCGTTGGCAGTTGCGACGCGGTGTGGATAAGCACGGTTTGCGGATTGGTACGGAGTTGCAGCTCACACCGAGGATTTCCGTTGATATGGGCTATAATAAACCGGAGCATAAGCACGGTAGCCCTTACGGTAAGGTTATGTTCCGTCTAGCAGGCGTCGATACAGCGTGGTTCGGTGGTAACCATCGGTTGGATGCAAAAGCATCAGTTCGTGCGAATATGTTGGAAAATGTGCGCCGTCACCATACGGTGCACGTTGATTGATAGATTAGTATATATATATTTATTATTTTGATAAAAGCCGCATAAGAATCTATATTTATTTTTAGATAAAAGCAATAGCTTAATTGTAGAATGAAATTGAACACATAAAAATTCCATAGTGAACCTTGTGTCATGATTTAAGTGACCAAACATAATCTAACCGAGGTAATCACTATGGACTATACTAATCATAACACGACATTACGTACAAACAAACACTTAAACCTTGAAGAACGCTTTTATGTAGAAAAGAGAATCGCCGCAGGTGATTCTGTTACCGCTATTGCAACCGTATTAGGACGCTCTAGAACCACTATTTATACAGAACTAAAACGTGGTTTAGTTGTCCAAATTCGACAAGGTAAAGCCTGTATTGTATATGTAGCAGATTCAGGGTAATTAACATATGAACAACAACGTCTTGGCTCATTTAATACAATGAAGTTAGGTTCCATAGAGTCCTTCATACTTTGGGTTGAAGAAAAAGTATTTAAAGAACATTGGTCTTTTGATGCTGCTGTCGGATATGCTAAACGTCAGTGTATATTTGCACGTAATGAAATGGTTTGTACAAAAACTTTGTATAACTATATTCATCAAGGTTTACTTGGGGTAAAAGCCATTGATCTGCCTTTGGTAGTACGTCGTTCTATGAGAAAATCCATTGTTACGTTGTCCGTCAGCACGTGCCTGTGATGTAAAAGAGACATTAGAAGCGTGGTTAACTACCTTTAGGAAGAATGTTGAATTAGGCACAATATGTAAGACAATAACCGCTGATAATGGATTAGAATTTGCGGACATATCTGAACTTGAAGATGAAATACTATCTATCTATTTTGCGCATCCCTATTCGGCTTGCGAACGAGGTTCTAATGAACGGCATAATGGTCTATTTCGCCGCTTTATTCCAAAAGGGCAGCGAATAGAAAATATCTCAGACGATACACTCCAACGAGCCCTTCACTGGTGTAATAATTTGCCACGAAAAATATTACATTACAAAACACCACAAGAGGCCTTTTTAGAAGAAGTTAATAAAATAGTGGATTTAAGTACTGTTCAATTTCATATTGCAATTTAAGAGAGAAAAAGGTTGTTAAATCTGTTCCAAAAAGCAAGTGAAAACCAGATCTAGTAACATATCCAGGAGAAAAGGTTCAGATTGATATAAAATACGTACCTCGTGAGAGTTTAGATTTTTCAACACAAGGAAAATCTTACTATCAAATTACAGCTATTGATGAGTTTTCTAGAAAGAGAATTCTAAAAATTATAGATGAAAAAAGTGTTACTAATACAAGTCGGTTCTTATTAAATTTAGAAGGCAAAATGGGATTTCCTATTCATACAATACAAACAGATAATGGTCGTGAATTTACAAACTATGGAGTAAAAGATCGAGAGTGTTTATTTGATATTGTATTAAAAAGATTAGGAATAGAGCATAAGACGACAAGGCCATTTTCTCCGTGGTAGAATGGAAAAGTAGAGCGCAGTCATCGAATTGATGGTGAAAGATTCTATTCTCGTAAGTTTAATAGTATGGAGAGTTTTCTAAAAGCACATAGTCGATATGCTAATAGATATAACAACATTGCACAGAAAGTCTTAAACTTTAAATCACCGAACCAAGTTGTAACAGAGTACTTTATGAATCAAAAGGCATAGGTATTTGTCACAAATGTTTGATTACTCTAAATTAATTGTGAAAACAAGATGAAAAAAGTATTGATTTCGATAAAAAATAATGGTAGTATGAACCTGATTATCATTAGCGTATGTTATAAATGTATAATTAAAAGTTTTTAGTGTGTTTCAAATTCTTATGTTGTTAAAATAGGAGTGATGTAATGAATCGAGTCTATAAGGTCGTGTATAATCGCACAAAAGGTCAGTATGAAGTAGTGTCAGAATTAGCAAAAAATGGGGGTAAGGCGAATGGCAACCCTCTATTAAAGTCTATTTCGACTTCAGCTAAAGGCTTAAGCAGAGCGTTGTTGGTAGGTATGTTCCTCATGGGAGGAATCTGCGGTGTTCAGGCGGAAACGATTAATGACGGTGATAAAATTGTTGCCGGCCCTAATATTTCTGTAACTAAGGATGCTGCAACTAATACGATTACCGTTGCTGCGACAGGTGTTGCTACTACCGCTGAAATGGCAACAGCTACAACAAATATTACCCAAAATAAGACAGATATTGGGACTAATAAAGCAGCAATCGAAACGAATAAGACAGCTATTGCTGCAAATAAAACTGCGACTGAAACCAATAAGACAGAAATCGCTAAAAACAAGGCGGCTATAGATACTAATAAAAATACCATTGCAGCTAATACTGGTTCTATTAATACTAATAAGACCAATATTCAAGCAAATACTAATGCTATCAATACAAATAAGACTGCAATTGGAACCAATAAGACAAATATCGATAAAAATAAAGTCGCCATTGATAAATTGGAAGACCTCAACACTAAATTGGGTTTAGATCCAACTAAACCGGGCATGAAATATTTCAGAGCCAAATCTACAGGTGATGATGCACAGGCACTAGGTGATGATGCAATTGCTGTAGGTGTTAAGTCTTATGCGGGTGCTCAGGATTCATTAGCTATCGGTAATGATGCTCGAGCTTCCGGTACTGCTAGCAGAAGTGTTGCTATAGGTAATAATGCAACTAGCGGGTCCTTTGCGGGCATGACAGCTGATGGCAACAGCTCCGTTGTCGTTCTTGGCGGTGGGCAGTCCAGCGTATCCATTGGTGATAAAGCCAATGCACGTGGCAATACTTCTATCGCTATGGGTAAAAGGGCCACAGTTTACAATGATGGTGCTAATACTCAACTTGTGAGCAATAGCATGGCAATCGGTACCGATGCTAAAACTATTGCATCAAACAATGCCATAGCTATCGGTAACACTACTACTGTTGAAAAGAACAGCAATAGCGCGATTGCTATCGGTGATGGGACAAAAGTTAAAAGTGAAGCCGGTGTTGCTATCGGTAAGGAGACCGTTGCGTCCGGACAAGACAGCTTATCTCTCGGTACGGAAGCGAAAGCTGGCGATGTAGGCGCAGTTGCGATGGGTAAAAAAGCTTCGGCAGGTCAAGCAGATTCCGTTGCCATTGGTACTGAAGCACTAGCTAATGCAGTTGCAGGTATCGCTATTGGTAATAAGGCTGAATCTACCGCTATAGGCTCTGTTGTTGTCGGTAATAATGCCGGTAAAGGTATGGTTGGTGACTTGTTGGGGGCTAAAGGTTCTCATGTTGTCATCGGTGACAATGCCGGTCATGATATAGATGGTCAACAAAACATCGCTATCGGTTACAAAACTGGCAAAGCCGTTAAAAGTGATCATAATGTGGCTATCGGTTCCGAAGCCGGTACAAATATAGGTTCTACCGGTAATACATCAGAAGGCAAAAACGTATCCATCGGTTATCATGCTAATAAAAATAATGCACCTGTATCTAGAATTCAATCTACTGCTATTGGTAGTGAAACTATAGCGGCTGATGATGCAGTAGCTATCGGCTATCAAGCTAGTGCTAATGATAATGGCGCTACCGCAATCGGTTTTAACGCAAGAGCAACAGGTGCTGCCAGTGTTGCAATCGGTCAAGGTGCTCGCTCTGAAGATGGCAATATCGCTCTTGGGAATAGTTCAGTAGCGACCGCTGCTATGAATACGGGTACCGGATATTTAACCGGTCAAGCAAAACCAAGAAATGTGGTTTCCGTAGGTGACACCGGTGCATTGCGTCGTATCGTAAATGTAGCCGATGGTTCTGCGGATCAAGATGCAGTTACAGTAGCACAATTGAAAAGATCCATTGATGATACAGTGGCTCGTGTAACGAATGCCGGAGCTGGTGGTGCCGGCAATACCGGGATATTCTACGATACCGTAACCACAGGCCCTGCCGATAATAGCATTACTCTTCGCAACACGAGCGGTAAAGGTACTATTGTCCGCAATGTGGCACCAGGTGTATTAGATACCGATGCTACTAACGTAAAACAAGTTAAAGAATTGGTAGATACTTCAAAAACGCATTATTACTCTGTAAAATCATCGAATAATAATAACTTTAACAATGATTTGGCTTCCGGTGTAGATTCCATGGCTGCTGGTGTGAGTATTAAGGCATTAGGCGAACGAAGCGTTGCTATTGGTAATAACAATGAAGCTCAAAGTACGGGCAGTATCACTCTTGGTGTAGGATATTCTGACGGCAATGCTGCAAATGGTCTAAAACAAACACTTGCCGTTACCGGTTATGAATACAACATGGCTATCGGTGCCGGTGCTCAATCCGCAGGTAATAGTTCTATTGCTATGGGTACACTGGCTACATCATCCATTAAAAACAAAGGCGATGCGGTAGATAAAGCGATTGCCATCGGTTATTCCGCAGGCGTATCCGACAGCAAGGCGATTGCTATCGGTAGCGATGCTAAAAGTAATAGTAAGAGTGCGAGTGCATTAGGTGATACAGCACAAGCTTTAGCTAATGATGCTCTTGCTATCGGTACACAAGCACAAGCATCCGGAAGTACATCCGCTGCAATTGGTGCAAGAAGTGCCGTATCCGGTGCCAATACATATGTGGTAGGTAGTGATAACAGCAACAATCCGGCAGGGACTGGAGCTACTATTACAGCTACTAATTCCGGTGTATTCGGTAATCAAAACCGTTTAGAAGGTAATAAGAATAGACTTGTCGGTAATAGTAATACCGTTAAATTGGAATCCATGGCGTTATTGACAACACCTAAGAAAATCGAAGATGTGATGATCACCGGTAATGATAATACTGTTTCCGGTGATCCTGATGCGTCTACTCAAGGCGATGCAGGCAATATCCTCGGTATTTCTGTAACAGGTTCCAAGAATACTATTCAAGCCAAAAACAGTGGCAACAAAGATCTTAAAAATATCGGTATTGTAGGTAATAACAATACCATCGACACATCCAATACAGCACGTAATCTCTCCGATACTCAAATATTGGGTAGCGATGTGACGGCAACATTGGGTAATTCCGTATACTTAGGTAGTAAATCCGCTTATGTAGTAGCCGGTGCCAGTACAAAAGGCATGGATGCATACACAGGTAACGGTACCTATAACTATGCAGGCGGTACACCTGCAGGCGTAGTCACTGTCGGCTCCGTAGGCAAGGAAAGACGAATTCAAAATGTAGCAGCTGGTTTGGTAAGTACCACCAGTACAGATGCTATCAATGGTAGCCAATTGTATAACCATACATTACCATTGCGCTTTGGCTCCGACAATTCTACAATCGGTGCTACCGCGGCGGCTGACAATAATGTGATACACCGTGGTTCCAATCAAGCTATGTCTATCCTTGGTGGTGCGAACGGAAATAATTTAACTGATAATAATATCGGTGTCGTTACAGAAGCCACAAATAATAAGATGACCGTAAAATTGGCGAAGGATCTTAATGGTCTTAATACCGTGAATGCTAATACGGTTAAAACTGGCGATACTACGATGACAACGAATGGTGTGACTATCAACAACGGTCCTAAGATCGTTAAGACCGGCATCGACGCAGGCGGTAAGAAGATTACTAATGTAGCTAATGGTACTGATAACAGTGATGCAGTTAACTTCGGTCAATTAAAATCTCAAAGCGATGCATTGACTGCCAAAGGTTTCGGTATCAAAGCGGAAGACGGCAACAAGGTTCATAAAGCTCTTGGTGAAGATGTTGACGTAATCGGCGATGGCAAAAATATCTCTACAAAGGTAGACGGCACATCCGTTCGTGTCGCTATGAAAGACGATATTACCGTGACTAGCGTAACAGCTCAAGATGGAAATGGTAACAAAACCGTTACTAATGCAAACGGTGTAACGACTGAAGATAATGCTGGAAACAAGACCGTTGTTAATAAAGACGGTATTACCATCAATAAGGTAGACCCAACAGGTAATAAGACCGTATCTTTAACAGGTGATGGTCTAAATAATGGCGGTAACCAAATCAAGAATGTAGCTAAGGGTACAGATTTAACAGATGCTGTCAACCTTGCTCAATTACGTGACGAAATCGGTTCCAATGCGACTAAACTTGTGGACGGTAAAAACACAACCGTTGAAGGCGACGGTTCCGCTAATAATCCGTATAAAGTCAATGTAAGCGACGACTTAGTGCTTGGTAAGAAGGGTGCTAACGGCAAAGACGGCTCTATCGGCGTTAACGGTAAAGACGGCTCCGCTGTAGTGATCAACGGCAAAGACGGCTCCATCGGATTGAACGGCAAGGACGGTGCTAACGGCATCTCCATCAAGGGTGGCGAGGGCAAAGCTGGTGTTGACGGCACTAGCATCACACGCCTCGTTGTGGAAGAAAAGAATGGTACTAAACATGACGTAGCTACATTGGATGACGGCATGAAGTACGGTGGTGACACAGGAAATGTCATCAATAAGAAACTTAATGAACAAGTAAACGTAGTTGGTGGCATTACGGATGAAGGTAAATTGACTACCGATGACAATATCGGTGTTGTATCTGACGGTACTAACAATCTGAAAGTACGGTTAGCTAAAAAACTTACCGGCTTAGAATCCGTTACGACCGGCAATACGACTATAGATACCAATGGTATTACCATCAATAACGGTCCTTCTATGACGACAAATGGTATCAATGCTAATAGCACAAGAATCCAAAATGTTGCCAATGGCACCAGCGATACTGATGCAGTAAATCTTGGTCAATTAAAATCTCAAAGCGATGCATTGATTGCAAAAGGCTTCGGTATCAAAGCGGAAGACGGTAACAAGGTTCATAAACCTCTTGGTGAAGATGTTGATGTGATCGGCGATGGTAAAAATATCTCTACAAAGGTAGACGGCACATCTGTTCGTGTCGCTATGAAAGACGATATTACCGTGACCAGCGTAACAGCTCAAGATGGCAATGGTAACAAAACCGTTACTAATGCAAACGGTGTAACGACTGAAGATAATGCAGGCAACAAGACCGTTGTTAATAAAGACGGTATTACCATCAATAAAGCAGACCCAACAGGTAATAAGACCGTATCCTTAACAGGTGATGGCCTAAATAATGGGGGCAATAAGATTACCAATGTAGCTGACGGTGTTGATGATAAAGATGCAGTTAATAAATCTCAATTGGATAAAGCGACTGCAGCTGCGACTACTACCGTAAGTGCCGGCAATAATATTACTGTTACAAAAACTACAAATCAAAATGGTTCCACGAACTATGAAGTTGCTCTTAAAGATCAAGTGACATTGGGTTCAGATCCTACGAAACAAATCGCGCTTGAT
>ERZ773042.2425-NODE-2425-length-10154-cov-3.225171_pt1 | contig 10154 bp, 9 predicted proteins | sample MGYA00511664_ERZ773042 | MGnify/ENA primary metagenome ERZ773042 (study PRJEB29015, sample SAMEA2737984) | human oral metagenome | biome: human oral; feature: human-associated habitat; material: dental | place: China | collected 2036 ... | reverse complement strand
GACGAACATGACCCGGAACACCCCTTCCTGGCGGAGCTCCTGGTTGCGGGGCCTCGTTGTTGCAGCCCGTGAAATTCATCGGTTTCCCATCATGCGCGGCGTGAAAAAGAGATCTGGACCACGACTCGGGAGAGAGAAACCAGGCAGCACGTGGAGACACGAGTAGGTTCCGGGGCGGCAGCAGGGGCTGCGTAGGGTGCCTCCTGTGCGACTTTTTGCCGCCAAGGAGATTCTGCCGGTCACTTGGAGAACAAGCGCATCCGCAACTCCGGAAGGTCTGCTAACCCGAGTTCTCAGGTATAGGTGGTGGTCGCGATCATCCTGGTGTGGCCCGCATTCAACCTCAAGGGCGACCAGAACCTGGATGTCTACGGTGATCACGGGTGCGGACATCGGGTGGCTCGCGCTTGGTGCCCGTCAAGAAGACCTCTGTTCATCAGGTTCTGTGGACTTCGTTTCGTCCGTCAGATACCGATGGAGGTTCGTTATGACTGTTTTTGACGTGCTGGAGCGGGTCCCCTGCGATGCACGGGCGCTGGAAATCGCGGAACCATTGGCTGTGTTCGACGCGGAGCTTCCGGTGATTGTTCTATGGGAGCGCCGAGGCGGGTATCTGAGCCTGACGGGTGGATCGCAGAAGGTGGTGACGAGGTCGCAGACTCAGCAACCAGACACATACCGATACCAGCAGTGCGAACCGCGCGACGGCGCCGGCGAAGACCGCCCTGAGGCAACCGGGCAGACCATCCAACCCGATCTTCTGGAGAAGCCAGAAACCGGGCCGGGCACGCAGGAACAGGCGCACCGACATTACGCCCCATGCCCAGGAGACGGTGGAGGGGCCGCCGTCGCTGACGCTGCCGCGCACGGAAAACAGTCCCGGACCACCCGAGGGCGCGGGGTGGTGGTGGCGCGGAGCGGTTCTGCGGCTGTGCGAGTGATGGGTGGCGCCCGCGGTCTCAGCCAGCTTCTTGGTCGTGTGGGTGCATTCACTGGCGACGAGAGAACCAGGGGAGGGGGAGTGAGATGCCCCGAGTGGATAAACAACCGGAGGAGGTCGCAATCATGATGAAGAAACGCTTTTTGCGTCTCATCGTGAGTCTTGTCGGGGCCGCCCTTATCGTCGGGTGCGCTCATGGCAAAGAACGAGAAACATCGACATCGGGGGCCACATATGCTGCCGCACCCTTCGTCGTAACCATCAATGACAGCAACAACCTGACTATTTGGCCGAATGGGGTTCCGCAGATCGTGGATTCCGTTGAGAACGATCTCCAAGGTGTGCAGGTCGTCCCATTGCCCAGGAACAAGGTGGCGTTTTTGATGGCCCATTCCTGGTCTTATGCGCCGGAGGACGTGGGTAGGTTGAGAATCGTGAATGAATCTGGGGAGGGGCCTTCCATGAGTGTCGAGGCCGGATGCAACAGTATTGCGCCGAGAGGTGATGAAATTATCTTGCTCTGCGCACAAGAGATCCCGGGCGGGTACAAGGCGCATTTGAAAATATTTGACGAAAAGATGCAGGTGGCCAAGGTCGTTGAATTGCAGATCCCGGCAACTCGCATCTCCGGGCAAATTAAACATGCAGAGCCGCCGATGCTCGTGGCGGCGGGTCCGGACGCATTCTGGATCGGATACCCATCCGAGACGGCTTTTGCGCGTGGCGGTGGGAGGGTCATCGTGAAATTCTCCACGACGGGCAAACCCCTGGCCAGTGCTCAAGTCGATGGACTGATAAACAAGTTCGCACTCGCGCCCGACGGGCTCTCGCTTGCGGTGGAAGGGTACGGCTCTGGGGGAGCGTGCAGTCCGAAGAGCGTCGTGCACGTGATTGATCTCGTATCCATGAAGCAGCGCTGGAACTCCGTGGCAATTCCTGGTGAGTTGCGCGAGAGCACTGAAATTTCTGGAGGCAGGTCGTTTGGTCTCAAGTCGCTCTTGTGGGTCGACGAAAACCTGCTGCAAATAGATGGGTACACCTATCCCGATATTTCAGACAACTGCGACGAATCGGTGCGCCGATATTGGCGGCGCGAGTTGAATCCGAACGAACTACTGGCGAAGGATGAGCAGATCGAACGAAATGAGTACGAGGAGATCTCCTGGGTGGGTCCCGAATGTGATTCGGTGTTTCGCAAGGCGGGAGAAAGCAAGATTGCAATTGTGCGCAATGGAGTGGAAACGATGACGTCGGAAAATCGTGTTGTTCTTGAATTCAGGCGCCCGAAGGAGTGCTCATGACCGAGGATCTGTCTCAAGAGTATGATCTGTTCATATCGTACAGGTCGGAAAGCTCGGGCAGGCATGCCACTGCCCTGCGAGATGCGCTGTATGCATTCGACAAAAGGCATTCTGGAAAAGGGTTGCGCATCTTTTTGGATCGGATCTCGCTCAGAAATGGCCCGCTGGATGAACACATCAAAAAGGGACTCGGGCTGAGCCGGCATCTTGTCGTCCTGGTGGATTCGACGACCCGCAAATCACCCTGGGTTGATACCGAAATTCGGACGTGGCTGGAGCTGGGAGGATCGACGGAAAGACTTTTTCTGGTTCGCACCGACCAAGTGAATCTCAGGTGGGGCGGAGAAGATTTCGAAAGCCCTGAACAGCTTCCGGATGCGCTGAGCGGACTTTTCAAGACAGAGCAGAAATACACCGAGTTCACCGTCTCTCCGCGACGCGCCAAGGACATCGACCTTGTTCCGCTGTACAGCTCCGTGACTGGGCAGGATCCGGATGACCTGAAGGTTGATGAGTTGCGATTTCGCTCCCGTCAGCGTGTCCGGAAAAACCTGATACTCGCTGTGCTAGCGGTTCTCTTGGTCGGGGCGATCATCGCAACCATCGCTGCGGTGAGCAATGCGATACGAGCTCAGGAATCGTCACAGCAGGCGCAGGCGGATGCCTTGGCTGCTGAAGGGCTTCTGGCTCTGCCCGTTCTGCCGGAAAGAGCGGTGGACATGATCGTAAAAGCCGGGCGCATGGGCAGCGGCACCTCGATTCGATCGGCGCTCATCGCAGCCGCGCACGAGACAGGTCCTCTGACTGGCACGATGTCCCTGGCGAGGGAGGCAGAAGCACAATCCCTCACCGGCATGTCGGTTGACCCAACCGGTCGATACCTGACGGCGTGGGGGCCTGGCTCCGGCGAGGGAAAAACGGCTGTTGCCACATGGCTGGGAGGCTCGGGTGACCCGGTTCAGTCATTCCAGTTGGATGGAAAAGTGGTCAATCTGATCGAGGTGCCGGGAAATGTCTTCCTCGCCTGTACGGACACCAAGGCGCTGAAAATAGACTGGCACACTCATGAAGTCGAGGTGCTTTTCGAAAAAGAAGATGTGAGTTGCACATTTGACACCGCACTCGCTGGCGTGGCGGTGTTGGCGGTCGGGAGTTACGGGTCTCCCGGTACTGAACGCTTGTTCTTTCACACGATAGAGGGTGTTCAATATCAAGTTGAGGGGGATCTGACCGCCTCAAATCCCCAGACCGCGTACAGATTCGTGGAAATGAAATCCGAAGGAGGCTCTTTGGAGAGCAGGCGTGTCAGAATAGCCACGCCCACTGGGCTGACCGAGGAGGTAGAGGTTCCCGGATATGTCATTCATGAGGAGCCCGATGCGCTCACCATCAAACAGGCTGACGGGAGTCTTGTCGCATTGGTGCTCAAAGATGGCAAACCGGCCATCATTCCGTTGCAGATTCCGGCGGATGCCCATTCGGCGGTGACATGGCTGGATGACAAGAAAGAGCCGCGCTCCATCTGGGTGACGAGCACTGGAACAGTGGGAACCTCTTTCTCCGATTCGACTTTTGTCATGGAGGGAGCCGAAGAGCGTGGATCGCTCGCACTGTATCGATTCGGATACAATGCCGTGCTGGTCCAAAAAGAACAAGATCTTTTCAGGATAACCGTGGATGAAGACGGTAAGATTGAACCGACTCCGCTTGGTAAATCTCCTAATCAATCAGGATCGGTCCACACCTGTGGAGATGGCAAGATCGTTGTGGGCAGCGGATATTTGACCGACTCCGGGAGCGAGCTGTCGATCAGCAAGGGAGATCTGAGACTTATTGGGTGTCACGTTGTCGAGCTAGGGCCACCGGTGAAAATCAATGGTGTCACTCTGATTCCGCAAGGGGTTCTCTCACCAATGCTTGTCGCGGTGAGTCCCTCGGAAGGATTATTCGTTGGACGCAGCGATGGCACCATAGGCAGGTACTCGTTCTCCGCGGATGCAGTCCCGTGGCATGTGGATGAGCAATCCACATCTTTGAACACGCGAGACGGCGCATCCATCCTCTGGGGTGGTTCGGACCTACAGATCACCAGTGATGGCAGGAGGCGACCCCTGAAGAACAACTCAGAAGGAGACTGGTCGTCTTCGAGATGGCTGTTGCCAAGGCCCGATGGCTTCGGTGGAGTGGTCGAGAGAGGAAAAGAGTACTGGGAGGTTCGAGATGGATCTACGCAGAAAAAATTTGAGACGATGCCGGTCGGCATCTCCTACCGACCGGGTCCCGGTTTTGAGACAGATCGGGCGGCAGCGGAGAGACAGCAGCTCGTGTGCGACTTCATGCATGGCCCATACCATGATGCCCACGACTGCCTGACGAATGAGAGAATTGAAAACACTCCGGCGATACTCGAATACCGGATCGGCCCTTCCCTTGGCCGCATCGTCGCCTATGACGGAGCTCGTATCAGCGTCACGACCTGGTCCATGGGTGACAGTGCTTCCAAGCCAAAAACGCGTTATATCGATCTGCCCGGTGGATGGGCGGAAAGAGCCACGCTGAGCCTTGATGGAAAACGTATTGCCATCGCTTCGTCGAAAATGGCATTGATCCAGGAGTTCAGTTTGAACGGCGAAGAATGGGTGCCGACCGGAGAAGGATACTCGTTGGAGAACGTTGGCGCTTCCGCCATCTCCTACAGCCCTGACTCTTCTCTGCTGCTTGTCTTCGCGAGCTCTGGGAAATTTGAGTTGTTTGATTCGCGCACCAAGAGAAAGCTGGGAGGCGACGGAAACGAATCTCCAGGCGATGAATTCAAGATCCATTATCTCTCTGTGGTGGAGGATGAGGGGTATCTTGTCGCGACGCTTTCCACTGATAGTTTCAACACGTCGCTCAGGATTCCGATCAGGGCGGACATTCTTGTTGACCTGCTGTGCGGAGTGCATCGTGCCTCGGCCTGCGACGAATGAAAGAGAAGATTGACGTGACCCGGCCAGTCCCATTCTTGAAACCAGGAAATCCTTATCGGCTACTCAATACGGTGTGTCGGGGCCCCACGCCCCATGCCGCGGCCAGAGTCTTGATAAGACATCTCAAGCGAGCCGTCGAACTACTAACCCATAACCCCCATCCAACCGACTTTGCCGACCTCCTTGGTCATCAGGCCGAAGCCCCTTCATGCGGGGATGGGCTCCGCGCTCCCCCAAGGGTGAGGAGGAGCTCTCAGGCGATGTTGAGTGCCTGCTCGTACTGGAGGCGCAGGTTCACGGTTGACAGATAGAGGGCGGTGAGCCCGCCCTGTGGGGTCTTGTTCTGCCGGAAGCCGTAACGCGTGGCGTAGTAGTTCGCCAGCGCTTCCTCACGAGCTTCCACGATCAAGAATTTGCAGCCGATTGTCTTCTCGGCTTGTAAATAGCGATCAAACACCGCGAGCATCAGCAGTTCTCCGAGTCCTTTCCCCTGAAGGGATTCATCCAGGGCAAATTTTCCCAAGAGCTGCGCGGGCAGGGAAGGTAAACTGTTGACGCGATTCGCGTTGTCTTTTGAAACGGCCCGGTCCCGCTTCCCTATGTCGCTTACTACCACCGAATGCGCGGACAAGGTGAAATAGCCGAGCACGTCGGAAGGATTGTCGGTCGGACACAGAATCCAGACCTTGCACAAGCCCTCTGCGTGATACGGCGCAGCGTGGTCGTTGAGCCAGTCCGTCAACGCCGCTCCCCGTGGTCCGGCGTCGAAGTTCATGAACCAGTGGTCCTCGCTGAGGAGTTCACAGACGTAGCCCTGCTGCTCCAGCAGGGCGTCGACGGAGGTCACGACACCTGCTGGAGACGACGGATGGTCTCGACGAATGGTGTGGTCGACTCGATTGGCGCGTCGACCTCGGCGAGGGTTTCCTCACAGATGTGGGAAACCAGGCTCAACGGAAGATCCAGCTGCTCCTGGGGTGGCCGCTTCTTCAGGAGGAAATGCTCCACCAAGTCCTCGGCGGACAGGTTTCCTCGTTTCGAGCCTGGGCGCCGTCCCTCCCAAGCGGTGATCCAAACGGATTCACCATGGGTTTGATCCACGAGATCCATGAAATGGGTGTTCCGGTGTCTGTCCCAGACGGCATCGATGATCCGTTCGACGTATGGGCTCAGGGACTGTGGATCGACTTCCCGTTCGGTGAACTGGTCTGCCAGCTGTTCTTGGGTGAATGTCTTCAAACCGGCGTGGGCGCTGAGCAGTTCCCCGACCACGGGGCCTTTCTCCATGGCGTAGAAAGTTTCGGGGAACAGCTGTTCCCCGGTCAGGTGAGCGTACCAGCCGTATATGTAGAAGCACAGTTTTTGCAGCTTCAGGGTGGGTAGCTCGCCGCCCGGTGCCCGGTTCAAGAGGGCAGCGGTGATGTCGAAAACGGAAACCTGTTCCACGTCGTGCCCCCTTTCTGTTTCGGCACGCTGGAGGCGATTCACACCTAGTGTAACCTGCCCCCCACCCAGGAACGGTGTGGTGCGGTGGACGCTGATGTCTCAGGATGTGGCTGTAGGAGTGGTGGTGGCGTTCCTCCAACGTCAACAGGCTCAACCGGAACAGCTGCGAGAGTTGGCGTCGCAGCACGCCCAGGAAGATGGTCGACGTGAACAGGATGGGGATCGCCTTCCCTCTGCCGACTGCTTTCCGCGGTCCGGGACCATGGGGCCGCGTTCGTCCGTCATGTATTGGCGTGAAGGTTGACATGGGTGTTCTGACCCCACGGGTAGGGGCGTGCGGCGGCTCGTGGACCCGCCGACGGGGGCTGTCGAGGCGGGGGCGGGGTTCTGTTTCGCGTGCGGAGTACATGAAAGTGGGTGCAGGAGAATGACAAGGGCTCGTTTCGTGTTCTTGGTGCTGGGTCTCGTGGCGATCGTAGTGAGCTCGGGCTGCACGGCTGGGGAGATCAAGAGGTCGGAGTCGGGAGGAGGAGCGACGAGCGTGTCCGCACCATTTGCGGTGACTATTGAGGATGGCCAGGCCACGATCTGGCCCGGGGGATCGCCGATAAATACCAATATTTCTGCCCCAAGGGGAGGATGGGGAGGAACGGCTGTGTCTCTGAGAGGGGGCAGGGTGGCGCTTTTGGATTCCGTGGAAACCAAGAAAATAACTGTTGTTGACGAGTCGGGTCATGGTCCTTCTGTTGATATCAGCTCCGGATGCAGTTCCATTGCCGCGCGAGAAGATGGTGTCGCCCTGCTGTGCTCAGAAGCAATTCCGGGTGGCTATGAAGGAAAATTAAAGATCTTTGATAAAGACCTGGAACTAGAGTCCGAGATCAAGCTGCAGGATCCGGCAATCCGTGTCGCTGCTGTTGCTACCGGCTTTGACCATGATCAACCGCCGGCCTTGGCGGCGGCGGGAGCGGATGCCGTGTGGGTTAGCTATCCATCAAATGAGGCTCGCTCACGTGGGGGAAAGCGTTTGCTGGTGAAGTTCTCCATGGATGGGAAACCCTCCAGATTCACTCCCATTGAAGGATCAACCCTGAGGCTCATGCTTTCTCCCAACGGGAGACTGATTGCACTTGAGGGATATGGCCGTTGTGGCGTTCCCTGCACCCTCAGCACGCTACACGTGATTGATCTTGAGAGTATGCAGCAGCTATGGTCCTCTGCGTATACGCCCCCGGCGGCCAGACGGAAAATGTCCGATTCTCTGGACTTCGAAATTGCGTTTATGAAATGGAAGAATGATGACAATCTCTTGGTGCTGGGGCACACCTACTTCCGTGGTGATGGAACTGAAGGGTTTGGTGATGCAAAGAATCAACACTGGAGGCGAAGCATTGCGCCTCGCGCTCAAACTCTGAGTGATGATTTGCTCGACTCACAAGAAGGGGAAGAAGTGTCGTGGCTGGGACCGGGCTGTAATGACGTGATCCGAATGCAGAGCGATCAAACTTTGGTATTCATTCGTAATGGAACTGAGGTCAGAAAATCGCAGACTTGGCTGGAGGTCGCTGCCGAACTTCCCGCAGAATGTCAATGAGTGGAGGAATAGTCATGAGCGAGGAAAAGCAAGAAAGCTACGATCTCTTCATTTCCTATCGATCTGCGAAGTCAAGTAGGCATGCAACAGCCCTGCGCAGAGCGCTGTATGCCTTCGACAAACGACACGCCAACGTCGGGCTGCGAATTTTTCTGGACCGAATCTCCTTGAAGAATGGGCCACTGTCGAAGCACATCGAGGATGGCCTAAGGCAAAGCCGGTGCTTGGTCGTCTTGGTCGATTCCACCACGCATGAATCTCCTTGGGTTGACACGGAGATCACGACGTGGCTGAAAAACGGGGGATCCGCGGAGAAGCTCTTCCTGATCAAGACCGATCAAGTGGATCTAGCCTGGGATGAAGGGAAAAAAGATTTCCGAAGTCCGGAACAGCTGCCACCTGCCCTACGCGGAGTCTTCAAGGACGAGCAGAAATTCACAGATTTTCTGGTGCCGCCGCGCCGGGTGAAGGACATAGATCTCGTGCCGCTGTACAGCGCGATAACGGAGCAGGATCCCGATGGCCTCGAGGTGGACGAGAAACAGCACAGAGCTCGCCAACGCGCGAGATCTCGACTGCTTGTTACAGTGCTTTGCACCCTGCTCGTCGGGGCGATAATCATGGCCATCATTGCCGCCCAGAACGCTATACGCGCCAATGAGGCCTCCCGCCAGGCGCAGGCGGACGCCTTGGCGGCCGAAGCCCTCCTTACCCTGCCGGTTTCGCCGGAGCGGGCGATGGCCATGGGAATACAAGCGGGAAAACTGAACGACAGCGCATCCATACGCTCGGCCCTGATCGAAATCGCTGCTGGGACGGGGCAGCTCGCTGGAACCATGTCCTTGACCAAGGAGACTAATGCCACGAGTCTCACGGGCCTGTCCTTCGACCCCGACGGGCGATACCTGACGGCCTGGGGGCCCGGGACCACGGAAGGACGAACCGTCGTAGCGACCTGGCTGAACATCTCGGGAGACCTGACGAGGTCCTTTGAGATCGAAGGGGATATCCAAACCCTGATCGAGATTCCCGGGCAGAACTACCTGGCCTGCACCGATACGAAGGTCATGGAGATTGACTGGCACACCCATGACATCACAGCACTTGCAGAGGGAAAGGACCTTCACTGCACCTCCGATGTCACCGCATCTGGCATGGCCATGATGTCAGTGATAGAAGGAGAGAACCTCGGGTACGGCACGCTGCACGTTCGCACCATGGAGGGCAAGAAGTACGAAATCAAGGGAAAACCGACCCCTGCTCCCCCAACCTCGCTCTACAGATTCGTACAAATCGAAGGCGAGCTAGGGGATATGGAAAAGATCCTGGTCGCTGTGGTGGGGCCGGGAGGAGTGAGCCAAGAAGTAGAAGTGCCGGGTCGCCTGGTCAATGAGGATCCCACGGCGCTCACCTTCAAACTGAACGACGGCACCTATGCGGCGCTCAGCGTAAAGGATGAAAACCCCGTCTTGACCTCGATTTCGGTCCCTCAGGACACGGAGTCGGTGACGAGCTGGGCTGAATACGGCGGAGAACTGCGTTGGTTCTGGGTGACCAGCGGAGGCGCTGTGGGCACGTCGCTCACGAGCGCCACCGTTACCTTGTCGGCTGGCGGGGGAGTCCTCAGCGTTCATCATTTTGCGGGAGATAGGGTCATGGTCATAACTGACCAGACGTTCTCCGAGATTGCTGTCGACACCGACGGGGTGTTGAAGAGCGCGGAGATCAAGCGCTTGGTCCCGGGCGTGTGGCAAGAGGTCAAGACCTGCGGCGAAAGGACTCTTGCAATAGGCGATGAACACGTTTTTTATGCGCCAGCCCCGGGAATGGCGAGGCTGTCCTCAAGAATAGGAAAAACCGAGCTCGTCGGATGTGCGCTCGTGGAGCTCGGTTCCCCTGTAATG
>ERZ773042.2420-NODE-2420-length-10162-cov-4.607500_pt1 | contig 10162 bp, 11 predicted proteins | sample MGYA00511664_ERZ773042 | MGnify/ENA primary metagenome ERZ773042 (study PRJEB29015, sample SAMEA2737984) | human oral metagenome | biome: human oral; feature: human-associated habitat; material: dental | place: China | collected 2036 ... | reverse complement strand
ATTATCTATTTTATCTATGGCTATCAACATTCGGAAATCAATTGATGAGTTTACCTTACAAAAAATGTAAGAAATAATTGTAAATTGTAAGATGAGGTTGGGGAAAAGTCCCAGCTTCATGCATTTTATAGTTTGGGTTGTAAGACGCAGTGGTTGGGTGGATATCCTTATCTCTTGTTATACCGGTAATATCGGCTATCCTAACTAACTGTGCGGAGGTGGGACGACGAAATCAAATTCTTCGGATTATTGATTTCTGTCCCACTCTCATTTTTCCATATAATAGTGATAATAAAGTAAGTGATGGAGGAAAAAATGAAAAAAGGATGTATTGGTTGTCTAGGTGTGCTAGGAGTATTGCTTTTAGCGGTATTGGGAGCAGTGTTATATTTCGGTCCTAATGATGATATCTATCTTTTACCACCTAGTCCTGAGCAATACGCAAAATCTGCTCTAAATAAGATGAATTCTGCTCTTTATATTGATGAAAATTGGTCACAAGAAAAGGAAAAAGCATTAAAAGAAGTCAAATCTGCCAAAACTTATGCAGATACCTATCCAGTTCTAAAGAAAATGACAAAACTATCGGGAGGAAAACATTCTTATTTTTATACACCGAAGGAATTTAAAACTTCACAAAAGGAAGAAAGTCAGCTTCCTGTTGTAAAAAATGAGAATGGCATTCTTTACTTGAAATTACCTCCTTTTATGGGAAACGAGAAAGAAGCTAAGGTTTATCAAACGATCCTAAATCGAGCACTAACTAAGGAAACTTACAAGGGAGTAATTGTGGATTTGGAGAATAATAGCGGCGGCAATATGTATCCTATGATTGGTGGATTAGCTGCTATTTTGCCTAATGGAACTCTCTTTCAATTTGAATATGCAAATGGGCAAAAAATAGGTACTACTTTATCACAAATATTGGCAAGCAAGCAGACAGAAGAAAATTCAAATAGCAGTTCCAAAACAATTCCTATAGCAATTCTAGTTAATGGTAATACAGCTAGCTCTGGTGAAATGACGACATTGGCTTTCAAAGGCTTACCAAACGTTGAAATTTTTGGCAAGCCAACAGCTGGCTATACAACAGGAAATATGGTTTATTCTCTTTATGACGGGGCAACAATTCAGCTGACGGTTTCTCGGATTATTGACCGAAAGGGTAATCGTTATGAAAATACTCCAATCGAGCCAGATATCGCTACAACTACGCCATTGAATGATGCTAGAACTTGGTTACAAGAGCAAATGTCGAAATAATCTCTAAACAGCGATTACCGCTGTTTTTTGCTATAATAGAAAGAAAAAGAGGTGCGAACATGATACGACCTGCAGAACTTTCAGACGCAGCGGCTATTCAGGAAATCAATGCAACTGCTCTCGGCTATGATTTTGGCTTGATAGAAACTCGTCAGAAACTATCAGAGCTATTGGATAGGTCTGATCATTTTATCTTGGTAGCAGAAAATGTGGCAGGAAAGATTGTCGGCTATGCCCATGCAGCTAGCTATGATTGCCTCTATTTTCCGCCTTTACTCAACCTGTTGGCATTAGCAGTTGACAAAGATTTTCAAGGTCAGGGATATGGCAAAGTGCTGATGCAGGCCGTGCGTGAAGAGGGTTCAGCTGCAGGCTATGCAGGTATTCGCATAAACTCTGGCATTTCTCGAACTGCAGCCCATGAATTTTATCGAAGACTGGGCTGTGAGGAAAAAGCTAACCAGAAACGTTTTTATTGGGAATTTTAAGAAAGGAAATCCATGAAAATTGAACCATTAAGTCAAAGCAATGCAGAAGAAATTGCGAATCATTGGCATTACGAAGGAATCTATGCTTTTTATGATATGCAAGCGGATCCTGAGGATTATGAAGAAATTTTATCTCCTGAAGCGCGTGGTAATCACTATTATCAGGTTCTCAAAAATGATGAATTATATGGCTTTTTTTGCCTTTTTCCAATTGACAAAGACAAGCAGGAACTGGGTTTAGGTATGAAGCCAGAGTATTGTGGCAAAGGTCAAGGCAAAGATTTTTTACAAACGATTTTACGGTTTATCGAGGAAAACATTTCAGTGAAAATCCTGACTCTATCAGTTGCAGATTTTAATCAAAGAGCTCAAAGGCTCTATCTCAATTGTGGTTTCAACGTAATCGGACGGCAGCCTCAGGAAAGCAATGGCGATATTTACCTTTTTATCAAAATGGAAAAGGAGTTGAAATGAGAGTTGCAGTTATCCAAGGAACTAGCCGAAAAAATAGGAATGCTCTGCTATTTGAATCTGTAAAAAAGCAGTCCAATCGTCTGATGAAGTGCTGAATTTTGGCATTTTTGAGGATGAGGACGAGCAATATTCCTATGTTGAAATAGCGATTTTGATTAGTCTCCTAGTGGAAAGTGGCGCAGTTGATTTTGTTGTGACAGGATGCTCCTCAGGTCAAGGGATGATGCTGGCCTGTAATAGTTTGCCAGGGCTTTTGTGTGGTTATATAGAAAAGCCTCAGGACGCGTTTCTCTTTGGACGCATCAATGGAGGAAATGTCGCTTCCCTGCCATTAGGCCTAAATTATGGTTGGCAAGGCGAATTGAACCTGCAATATACATTGGATAAATTATTTGATGGTGAGTTTGGCATTGGCTATCCTGAACATGAAGCAGAAAGAAAAAGAGCGGAAGCAAGTGCCCTAAAGAATTTGAACTGTTTAACGAAACGCAGTTGGGAAGAATTATTAGAACAAATCCCAAAAGATATTCTCAACAAGTTGTTGCAAAGAAAGATAGTGATGAATGCCATTATAAATAAGGGAAGTAATAAAGAGTTCATCCGTTTGCTGAAAGCGAAAGCAGATAAAATGGACGCAGATAGAAAGTGGAATAAAGTTTGACAATCAAATAGGGAAAGTATGAGATTGACTTCTGTTGCAGTTATCGTTATTTGAGAAAAAAAGGGAGTGGGACAGAACTAAAAATAAAAAATTTTTAGTTCGTAGTCCCACCCCTACAAGGGTGCTTAAACAGTTATCAAGCTGTTTAAGGTTGCAGATGAAGAAAACGAAGTTTTCGTCAAAGGTGCTCTTCCGAGCTTGAAAAGCGAATGAAGAGTCCAAGAATGGTAGCTTGCTTCGCAAGTCTGATTTCCAATCTTCAACAATTCACTAAATTGTTGAAGCTGTGTTATTCGTTTATTCCTAAATCTGATAGGCTGGAACACTTTTTACCCAGCTCCAACGAATCAAAATAGACTTGTTTGGGATTAGAAAGTGCCGATTCTATTCAAAGGCCAGAAACGGAATTTTGCTTCGCCCTGCAATTGATTGGCTTTAAATGTTCCCACCTGACGGCTGTCTTTTGAGACAAGACGGTCATCTCCTAAAAGCAGGTATTCGTCTTTTGGAACTTCAATGGTAAAGCTAGTGTTCCCATTTGCATCCTGCGTAAAGGCTTGAGCTTTATCTGCTAAAGACTGAAAGAAACTGTTATAGGAATAGGTTGCCTGCAATTTATCATCTTTAAACTTCGCGAGGTAATTTTTAAGATAAGGTTCGTTGGTCTTTTTGCCATTTACATATAGTTGGTCGTTTTCGTAGCGGATAGTGTCTCCAGGAAGACCAATCACCCGCTTGACAATTTGCTTAGTTTTTCCATCTTCGTCTTTTTCACTTGCAACGACAATATCAAAGCGATTGACAGGCAGGTGTTTGACAACGAATAGATATTCTCCATTAGCTAAGGTTGGATCCATTGAATGCCCGTCAACCTTGACAGGAACCCAAAGAAAAGCGCGTGATAAGAAAAGAACGGCCATAAAGAGGATAAAAAATCCCCATTCTTTCATAAATTTTGAAAAAGTAGTTGATTTTGTTTGCATAACTTACCTTTCTAGAAGTTTCTTCGCTTTTTCAGTATTTTTAAAATGCAGTTTTGCACTCGCTTCTAAGCCTTTTATGCCGTAGGCTTGAAGAAGCTGACTTGCGATTTTATCGGACTTTGCTCCTGCTCCACTGGGCAATTCATAGCCGAGCTCTTGACTTAAATTTTCAAGATTTTCTAAAAAGAGGTCACGGGCAATCATGGAGCTGACTGCTACGGCTAAGTATTTTCCTTCCGCTTTTTCCTCTAAAGTGAGAGGATTTGAGAAATGATTGCGTTCCTGTTTAACGTATTTCTGATAATTTTTGTCACTTGTGAAAGCATCAATAACAATTTTTTCTGGCTGCACTCCCGTTTGCAAGAGCAGATAAATGGCTTGATTGTGAAGGGCAACCTTGACAGAGACTGCATTATAGCCAGCAGCGATGACTTGGTTGTATTTTTTCGGAGACAATAGCAGAGCTTGGTGTTGAATTTTTTCTTTCAACAGAGGAACGATTTGCCTGATTTTTTGGTCTGTCAAAGTTTTAGAATCTCCAACTCTCAGCTTTCGTAAAAAATCATGCTGTTCTGGTGTCACAAAAGACGCCACAACAGCGAGCCCACCAAAATAAGAGCCATTTCCCACCTCATCTGTTCCAATCAGAGGACAATTCTGCCGATGAGATTTCGTTTTTTCTTTGGACGCTTGATAGCCAAAAAATTCTGCTACCTGCTCGGCTTTTTCTCCTTGAAAGAGGACTTTTCCTGAAGTGTAGATAGAGACAGTCACCTTGTCAAGCTTAAAAAGGTAACGAATATAAGGATTTTTACTAGAAACAAGCTGTGCCTGGTATTGGGCAACAAAATCTTGAATTTGTTTCTCACTGGGTTGTAAGGTAATACTTTCCATATTGCTATTGTACCATAAAAGTTATAAATTTCTTTAAAAACTGACAAATTCGCTTCCTTTTGGTATAATATTTTGAGGTGATTTTATGGCAAACTTAAATCGATACAAATTTACTTTCGGAAAGAAGAGTGTAACCTTAACAACAGAACACGATAATTTATTCATGGAAGAAGTTGAAAAGGTTGCAACAGAAAAATATCACGCAATTAAAGAGAAGATGCCTGCGGCAGATGATGAAACATTAGCTATTTTGCTAGCAGTCAATAGTTTAGCGACGCAATTGTCACGTGAGATTGAGTTCGATGACAAGGAGCAAGAGCTGGAAGAACTTCGTAAAAAAGTGTTAGAAGCCAACAAGCAAAAGGTTAGTGAGCAAGAGGGGACCCTATGATTTCATTAGTAATTTTGCTGATTTTGGCTTGGAGTTTTTACATTGGCTATTCGCGTGGGATTGTTTTGCAGGCTTATTATACTGTTTCGGCGGTTATTTCAGCAATTATTGCAGGGCAACTGTACCAATCTCTAGGTGAACAAATCAATCTTTTAGTTCCCTACGCTAGTGCACAGGAAGGAACATTTACCTATTTCTTTCCCAGCAGCCAATTGTTCCAGTTGGACAAGGTTTTTTATGCCGGTCTGGCTTATCTAGTCATTTACACGATTGTTTATAGCATAGCCCGTTTTATTGGGATTTTTATTCACTTGGTGCCAAACAAGAAAGCCAATGAGCGTTGGAACAATGTTGCTAGTGGTGCTTTAGCTGTTTGCGTCACTTTATTTGGAATTCAAATGCTGCTGACCGTTTTAGCAACGATTCCCTTACCACTTGTTCAAAATCATCTCAATGCCAGTGGTTTAGCTCGATTTATCATCAGTCACACACCAATTACTTCAGGAATGTTGAAACAACTCTGGGTGACCAAAATCATCGGATAAATACAAAGACTCAGTTGGTGGTGCTAGCTGAGTTTCTTTTTCATCAGGAAAGATAAGAATATGAATAGAAAAATTTTAGAAACGTTAGAATTTGGGAAAATCAAGGCGCTCTTTGAACCCTATCTTCTGACAGAACAAGGGTGCTTGGAATTGCAACAGTTGTTCCCGTCCAATAAACAAGAAAGGCTGGAGACAGCATTCTTAGAAATGACGGACATGCAGCAGATTTTTGTACAGCATCCACATTTCAGTCTGGCTGCGACCCAAGACATTATGGGCTTGACCAAGCGCTTGGGGCTGGAAGGCGACTTAAACATTGAAGAATTTCTCGCTCTGAAGCGGGTTCTGGCTGTCACGCAAGAATTGACTGATTTCTATGATGAGTTGGAAAATGTTGATTTGCAATGCTTGAACCGTCTTTTTGAAAAATTACTGGCTTTTCCTAACCTGCAAGGATTACTGCAAGCCATCAATGAGGGTGGATTTGTCGAAAGCTTTGCGAGTGACAATTTAGCTCGCATTCGCCGGAAAATTCAAGAAAATGAAGTTCAAGTGAGAGATATTTTGCAAGATATTCTCAAAACGAAGGGCGATATGTTGGTAGATCAAGTAGTAGCCAGTCGAAATGGTCGCAATGTTTTGCCAGTTAAGAATACATTTCGTAATCGGATTTCAGGCGTGGTACATGATATTTCTGCTAGTGGAAATACAGTATATATCGAGCCGCGGGCGGTAGTCAACCTCAATGAAGAAATCACCAATGCGCAGGCAGACGAGCGTCATGAGATTCTACGTATCTTGCAAGAGTTGTCCGACCGAATACGTCCTCATATTGCTGAAATTGCTAATAATGCTTGGATTATTGGGCATTTGGATCTAGTTCGGGCAAAAGTGTGTTTTATGCAGGAGAGAGGCGCGGTGGTGCCGATGTTGTCTGATAGTAAGGATATTAGACTGCTCCATGTTACTCATCCCTTGATAGAAAATGCAGTGGCTAATGATTTGTACTTTGCGTCGGATTTAACGGAAATCGTCATTACTGGTCCTAATACAGGTGGGAAGACAATTATGCTGAAGACCTTGGGCTTGGCTCAGCTCATGGCGCAGTCTGGTCTGCCTATTTTGGCGGATAATGGTAGTCGAGTGGGGATTTTTGACCAAATTTTTGCCGACATCGGAGATGAGCAGTCTATTGAGCAGAGCTTATCGACTTTCTCTAGCCACATGACCAATATTGTTACCATTTTAGAGCAGTCAGACGAAAATTCTTTGGTGCTTTTGGACGAGCTGGGAGCTGGAACTGATCCGCAGGAAGGAGCAGCTCTTGCAATGGCCATCCTTGAGGACTTGCGGCTGCGGCAGGTTAAGACAATGGCAACGACTCATTACCCGGAGCTTAAGGCCTATGGGATTGAGACTGAGGGAGTGCAAAATGCCAGCATGGAGTTTGATACAGATAGCCTAAGACCGACTTATCGTTTTATGCAGGGAGTACCGGGTCGCTCCAATGCTTTTGAGATCGCAAGGCGTTTAGGCCTGTCTGTTAGAGTGGTCAAGGATGCTCAAGAATTGACCGATACGGACAGCGATGTTAATCGCATTATTGAGCGCTTGGAAGAGCAGACCTTGGAAAGCCGCAAGCGGTTGGATAATATCCGAGAGGTGGAGCAAGAAAATCTCAAATTTAACCGCGCTCTTAAAAAGCTCTACAATGAGTTCAATCGGGAAAAAGAAACTGAGCTAAATAAGGCAAGGCTGGAAGCGCAGGAAATAATTGATGTGGCGCTGACCGAGAGTGATACGATTCTCAAAAATCTACATGCTAAGTCCAGTCTCAAACCGCACGAAATTATCGAAGCCAAAAGCCAGCTGAAAAAATTGGCTCCTGAAACGGTGGATTTGTCACAGAATAAAGTGTTGAAACAAGCCAAAAAAGCACGGAAACCAAAGATGGGAGACGATATTCTGGTGATTAGCTACGGTCAGAGAGGGACACTTGTCAATCAGCTCAAGGACGGCCGCTGGGAAGCACAAGTTGGGCTCATCAAAATGACCTTGGAGGAAGCAGAGTTTAATCTGCTCAAATCTGAAAAAGAACAACCTAAGCGCAAGCAGGTCAATGTGGTGAAACGAACAACCACAAGCGGACCAAGAGCCCGACTGGATTTGCGAGGAAAACGTTATGAAGAAGCCATGCAAGAGCTGGATACCTTTATCGACCAAGCCCTGCTCAACAATATGGCACAGGTGGACATTATCCACGGAATTGGGACAGGCGTCATTCGCGAAGGCGTCACCAAATATCTCCGCCGTAACAAGCATGTCAAGAGTTTTGGCTATGCACCGCAAAATGCCGGAGGCAGCGGAGCAACGATTGTGGTGTTTAAGTAATAGAGAGTTGATGAACAAAGCAAGGCTGTTCAGGATAAAAAAAGAAAGATAGAAGAGAGGAAACATTTATGAGACAAAAAGGTATGCAAGATTCTTGTACGACGATTTTAGTTGGGAAAAAAGCGAGTTATGATGGTTCAACTATCGTTGCACGTACAGAAGATTCACAAAATGGTGTGTTTACGCCCAAGAAATTTATTGTTGTTAGCCCAGAAGATCAGCCGCGGCATTACAAATCTGTGCTGTCAACCTTTGAGATAGATTTACCGGACAATCCAGTCCGCTATACAGCAGTACCTGACGCCATTCCTAAGGACGGGATTTGGGGCGAAGCAGGCATCAATGTTTACAATGTAGCCATGAGCGAGACAGAGACGATTACCACGAATAGTCGAGTATTGGGGGCCGATCCTTTGGTAGCGACTGGTATCGGAGAAGAAGATATGCTGACCTTGGTGTTGCCTTATATCAAAACGGCGCGTGAGGGCGTGCTGCGCTTAGGAAAGATTCTTGAAGAATACGGCACCTATGAGTCAAACGGGATTGCTTTTTCTGATGTGGACGAAATCTGGTGGCTGGAGACAATCGGCGGACATCACTGGATGGCACGACGCGTGCCTGACGATGCCTATGTGACCAATCCAAACCAGCTAGGCCTTGATTATTTTGAATTTGATAACCCAGAGCATTTCCTCTGTGATTCTGATTTGAAAGACTTTATTCGTCGCAATCATTTGAATCTCAACTATGACAGGGAATCTTTCAATCCGCGCTATGCTTTTGGTAGCCAGCGTGACAAAGATCGTCACTACAATACACCGCGTGCTTGGGATATTCAGCGTTTTCTCAATCCAGAAATCGAGCAAGACCCGCGCTCCTTTTTCCTTCCTTGGTGTCAAAAACCCTACCGAAAAATCACGATTGAAGATGTCAAGTATGTCCTTAGCAGCCATTACCAAGACTCTCCTTACGATCCTTATGGCTTAGAAGGCACTCATCATAGTCAGCGGACCTTCCGCACGATTGGGATTAACCGTACGAGTCAAACATCTATCTTGCAGTTGAGACCCAATAAACCGCAGGAAACGACAGGAATTCAATGGTTGTCCTATGGCTCTATGCCTTACAATACAGCCGTGCCTTTCTTTACTCAAGTTTCTACTACACCGACTTATTTTGCTAATACAGGTGGAAAAGTCTCTACGGATTCGTTCTATTGGACCAATCGCTTAATCGCTGCTTTGGCTGATGCGCATTTTTCTAGTCATCTGGGGGATTTGGATGATTATCAGGAAACGACCATGGCTTTGGGGCATGAAATGTTAGGGCGCGTGGATTGTGCCTTGGAAAAGGGAGAAATAGTTGACTTTGAAGCAGAAAACCAAGCTCTAAGCGATAAGATTCAAGAAGCAACGGACCAACTTCTGAATAAAATCCTGCTAGATGCCAGCAATCTGATGACCAATCATTTTTCTTTGAGCGACTAACTCCATAGCACATTCTGCCCCTACAAATGCTTCGTCTCAAGTAATTGCTAACGAATAGAAGTTCGTTTTTGGAAAATTATTGAATACTAATTTGCGGAGGAGTCCTCGCTCCGTAGCAAATATTTTGCAAATGCTCCCTTTTAGTGTAGAATGATGTCAAGAAATGAAATAGAGCGATGACATTGGTCATCGTCAGAGGAGAATAATATGGTAGCAGCAGTTACAGATGCAAACTTTGCAGAAAAAACAAAAGACGGACTTGTCCTCATTGACTTTTGGGCAGCATGGTGTGGTCCTTGCCGCATGCAGGCACCGATTTTGGAAAAATTAGCCGAAGAAGTGCATGAAGACGTATTGAAAATCTTCAAAATGGACGTGGATGCAAATCCAGCCACACCAGCTGAATTTGGGATTATGTCAATCCCGACCCTCATCTTCAAAAAAGATGGGCAAGTGGTGAAGCAAGTTGTCGGTGTTCATACCAAAGAACAATTAAAAGCTATTGTAGCCGAATTGAGCTAAAAGAGAACGAGGCTGGGACAAAAGTCCGACCTCAAATATAAAAAGCGAACAAAACTAGTTTTC
>ERZ773042.2418-NODE-2418-length-10177-cov-2.803399_pt1 | contig 10177 bp, 4 predicted proteins | sample MGYA00511664_ERZ773042 | MGnify/ENA primary metagenome ERZ773042 (study PRJEB29015, sample SAMEA2737984) | human oral metagenome | biome: human oral; feature: human-associated habitat; material: dental | place: China | collected 2036 ... | reverse complement strand
ACCTACTATTAAGGATTTGCAAAATGAAGAAATTGTTTCTAAAGAAGGGTATGCAAAATCCGGTTTTCTTATGTTTAGTGATGAGTATGATGCTGATGACTCCTTGATTTGCTGCCGACTTTGGAAAGGAAAAGATAAAACAAGCACAGTATTGGATAGTGCAAGATATAAGGGTTCCTTAGCTAAAGTTTTAAAAAATGTATTGAACTTTATAGAGAGAAATACACGAACCGGATGGCGAAAAACAAAGTCAGGGGGTCGTGAAGAGGTTCGTGCCTATCCTAAAGAAGCCGTTAGAGAGGCATTAGTGAATGCGATTGCACACCGAGATTATGCTATTGCCAGTACACAGATCGATGTGGCCATATATATTGACCGAATGGATATTGTGTCACCGGGCTCATGGCTTTTGCCAAAGAGTTATGACCGGTATCCGGTAGGATCTATTCCTTCTATAAGGAGAAATTCGATTATAGCAGCATGTTTGGATATGGCAAATTTGATGGAGCGTGGCGGAACAGGGTTTCAAACAATGGTTGAAAGCTATAAAGGCTGTGCAGAGCATTTACAACCGGGGGTTTTGATCTATCCGGGGTTCCTTGATCTGCGCTTATTTGATTTGATATACGAAGATGACCAAATGCAGGTATTTCAGGATGAGTTGTCCGATAGACAAAAGGTTTTGGAGGTACTAAGAGCAGAAGGACCAAAGCATATGAAGGAGCTTCAGATAGTTACAAGTTATAAAAGTAGAAGCCAATTTTTGTCTGAAGTCATAAATCCTCTGATAAAAGACGGTGTTATCTATAGAGATGGCAATGCAAAGTCTCCCAAGGCTCTAATAAAATTGAAAAACAGGTGATGATTTCATAGCTGCACGAACAATTGTTCTCATCGTAATGAGGGAATGGATTTTGTTAAAAAGCTGCTTTCTGAATCTTCCAAATGAGAAAGAAATATTCGGGGAAACGGACCGAAAAAAATGACGGTTGCTCTTGTATAAGATATACTTCTTTTATCATGTGTCAGCAGAGGTGAATATAAAATACTGACTTTCTTCAATGAAGATACTAAAACGCTGAAAGAGCATAAGAATATTAATCCCGGCGTATATACATATGCTATTGAGATAGATAGATTTTTTTTTGCAGACAAATAAGAATAATATTCCTTTTTACAGCCAAAGGTGTTATTATTCTTTTATTGTGCGATAAACTTATACATTTAGAGGTAATTTCGTATGCGAGTCCTGATAATAGGACAGCTAAATCGTTAAAATCAAAGGGAGATCAAAATATATGAAGAGGAAGGCTTACAGTGCCGGTACTGTTAAGATGTCCTTCTGGTTTATGGAATTCCGAAAAGTTGTCGGACTTCTTGCAGAAGGGAAGTCTTTAGATGAAATAAAAAAGATCAATCAAAATGAGAATATATTTGCTGCGCCTACAACGCTGCGTTCAAAGCAAATCTTCAGTACTGTTTCAGGAAGGATAAGTATGCTTGATGACAGCTTTATAGAAATATTTCAGAGCAGTGATGTTGCAACACAAAAAATTTTTGCCCTTGTTGCAGCCTTTGCCTATGACACCTTGTTTTTTGACTTTGTGTATGAAGTACTCAGAGAGAAAATGATTATCGGCAGCAACACATTTACGGATAGTGATGTTAGAATTTTCTTTAAAGATAAGCAACTACAGGATGAAAAAGTTGCGAAGTGGACAGATGCAACACTTAACCGACTGGGGCGTTCATATAAGACAATGCTGTACGAAGCCGGATTTATTGATAAAGGAAAGACTGAAAGAACTATCATAAAACCTATTCTTGATCCGCTGATGGAACAGTGGTTGAAAAATCATGGTATGGAAGCTTGTATCAGGGCGTTGACAGGGGTGAGATAATGGCAGATTTAGCACTAAGACTTGATAAAATGGAGCTTGAAATAAGAAAAGAAAAATTCAGAAAAAACTTCGGAAGGGCAAATGAAGTAAATTATTGGATATTTGATTATCCGCCTGAAAAAGAATTGGAAGTAAGAAAGAGGATAGAGTATCTGAAAAATAAAAATAAGAACGGTGCGGATGATTTTGAGCTGGTAGTATTTGACCTCTATGATATAATTATTGACTTTTTGGAACAGAAAAACTTTCTGGAAAAGTGTTTTGACTTCGAGAAAAAAAACGGCTTGGAGAAAATCACGAAGGCAGTAAGCAACTCCATGAAGTTTAATGATGATGACAGCATAATAGTACAGCATATAAAGGATAATACACCGGATAATGCAGTAGTATTCCTTACAGGAATCGGCAAATGCTATCCTATCCTTCGTTCACACAAAGTCCTTAATAACCTCCATCAGGCATTTGTTAAGGCACCTGTAGTGATGTTTTTTCCTGGTACATACAACGAACAGGAACTTGTTCTTTTTAATGAAATCAAAGATGATAATTACTACAGAGCATTTAAGCTCGTAAAATAGGAGGCATAAAATGCAAATCAAAGATATGTTTGCAAAAAAAATCGACCGTGAGATGCAAGGAGTCATCATTGTCGGACAGGGTGAAGAAACCAATGTTTCACAGGAACTTGAAGAGTATGTGGTAACTAAGGAATTGCAAAAACATTTTGCGGATTTTTTTGCTGCGTATAAAAAAGGAATCAATGGGAATACAGCTAAGATGGGCGTGTGGATCTCAGGTTTCTTCGGTAGCGGTAAATCTCACTTTCTAAAGATATTATCTTATCTTTTGGATAACAAACAGGTTGGGGACAAACACGCTCTGGATTACTTTATTGAGGATGAAAAAATACTTAATTCCACTGTTATTGAAGATATGAGACTTGCCGCAGGTATACCGGCTGATGTTGTTCTTTTTAATATTGACTCCAAGAGCGAGTCAAGCGGAAAGCAGAGTAAAGATGCCATAGTCAATGTATTCTTGAAAGTTTTTAATGAGGTGCAGGGATTTTGCGGCTCTATGCCCCATGTAGCAGATCTGGAAAGAAGACTTAGTGAAGAAAATAAGTTTGACGAGTTTAAAGCGGCATTTGAAGGGGAGTATGGAGAAGACTGGGATAAATCTCGCAAGGACTTTGATTTTATACAAGACAGCGTGGTTGATGCGCTGGTATCTATGGACTTTATGAGCGAAGCTGCTGCAAGAAACTGGTGTGAGAAAGCAAGTGAAGCCTACACTATAAGTATTGAAGATTTTGCAAAGCGTGTAAGGGCATATATAGAGAAAAAGGGAAATAACCACCATGTTGTCTTCCTTGTGGATGAGATTGGACAGTATATAGGCGATGATTCCAAATTGATGTTAAACCTTCAGACCGTTACGGAGGAACTTGGGAAAGAATGTCAGGGAAAGGCATGGGTCATCGTTACATCTCAGCAGGATATTGATTCTATTACCAAGGTAAAGGGCAATGATTTCTCCAAGATTCAGGGGCGTTTTGACACCCGCCTTTCTTTATCGAGTGCAAATGTTGATGCAGTCATCAAAAAGAGGATACTTGATAAGACTAAGACGGCAGCACAGACACTAAGACTTTTATATGAGCAAAAGGCAACTATTATTAAAAACCTTATCGTATTTAATGACGGTGTGGAGAAGAAATTATATGAAAATGAAGCGGATTTTTCACAAGTGTACCCCTTTGTACCGTATCAGTTCAACTTACTTGCAAGTGTTCTGACCTCTATCCGTACACATGGTGCATCAGGTAAACATTTGTCTGAAGGTGAGCGTTCTATGCTTGCTTTGTTCAAAGAATCGGCATCTACATTAAAAGATGAGGAAATGGGCGTACTTGTACCTTTCCATCGCTTCTATGATACTTTGGAAAACTTTCTTGATCATAGCCATAAGGGAGTGATAGCTAAGGCGTATGCCAATAACTACATCAATACAAAGCAAAAAGACTCAGATGTATTTGCCATCAATGTTTTAAAAACACTTTTTATGATCAAGTATGTGCTTGAAATAGAGTCTAATATAGACAATATCACCAGTCTGATGATTGAGCATATTGATGATGATCGTATAGAGCTTAAGGAAAAAGTGGAAGAGGCACTTAAGATACTCATAAGCCAGATGCTTGTTCAAAAAAACGGCAATCTATATGTATTTCTGACTGACGAAGAGCAGGAAATAAATAATGAGATTGAAAAAGAAAATGTAGAGATGCCGGAAGTTATCACAAAGATTGCCGAGATGATTTTTGAAGATATTTTTACGGATAAAAAGTATAGATATCCTGAATTTAACGGAAGATACTCTTTTTCTTTTAATCAGGTAGTTGATGACCGTCCGTATAAGTCTAATCAGGGCTTTGATATAGGACTTCGTATTCTGACCCCTTGGTATGATGGCGGTATGGACGATGCGACACTTCGAATGATGTCGGGGCAGGGGAAGGAAGTCTTGGTAGTACTTCCGAATGATGATGAGTTCCTGACCGAGATGAGAGCGTATCTAAAAATCGAGCGTTTTCTTCGCAAAAATACTTCTACGCAGCTTGCCAAATACGAAAGTATTAAGGAGGCAAAGCGTTTGGAAATGCGTGAACGCAATGCCAATGCAAAGCTCTATCTGACAGAAGGATTAAAAGAAGCAACAATCTATGTCAATGGAGATATAGTCCGCCTGTCTTCTAAAGAAGTGAATTCTAAGATAAATGAAGCCATAGGTCGTCTGGTACAGACTGTATATCATAAGCTTTCTTACATAGACAAAGCAATGGGAGAAGCGGATATTGCTAAGCTTCTTCGTACAAGTAACCAGATGCTTCTTCAACTGGAAGGCGGTACAGAGGCTAATGCCCATGCGCTTGATGATGTGTTGGCATATATTGCCATGAACTCCCGTAATCACATGAAGACCTCCATGAAGTCGGTAAAAGACCGTTTTATGAAGGCACCTTACGGATTTGTGGAAGATGACATTAATTGGCTGATTGCACGCTTGTTTAAGCGAGGCGACCTTACCTTTAGTGTAAACGGTGTCTATGTCAGTTTAAATAACAAATCGGAAGAAGAGATTATAGGCTATATTACTAAAAAAGCTTTTGTAGAAAAACTTTTGATGGAAGAAAGAGTGCGTGTAAGCGAGAAGGATAAGAAAGCTGTTCGTGATGTAATGAAAGAGGTATTTCATGCTGCTGTTTCTACAGAGGATGAGGATAGCATTATGAAGAGTTTTCAAGGCTATGCAACCAATATGGTAAATGACATGAGCAGATTGGAAGCGTATTACAATCAATATGCCTATCCCGGTAAAAAAGTTTTGGATATGGGCAAACGCCTGTTACAGTCTGCTATGCAGCTTACATCCACGCTTGAATTTTTTGAATATGTTTCTAAGATGCGTGAGTCATTTTTTGATTTGGCAGAAGATTATGAGCCGGTAAAAACATTTTTTGGCGGTGAGCAGCAAAATATCTTCATGCGTGTGCTTGATATGCTTGCAATCTATGAAGACAGCAAGACATATATAGTGGATACAAAGCTGGAAGAAGTTGTGGAAAAGATGCATACTATTGTAAAGCAGGATAAACCTTATAAAAGTATACCACAGCTTCCCGAGCTTCTTAAGCAATTTAGAGATGCTTATGCTAAGGTTATGGAAGTGGAAGAAGCTCCGGTTCTTGACTCTATAGATCAATCAAGGCAGCGTGTTCTGGAAGTACTTGCTACAAAGGAATATGCCGAGCAAAAGAAAGAGCGTTATCTGTCTTTATTTGAAGAAATTCATAAAGGAGCTGAAAGTTGTAACAATGTATCGGCTCTTAGAAGTTTTGCAGATAAGGCAGGGGCTTTAAAAATTCGTCTTATGGACGAAATGGACAATATGGATCGTCAGATAGTGGAAAGAAAACAGGCTGAAGAAATCCGTAGAATCAGGGAAGAAGCTAAGAAACAGGGTGTCGATGTAAGTGATGCACAAGTAGCCCAAAATATAGCTGAGCAAAATAAACAGTATAAAGTCCGTAAAACAAAAAATGTTTCCATTAAGAAAATAACAGGCACATCTTCATGGAGGCTGGAGAACACAGCGGATATTGATAAGTATATTGAAGAACTTAGAAAAACACTTATTACTCAGTTGGATGAGGATACGATTGTAAATGTAGAGTTTTAGTAAATTAATAAGAGTCTTTGATTTATATCTTAGAGTTAAGATAGCTCATTTATCATGCTATGCATATACATTTACCGCTAAAACTTAATATAAAAAGAGATAAAAAAAGACGCCCAACATTCATAAAGACCTTGGAGAGGGTCTTAAAAAACCACTACTATACAACATGAGGAGAGAGCAAGGGCATGAACAAGTCAGCCATAAAAAACTTTGCTATCTGGGCTAGAAATAAACTTATAGCAGATATAAGTTATCGTGCCGGTTTGATCGGAATTACAGCAGAGGGAATAAGCACCGCACTTTCGCAGTCCACAGCCGACACAGAGTTTTATGATATCAAAACAGATAAGCCGTACTCCATAGCTAAAGAGGAAATAGAGCAAAGAAGAAAACTGGTAGAAGTAATTCGCAGGAAAGAAAAGGATACCGACTACAAGACTGCTTATAAGTATATAATCGAAGAGGTTGCCTACACTTGGTTTAACCGTCTTATTGCTATACGCTTTATGGAAGTAAATGACTATCTGCCTTCTCATGTGCGTGTGCTTTCTTCAGATACTGGAAAGCTTGAGCCGGATATGGTAAGCAGTCCCTTTGATACTGAGCTTGAGTTTACAAGCAAAGAGGAAGAACAAATTCTTAAGCTTAAATCTGATAACCGATTGGATGAGCTTTTTTGTATGCTGTTTATCAAACAGTGTAATGCACTTAATGAGTTATTGCCGGCACTTTTTGAGAAGACCGCTGACTATACGGAGCTTCTTTTAAATCTTTCTGTCATTGACAGAGATGGAGTGGTCTATAAATTGGTTCATGATATAGATGAAGATGACTTCAATGTGGAAAAAGGCGGTCAAGTGGAAATTATCGGATGGCTGTATCAGTATTACAATACAGAACCGAAAGCACAGGTTTTTGGCAGACCTTCGGGCACAAAAATAAGGAAAGAGGATATTCCGGCAGCAACTCAGCTTTTTACACCGGACTGGATAGTTCGCTACATGGTGGAAAACAGTCTTGGACGCTTATGGGTGGAAGGACATCCTAATGATGAATTAAAGCTAAATTGGAAGTACTACTTGGAAGAAGCAAAGCAGGAGGTAGAAGTACAGGAAAAACTCGATGAAATCAGGAAAGAGTATGCAAAGCTTAATCCTGAGGATATCAAGCTTATCGATCCTTGTATGGGCAGCGGTCATATATTGGTATACGCCTTTGATGTACTTATGCAGATTTACGAAAGTGCCGGATATGGACAGCGTGATGCGGCAAAAAGTATACTTAAAAATAATATCTATGGTCTGGATATAGACGATAGAGCCTTTCAGTTGGCGTATTTTGCAGTAATGATGAAGGCAAGACAGTATAACCGAAGGATATTAAGCGGTGAGTATAAGCCGAATTTATATTCTATTAGGGAGAGCAACGGTATTAATAGAGAACAGCTTAAATATTTCGGTGTAGGCTTAAGTGAGGATGAAAGAGAGAAGGCTCTGGGTCAAATGACAGCTCTGCTTGATACCTTTATAGATGCGAAGGAATACGGTTCTATACTTACAGTGGAGCAGTATGATTGGGAGCTGTTGGAGCGTTTTGTAGAAGGTAGCGATGATGCAGGGCAGATAAGAATGGAGACGGTTGGGCTGGATGATACTGCAAGGGAGCTTAGGCAGATGATAGCACAAGGGAAGGTGCTGGGGGAGAAATACCATGTTACAGTAACAAATCCGCCGTATGCAGGAACAAGTAATCTCAGTGCCAATGTTAATGTCTATATCAAGAAGAAATACCCAGATAGCAAGGCTGATTTGTTTGCAGTATTTATAGAGCGTTGTGGACAGTTGATAATAGAAAATGGTTATCAGGCTATGATAACACAACATAGTTGGATGTTCCTTGGTAGTTTTGAAAAGTTACGAAAAAAGATGATACAAAACGAAATTATCAATATGGCACATCTTGGTGCAAGGGCATTTGAGGAAATTGGTGGAGAAGTAGTACAAACAACTGCGTTTGTAAAATGCTTAAATTATATAGAGGGGTATAAGGGGACTTATTGTCGTCTGATTGAGCCAGTTTCACAACAGGGAAAAGAAGAGATGTTTCTTGGTGGAGGTAGTAGGTATGTTACAGTACAGGATAACTTCGGAAAGATACCGGGGGAACCAATTGCATATTGGGTAAGTGATAATACAATACAAGTATATAAGAATAAAAAAATTAGTGATTATGTGGAATGTAAATCAGGTATTATGACAGGTAGTGACTCATATATTCGTTTATGGTTTGAGCCAAGTTTAGTTAAAATTAAGTTCGATTGTAAGTCGGCTAGAGAAATGGGAGAGTATAGATGGTTTCCATTGAATAGTGGAGGGGAATTTCGTAAATGGTATGGAAATAACTCTAAACTTGTAAATCTTTGGAATAATGGTTTTGATATCCGAAATAATGTTAAAAATTATAGATTGCGTGATACAAGTTATTATTTTAAAGGAGGAATAACATGGGGACGAATTACATCTTCTAAAATTGCCTTTAGAAATGTAATTATTGGAAGTTTGTTTGGGGATGCTGGTCCTATTGGTTTTGTAGAGGAAAATAGATATTATATTTTAGGTTTTCTAAGTAGTAAAGTCGTAAATATTTTGCTAAAGGTGACTAATCCCACATTAAACTTTCAAGTTCACGATATTATGGATTTGCCACTTGCTATTGATAGAAATTTCATAGAGTGTATAGAAAATATCGTAGAAAATAATATTGAAATTTCAAAACAAGACTGGGACACTTTTGAAACCTCATGGGATTTTGGTGCTAACCGCTTAACCAAATATATGTCAGGTTCAGGGTATGCAGATATCCCAATAGACCAATGGCAGTATTGTATCTCAGAAATATATAATTCATGGAAATCCAATGTGGAAGAATGTTTTAAGTTGTTGAAAAGAAACGAAGAAGAACTAAACCGTATCTTCATTGACATCTACGGTCTGCAAGATGAACTGACTCCTGATGTTGCAGATAAGGACATTACAGTACATCGTATATTTGACAGCAAAGAAGATGTGCCGGAGTCTATGAAGGGTTCTGCTTATATCAGAACCAAAAAAGACGAGATAGTTTCCCTCCTTTCTTACTTCATAGGTTGTATGTTCGGTCGTTATTCCTTAGATACTGAAGGTCTTGCCTATGCAGGCGGTGAATGGGATGAAACTAAATACAAAAAATTCAAGCCAAATCCTGATAACATTATACATATTTCCGATGAGGAATATTTGGAGGATGATATCATTAGCCGTCTTTGCACTTGGTTAAAGGTAGTTTATGGCGAGGAAACCTTGGAAGTAAACCTTGACTTTATCGCAGAGGCACTTGGCAATAAAGGAAATACTTCTCGTGAGGTTATCAGAAATTATTTCCTTAACGACTTCTTCAAAGACCATTGTCAGACTTATTCTGTAACAGGCTCAGGTAAGCGACCGATTTACTGGCTTTTTGATTCCGGCAAGCAGAACGGATTTAAGGCATTGATTTATTTACACAGGTATAATGCTGATACTATAGGTAATCTTCGTATTGACTATCTGCATAGAATGCAGCGTATCTATGAAAGCGAGATCAATCGTATGCAGGACACTATCAACAATAGTACCAACGCTCGTGAAGTGGCAGTAGCTACCAAACGCAAGGAAAAGCTGACAAAGCAGTTAAAGGAATGTCGTGAATATGACGAGAAAATCGCACACTTGGCACTTAGCCGTATTGAGCTTGATCTAGATGATGGTGTAAAAGTAAACTATAAAAAACTTCAGACCGGAGTAGACGGAAAGTTCTATGAGGTTCTTGCAGATTCAAAGAACATTATGATAAAGTACAAATAAGCCTAAGATAAGGTAATGTATAATGCCTAACTCAAACTTCTTATACTTAAAATTGGGTTAAGATATTTTAAATCCAATACTTACCACATTTTAAGGACATAGAAAGTTTAAGCTTCTAAGTATTTATTATATAGGAAAATGATGGGTTGAATA
>ERZ773042.2417-NODE-2417-length-10178-cov-3.901709_pt1 | contig 10178 bp, 12 predicted proteins | sample MGYA00511664_ERZ773042 | MGnify/ENA primary metagenome ERZ773042 (study PRJEB29015, sample SAMEA2737984) | human oral metagenome | biome: human oral; feature: human-associated habitat; material: dental | place: China | collected 2036 ... | reverse complement strand
GTTGAGCGTCTCTTCCCCGTGCACTCCCCGCGTATCGCAAAGATCGAGGTGACGCGCCGCGGCATCGTCCGCCGCGCCAAGCTCTACTATCTGCGCGGTCTCACGGGCAAGGCAGCTCGTATTCGGGAAAAACGCTGATCGATGGAAGATGGGGACTGCTGCGGCAGTCCCTATTTTTCGCGTGTATTCTCCATCTTACTTCTTATGGCTGAGAGGAGGCCTCTATGGAACAGGAAACATCAACGGCGTCCGAGATCAAAGACTGGATTGTCTCCATCGTCGTCGCCGTTGCTCTTGCGATGTTCATTCGCACCTTTATCGTCGAGCTCTATGTCGTTGACGGGCCGTCGATGCGCCCGACGCTCGAGTCAGAGCAGCGCCTTGTCGTCAACAAGTTCATCTACCGGTTCCATCCGCCCGAGAAGGGGGACGTGCTTGTCTTTCAGTACCCGCGCGACCCAAGCCGCGACTTCATCAAGCGCGTGATTGCGACGCCCGGCGATACCGTTGAGATCCACGAGGGGCGTGTACTCGTCAACGATCAGCTTCTCACCGAGGACTACATCCTCGAGAAGACGCGCAGCGAGTATCCGAAGTCGACTGTGCCCGAGGGGCGTGTCTTCGTGATGGGCGACAACCGCAACAACTCCGAGGACAGCCGCTTTGCCGACGTCGGCTTTGTGCCGTACGATCTCATCAAGGGCAAGGCCATGCTCGTGTTCTGGCCCATCTCGGCATATAAGACGCTCTGAGGGAGGACGCTATGCGCTTTGTATCATGGAATGTCAACGGTCTGCGCGCCGCACTCAAAAAGGACTTCATGGAGTCCTTCAAGAGGCTGAATGCCGATGCCTTCTGTCTGCAGGAGACCAAGATGCAGGAGGGGCAGGCGATCCTCGATCTGCCCGGCTACGAGCAGTATTTTTACAGCGCAGAGAAAAAGGGTTACTCCGGCACGGCGATCTTCACGCGCGTGAAGCCGCTCTCGGTCAGTTACGGAATCGGCATCGAGGAGCACGACCACGAGGGCCGCGTGATCACGATGGAGTTTGAGGATGTGTATCTCGTCACCGTCTACACGCCGAACTCAAAGAGTGCGCTTGAGCGCCTCGATTACCGCATGGTCTGGGAGGATGCGTTTCGTGCATTCCTGCTCGATCTGCGTTCGAAAAAGCCCGTTGTCGTCTGCGGTGACCTCAACGTCGCTCATACCGAGATTGACCTCAAGAACCCGAAGAGCAACCGCCGCAATGCGGGCTTTACGGACGAGGAGCGCGGCAAATTCACGGAGCTTCTTGCTTCGGGGTTCGTCGATACCTTTCGCGCCCTCTATCCGGACAAGACAGGAGCCTATACATGGTGGTCGTATCTGCGCCACGCGCGTGAGACAAACGCGGGATGGCGCATCGACTACTTCCTCGTCTCCGAGGAGCTGGAGGGCCGCATCGCAGCGGCAGAGATCCATGCGGATGTATTCGGGAGCGATCACTGCCCCGTATCATTGACGTTGAAATAGGGGAGACTATGGCAGAATTGAAAGAAGAACTCGCGCGCGAAATAGCAAAACGGCGCACATTTGCCATCATCTCACATCCGGACGCGGGCAAGACCACGCTCACAGAGAAGCTGCTCCTCTACGGAGGCGCAATCCATCTCGCCGGCTCGATCAAGTCGCGCAAGACGCAGCGTCATGCCGTCTCCGACTGGATGGAGATCGAAAAGCAGCGCGGTATCTCCGTCACATCCTCTGTCCTGCAGTTCGACTATGACGGCTACCGCATCAACATCCTCGATACACCGGGGCATCAGGACTTCAGCGAGGACACCTACCGCACGCTGATGGCGGTGGACAGCGCCGTCATGATTATCGACGCGGCGAAGGGCGTCGAGGCGCAGACGCGCAAGCTGTTCCGCGTCTGCCGTCAGCGCGGCATCCCCATCTTTACCTTTGTCAACAAGCTCGACCGCTTCGGCAAGGCGCCGCTCGACCTCATGGCGGAGCTGGAAGATGTCTTGGGCATTCGCTCTTACCCGATGAATTGGCCGGTCGGTACGGATGGCAATTACAAGGGCGTCTACGATCGCGCGAAGCGCGAGGTCGAGCTTTTTGCCGCCGACGCGAGCCACGGGCAGACAGAGCGCGTCTCCGTTTGCGGCTCGATCGACGACGAGGCTTTCATGGCGCAGCTGACGGAAGAGGAGCGCCGGACGCTCGCCGATGACATCGAGCTTCTCGATGCGGCGGGCGAGGACTTCGACCGCGGGAAGGTCGATCGCGGCGAATTGACGCCGACGTTCTTCGGTTCTGCCATGACGAATTTCGGCGTCAAGAATTTTCTGGAGGAGTATCTGCGACTCGCACCCGCGCCTGCGCCGCGCGCTTCATCCGACGGCGTCATCGAGCCGTCGGACGAGCGCTTCTCGGCTTTCGTCTTCAAGATCCAGGCGAACATGAATCCCGCGCACCGCGATCGCCTCGCCTTCATCCGCATCGTGTCGGGCGCGTTCGAGCGCAACATGAGCGTCTGGCACGAAAAGAGCGGCAAGCTGATCAAGCTCGCGCAGCCGCAGCAGTTTCTTGCGCAGGATCGGCAGATCATCGATGAGGCGTTTCCGGGCGACATCGTGGGGCTTTTTGATCCCGGCGTCTTTTCCATCGGCGACACGCTGACGGACGCCTCGCACAAGTTCAAGTACGAGGATTTCCCCGTGTTTCCGCCCGAGAAGTTCGCACGCGTCTCGGCGAAGGACACGATGAAGCGCAAGCAGTTCGTCAAGGGCATCGAGCAGCTCACGCAGGAGGGCGCGATCCAGCTTTTCGTGCAGGAGGGCGCGGGTGCGGACGCATACATCGTCGGCACGGTCGGCACGCTGCAGTTTGAAGTGCTCGAATACCGTCTGAAGAACGAGTACAATGTCGATATCGTGCTGCAGATGCAGCCCTACGAGGTCGCGCGTTGGCTGACCTTCGCCGATGGGCGCGAGATCACGCCCGCAACCCTGCGCGGCGCCGATCGCGGCATGTTCGTGCGCGACCGCCGGGGCAATCCCGTGCTGCTCGTGAGCAACGAATGGGCGCTCGGCTGGATCACGGAGAACAATCCCGACCTCCTGCTTCATGCCGTACCCGTCGACCGTACGGAGGCATAAAGCCTTGTCGAAGAGGCGAAGAGTGTGGTAGAATACCATAATGTAACAAAATGAAGGAAACGCTGAGGAGATTGGCGGTTCCCTGAATGAGCAGGAATGGGGGGCTGTTGGCATGAAGAGCATGACGGGGTTCGGCGCGGCGGGCCGGGAGAATGAGGATTACAAGGTTCATGTGGAAGTGAAATCGGTCAATCAGCGGTATCTGGACATATCGTTTTCCATGCCGCGCGCTCTCAATGTCTTTGAGAACGATATGCGACATGCCATCAAGAAATTCTCGGCGCGCGGCAAGATCGATGTGAACATCGCCTTTCATGACAAGCGCGAAAAGGAAGCGACCATCGTCCTTGACAAGAACTTGGCACGCGCCTATCAGACAGCGCTTTACGAACTTGGCGATTTCCTGCATTTGACACCGCCCGCCGATGTATGTAAAATAGCCTTGTATCCCGACGTCCTGCGCGTGCACGAGGAGAGCCGTGATGTGCTTGATGCCCGCGAACTCGTCTTTGACGCCTTGGAAAGCGCTTTGGAGCATTTCGTCCAAATGCGAAAGAAGGAGGGCGAGCATACGCGCCTCGACTTCGAGCCGCGCCTCGCGTTTCTCGTCGAGGCAATTGAAAAACTCTCGGCCTTCGAGCCGGAGATCGTCGAGCGCTACCGCGCGCACCTGAGGAACGTCCTCAGCGAAATGCTCAAGGGGCAGGGCATTGATGAGATGCGCATCCTGCAGGAAACGGTGCTCTACGCTGACCGCATCAGCTACAATGAAGAGGTCGTGCGCCTCAAGAGCCACATCGCGCAGTTCCGTGAGACGATCGAGGTGGAGGAAGCGCCCATCGGCAGGAAGCTCGACTTCCTGATTCAGGAGATCAATCGCGAGACGAACACGATTGGCGCGAAGGCGAACTTCACGCAGGCGGCGAAACTTGTCGTCGAGATCAAGAGTGAGGTCGAGAAGCTGCGCGAGCAGGTGCAAAACATCGAGTGAGGGGTCAATATGGACATCAAGCTCATCAATATCGGGTTCGGCAACATCGTTTCGGCGAACCGCGTCGTGGCGATCGTCAGCCCTGAATCGGCGCCGATCAAGCGCATCATTCAGGAGGCGCGCGACGGCGGCAGGCTCATTGACGCCACTTACGGCAGACGAACGCGCGCCGTTGCCATCATGGACAGTGATCATGTGATTCTTTCTGCCGTGCAGCCGGAGACCGTGGCGCACCGCGTTCTTGAGCCAGACACTCCGGAAACGAAAGGAAGAGAGGACGGAAAATGAGAAAAGGACTTTTGGTCGTCGTTTCCGGCCCGTCGGGTGCGGGCAAGGGCACGATCTGTCAGGCGCTCTTGGAAAAGACGCCGCTCGCCTACTCCGTTTCCGCCACGACGCGAAAGCCGCGTGCGGGCGAGGTCGACGGCAAGAGCTACTATTTCCTCTCGGTCGAGGCGTTCGAGGAAATGATCGAAAAGGACGAATTGCTCGAATGGGCGAAGGTCTACGACAATTATTACGGAACGCCATTGAAAAAGGTGGAGGAAAAACTCGCGGCGGGCGAGGATATCTTGCTTGAGATCGATACGCAGGGCGCGATGAAGGTGCGAGAGAAGTTTCCTGAGGGCGTCTACATCTTCATCTTGCCGCCGTCGCTCGCCGAGCTGGAAAGGCGCATCCGCGGGCGCGATACGGAGACGGAGGACGTTTTGAAGAAGCGTCTCGCCGCGGCGATCGACGAGATTGAGGAGGGGCGGCGCTACAAGTACGTCGTCACGAACGACGAGGTCGATGGCGCGGTCGATTCTGTCTGCGCCATCCTTGCGGCGGAGAGGCGTCTTGTCGCACGCAATGGAGAGCTTTTTGACGAAATAGAAAAGGGAAGGGAAGATCCGATATGAGCATGGCAGATCCTTCGATCAACAAACTTTTGGAGATGGTTGACAGCCGCTACACGCTCGTCGTCTTGGCGGCGAAGCGTGCGCGTCAGCTCCTCGACGGTGATGAGCCGAAGGTGGCGGCGAAGTCATCGAAAGATGTGACGATCGCCTTGGAAGAAATTTCTGAAGGCGATATTCTTTACCGACGCAGCAAAGGCGGCATAAAGTAATGGTTCTTGCAGGCAGGAAGATCCTTTTAGGCGTCACGGGCGGCATCGCCGCCTACAAGGCGGTGGAGATTGCGAGCCGCCTGCGCAAGAAAGGGGCGGAGGTTCACGTCGTCATGACGAAAGAGGCCGCCCATTTTGTCACGCCGCTGACCTTTCGCGAGATTACGGGACAGCCCGTGTCGCTCGACATGTGGGAAGAGCCTGCGCATTGGAACGTCGAGCACATCGCTCTGGCGCGTCTGGCGGATCTCGTGCTCATCGCGCCCGCTACGGCGAACATCATTGCCAAGGCGGCGGCGGGCATCGCCGACGACATGCTGACGACGACATTGCTCGCGGTCACAGCGCCGATCTTTTTCGCTCCGGCGATGAACAGCGCGATGTATGAAAATCCCGTGACGCAGGAAAATATGGCAAAGCTCCAAGCGCGTGGCTGGCATAAGATCGAGCCGGCAGCGGGATACTTGGCTTGCGGCGCCTCGGGCATCGGGCGTCTGCCTGAGCCTCAGGACATCGTGCGCGAACTGGAAGAAGCGGGCGCGTGCGGCAAGACGCTCGTCGGCAAGAAGGTGCTCGTGACGGCGGGCGGCACGCTTGAAGCCATCGACCCCGTGCGTTTCATCGGCAATCGTTCGAGCGGCAAGATGGGCTATGCCATCGCGCAGGAGGCGGCGCGGCGCGGCGCTGACGTCGTGCTCGTCGCGGGCGGCACCGTCGCGCTCGCCGATCCCGACGGTGTGCGCGTCCTGCGTACGGAATCGGCGCTCGCCATGCGCGATGCCGTGCTGCAGGAAGCCGAGGACGCTGCGATCGTCATCAAGGCGGCCGCCGTCGCCGACTATCGTCCGAAGGTACGACAGGCGCAGAAGATCAAGAAGAACGACGCTGAACTCACGCTTGTCTTGGAGAAGAATCCCGATATTTTGCTGGAACTGGGCGGCCGGAAAAAGGAGAAGCAGATCCTTGTGGGGTTTGCGGCAGAGACGCAGAATCTCCTCGACTACGCGAAGGCGAAGCTCCAAAAGAAGAATCTTGACCTCATCGTGGCGAACGATGTGACGTGCCCCGACGCGGGATTCAATACGGAGACGAATCTCGTGAAGATTGTGGCGCGCGACGGCTCCGTCGAGGAAATTCCTTTGATGAGCAAGCAGAAGGTGGCAGAGGTTCTCCTCGACCGCATCGAATCCCTACAAAAATAGTTGACAATTGAAATGTTTTCTCGTATAATAAAGCCAAATCGAATATCACTCATCAAGAGCAGTGGAGGGACTGGCCCTATGAAACTGCGGCAACCGTTGGCGTATGCCAAAAAGGTGCCAATTCCTATAGGTATTGCCTATGAGATGGGAGCGAAGGAAGACTCTCTTTTCGTAGGAAGAGAGTCTTTTTTGATGGATGATGTATGCTGCGAATCGGCTTTTGCTGAAGATGTTTCGCGGACGATTTCATGAAAGCGGCGCTTTGAGGCCGCCGGGCAGGGAAGGTCGCACCTTGCTTTTCCAGATATTTGCCGCAGGCGGCAGCGGCGGAATGGAGCATACCATGAGCAAAACGATGCTGTTCACTTCCGAGTCGGTGACGGAAGGTCATCCCGACAAGATGGCCGATCAGATTTCCGACGCCATTCTCGATGCGATTCTTGCAAAAGATCCGCAGGGGCGCGTGGCGTGCGAGACATTGGTGACGACGGGGCAGGTGCATGTCGTAGGCGAGATCTCGACCTCGTGCTACATCGACATCCCGCACATCATCCGCAAGACGGTGGAGAAGATCGGCTACACGCGCGCGAAGTATGGCTTCGACGCAGCGACGTGCGGCATTCTCGTATCGCTCGACGAGCAGTCTGCCGACATCGCGCTCGGCGTTGACAAGGCGCTTGAGGCGAAGGAAGGCGAGTCCGATGTCGCCGACTCCATCGGCGCGGGCGATCAGGGCATGATGTTCGGCTATGCGGCGAATGAGACGCCCGAGCTCATGCCGCTGCCGATTGCACTCGCACATCGTCTGGCACGTCGCCTTGCAGAGGTGCGTAAGAACGGCGAACTCGGCTACCTGCGCCCCGACGGCAAGACGCAGGTGACGGTGCGCTACGAGGACGGCAAGCCCGTCGCCGTCGATACCGTCGTCATCTCCACGCAGCACGATCCGGAAGTCGACCTGGCAACGATTCGCAAGGATATGATTGAAAAGGTCATCAAGGTCATCATTCCGGCAGAGCTTCTGACGGCAGACACGAAGTACTTCGTGAACCCGACGGGCAAGTTCGTCATCGGCGGCCCGCAGGGCGATTCGGGTCTCACGGGCCGCAAGATCATCGTCGACACTTACGGCGGCATGGCGCGTCACGGCGGCGGCGCCTTCTCGGGCAAGGATCCCACGAAGGTCGACCGCTCCGCTGCCTACGCCGCGCGCTATGTGGCGAAGAACGTCGTCGCCGCAGGACTCGCCGATCGCTGCGAGATCCAGCTTGCCTACGCCATCGGCGTCGCGCGTCCCGTATCGATCATGGTCGATACGTTCGGCACGAACAAAGTGGACGAGGCTCTGATCGAAAAGCTTGTGCACGAGAACTTCGATCTGCGTCCGGCCTCGATCATCAGCAACCTCGACCTGCGCCGCCCGATTTACGAGCAGACGGCGGCCTACGGCCACTTCGGCCGCACCGATGCCGATCTGCCGTGGGAGAAGACGGACAAGGCGGACGCCTTGAAGAAAGCTGCGGGAATCTGAAAAGGATACATATACAAAACGGGACAGCTGCAAGGCTGTCCCGTTTTGTCGCGCATCATGGCTTCCCTTGTAATGAAGATGCTTTCATAGTATAATGGCAATAGGAGGTGATTCTATGAAGAAGATGCTTTGCGCCGCCCTTCTGGCTATGCTTGCGGTGAGTGCGGCTCCCGTTTTTGCGGCTTCGATGTCATCGGCGAAAGATACGGCGGGCGTGCAGCGCTATAATTGCTGCGGCAGCAGATGCTATCGAGACGATGAGCAGAGCGGCCCTTACTGCGACGAGAACGGCTACTGCACCTACGACCGCAGGTAAGCGCAGCCGAAGTTATGGAACGGCGCTCCTTGCGCTACGCATGGAAAATCCCCCTCGCGGCTCTTTCGAGAGCGGCGAGGGGGATTTTTCATCGCTTCATTTGCCCCAGATAGTGCGTGGCGAACTGCTGCGCCGTGCGGCCGCTGCGTCCGGAGTGCTCAAGCTCCCAGCGATGCGCGAGGATGCGAAGCTCCTCGGGGGCAAGGCGGACGCCCTCCTTTTCAAGGTAGTGGGCGATGATGGCATGATATTGCTCTTGGTCGGGCGCGAGGAAGGTGATGATGAGACCGAAGCGGTCGGAAAGAGAGACGGTCTCGTTCACGCTGTCCTGACGATAGAGTTCGTCCTGTGCCTGATCGCGGTCGCGCCAGCTTTCCTTGATGAGGTGGCGGCGGTTGGAGGTCGCGTAGATGAGCACGTTTTGGGGACGCGCCTCGACGCCGCCTTCGATGGCGGACTTCAGATACTTGTACTCCGTCTCAAATTCCTCGAACGAGAGGTCGTCGAGGAAGAGGATGAAGCGCTTGGAGGGAAATCGGCGAAGCGCTGCGAGAATGCGCGGCAGTTCGCCGAGCTGCGATTTCGCGAGCTGCACGAGCCGAAGACCGCGGCCATAGTATTCGTGAGCGAGAGCCTTGACGGAGGAGGACTTGCCCGTGCCGCGCGCGCCGATCAGGAGTACGTTGTTGGCAGGACGACCTTCCAGGAAGGCTTCCGTATTGTCTGTCAGCTGCTTCTTCTGGCGGTCGTAACCGATGACGTCAGTGAGAGGGAGCGCTTCGAAGTGCTCGACGCCTTGAAGTTTGTGCTCCTTGTCGTTCCAAGAGAACGCCTTGCAGCTCGAAATCTCGCCGCAGCCGTAACGCCGGTAAAAATCGAGGAAGGCGTCTGAGACTTCCTCTGCCGATGCCGCAGATGCTATGCGTTCGTGGAGGAAGGAGGACGCTTCGCTCGTGCAGCGCTTCGTCGGTTCGTAGTCGTCAAGGAGGTCGCATGGCAGCATGGCGCTCGGCGGCTCGTGAAAGACGTCGGCGAGGATTTCCATATCGCGCACGAAGGCACGGCGAAGACTGTTGCCGACATTGCCGGAAGATTGTTCCACCGTGCATGCGAAGGTGTTTTCCACATGAGCGAGCACATGGAGAAAATAGGAGCGCAGGATATTTCCGGAAAGGCCGAGCAATTCCGCCTTCTCGATGAGCCCTGCGGTGAAATCGTAAGCGTGCGAAGTGTTCTCAGGATTTTCCAGAAAGCGCAGGAACTTTCCGATGAGCGCATCCTCCAAGATGGGACGGCAGATGCAGAGTTCGTGCAGGCGGGGTTTGAGCATGTCTTTCTCCTCTCGTCAGAACGTCAGTTTTTCCTTGATGCGCTCGACGGCTCGCTTCGTATTCTCTCGGTCGCCGAAAGCTGTGAGGCGGAAATATCCTTCGCCGCATGGGCCGAATCCTGCGCCCGGCGTGCCGACGATGTCCGCGCCTGTGAGAAGGTGGTCGAAGAAGTCCCACGAGGAGAGTCCGTGCGGCGTCTTGAGCCAGATGTAGGGTGCGTTTACGCCGCCGTATGCCTCAAGCCCGATGGATTCAAGGCCCTCGCGGATGAGTCGGGCGTTTTCGAGGTAGTAGGAAATGGCAGCCGCCGTCTCTCGTTTCCCTTCGGGCGTGAATATGGCCTCTGCGCCGCGCTGGATGATGTAGGAGGTGCCGTTATACTTCGTCGTGTGGCGGCGATTCCAGAGCGGGTTGAGGCTCTTCTTCGTGCCGTCGGCGCTCCTGCCCTGCACGCTCTTCGGCAGCACGATGTAGCCGCAGCGCGTGCCCGTGAAGCCCGCTGTCTTCGAGAAGGAGCGAAATTCGATGGCAACGTCCTTCGCGCCC
>ERZ773042.2414-NODE-2414-length-10184-cov-2.337842_pt1 | contig 10184 bp, 8 predicted proteins | sample MGYA00511664_ERZ773042 | MGnify/ENA primary metagenome ERZ773042 (study PRJEB29015, sample SAMEA2737984) | human oral metagenome | biome: human oral; feature: human-associated habitat; material: dental | place: China | collected 2036 ... | reverse complement strand
CTTCCGCATCGAAGGGGAAGAGACTTGGGGCGTACAATTCCACCCCGAAGCCTTCCACAGCGAAGAGGGTACCAAGCTACTTGCCAACTTTATTGACATCGTGGGGATTGGGGGCAACTGGTCGCCAGACGCCTTTATCGAGCGCACTGTAGCAGAGCTGCGTGAGCAACTCCAAAACGACAAAGTACTCCTCGCCCTTAGTGGGGGTGTGGATAGTTCGGGAGGCGCGGGGCTCCTAAACAAAGCAATCGGGCGCAACCTCACTTGTATATTTGTGGATCATGGTTTGCTGCGAAAAGACGAGGCAACCCAAGTGATGCAGGACTATCGCTGCCTTGGTCTCAACGTAATAGGGGTAGATGCTCACGAGCAATTCTACAACGCCCTAGCCGGAGTAACCGACCCCGAGCAGAAGAGAAAAATCATCGGCAAGGGCTTCATCGATGTATTTGAAGCCGAAGCTGCCAAGATAAAGGATGTGAAATGGCTCGGACAAGGGACTATATATCCCGACGTTATCGAGTCTATCAACATTACGGGTATGGTCATTAAGAGCCACCACAACGTGGGAGGACTCCCCGAACGTATGAAGCTCAAACTCGTAGAGCCTATCCGTGCCCTTTTCAAAGACGAAGTGCGCCGTGTGGGTCGTGCCCTCGGCATGCAAGATCACCTTTTGGAGCGTCATCCCTTCCCCGGGCCGGGGCTGGGGATTCGTATCCTAGGGGAAATCACCCCCGAGAAAGTACGTATCCTGCAAGAAGCGGATGCTATCTACATGAACGAAATGCGCCGCCAAGGGCTCTACAACGAGGTGTGGCAAGCCGGAGCCATCCTACTACCTGTGAAGAGTGTAGGGGTGATGGGAGACGAGCGTACCTACGAGTACACCGTAGCCCTACGCGCCGTGACGAGTGTAGATGCCATGAGCGCGGACTGGAGCCGACTCCCCTATGAGTTTTTGGCAAAAGTCTCCAACGAGATCATCAACAAGGTGAAAGGGGTTAATCGTGTTGTGTACGATATCTCCTCTAAGCCCCCCAGCACCATTGAGTGGGAATAACCCAACGTATATCTAAGAACTAGCACAACGCCTCCTAAGGAGTAGGGTATAGATAGGAAAGGACTGTCTCATACCTTCCTCCTTTGGGCTTGTTTCGTTACCCTTTCTCTTCGCACCCACAAAGGCTCAACAAGAGTAACCCCCTCCCAAAGACAACATCAAGAGTATCCCTCTTCCACCTACGAAGAGGGGAATAAATGGTACCAATCCAATAGAGAAAATCAATGTCTACTTATCAACCCGAAGACTCTCGTAAAGTAACAACGCACCGACTACGGGAGATGAAAGAGCGTGGAGAAAAAATCGCCATGCTCACGGCCTACGATTACACCATGGCTACCCTTGTAGATAGTGCCGGCATGGATGTAATACTCCAACATTATGGCGGGCAACACCACCACCCTGCCCATTACTCTTGATCAGATGATCTACCATGGGAAGTCTGTAATGAAGGCGGTAAAGCGGGCATTGGTCGTAGTGGATCTCCCCTTCGGATCTTACCAGGGGAACCCGATGCAGGCGCTAGACTCTGCTATCAAAGTGATGAAGATCACCCATGCGGATGCTATCAAAGTAGAAGGGGGTAGCGAGATTAGCGAATCCATACAACGCATACTCTCGGCAGGAATCCCCGTAATGGGGCACCTCGGTCTCACCCCTCAGTCTATCAACAAATTCGGCTCCTACAATGTACGTGCTCGGGAAGAAGCAGAAGCCAAGAAGCTGATAGCCGATGCCCATTTGCTCGAGGAGCTCGGCTGCTTTGCCATCGTTTTGGAAAAAATCCCTGCCACCCTTGCAGAGCGTGTAGCGAGCGAACTCTCCATCCCCATCATTGGGATTGGTGCCGGGGGCAACGTAGACGGGCAAGTGCTCGTGCTGCACGACATGTTGGGGCTAAACGAGGGATTCCGTCCTCGCTTCCTACGCCTCTATGCCGAGATGGGGCAAGCGGTGCGCACCTCTGTAGGGCAATACATTACGGATGTGAAGACAAGAGACTTCCCCAATAGCGAGGAACAATACTAGTCTCAACCCCAACCAACCCTTTTTCTTACTAAGGTGGGCAATACAGAGCACCTCCAACGACGAGACATCTCGTTTGTATCGTTTATTGCCATACTTGAGTTTGCGCTCGCGCTAGCGGCACCCAGTGGCGGAGATGCCCTCTTTGGGGGTGTTTCCGTGCCTGCTTGGTACACCTTTTATGTAAACAAACTTTTTGCGGGGCTACCTCTACTGCTCTCCCTCTCGGGGTATCTCTGGAGTGTTCGAGGGGAGTCGCCATCCCCCAACCGCAAGCAAAGTTCCCTTCTCTTAGGCAAAGCCGATCGCCTGCTCTTCCCCTATTGGCTCTTTACCACGCTCCTTTACTTTGTGGCTGTTGGCCTGCCCAATTATCTGGCTGGGAGCTGCCCTTTTACGAGCTACACCCAATGGTTGCTCTTTCCTCACACACAAAGCATCGGCTACCTGTGGATTTTACCCGCGCTCTTTTGGCTGCACTGCATTACCCTTGTGATCCCTAAGCAACAAAGTCTCAAGCAAACAATAGTAGCTTATGGAGTGGCACTCGGGCTCTACGCCCTAGGGGGGCTCTTAGAAATTGAGGCGCATCAAGATCCTCTTGCCCTTGTCTGGACTATCCGAAATGCCCACTTTTTCATTCTCGGAGCCTTGGTGCAAAAGATCTACCGTAGGGGCGTGCCCGGTCGTGTTACGATAATGGCATTGTTGCTTTTCCATGTAGTGCTGGTAGCGCGCATCCTGACGCCCTACAAGCAACCTTGGATCCTTCTTTTTACGCTTCCCTACTTTACCTTCCTACTCGTCATTATCTACGGAGCCAGTTCTAAGGTGGGTAAATGGATCGAACGCCCTCTATGGCGAGATCTCGCACGTTTCTGCTACCCCATCATCCTACTGATGCTCCTCAACGTACTCGTCTTTAGGCTCTGGATTTTCCCGTTAGTCTCGGGCAGTGCATGGGGTATTAACCTCGCCATGATCGCCTCTTTTGTCTCCAACCTGCTCCTGCCGCTTCTTCTCGATCGCCTACTCAATCGCTACCTCCCTCGCTCTTGGCGTACCACTTTTGGCTTCCCTGTCCAAAGGCTCCCCTAGTAGCAAGAGTTATGTACCTTTGCCAGCGTATGAATAGAGTTGTACGTATCGTCCTATACTTGTTACTGACAAGTCTGGTGGTAGGAGGGGCTCGTGCTCAAAGCTTCTTCCCCTCTTCCATGCTCAATGGGCGAGTGAACGCTTTACAAATCAAACCTATCCCCGAGCGCAAAGAGTGGATACCCTTTCCCTATTACACCCTAGGTGGGAAAGAGGGGTTACTAATTTCTTTCGACCTCCTAGACGACGAACCGCACACCCTTCGCTACCAACTACAGCATTGCGATACCGAGTGGAACCCTTCCGGTCTCGCTAAAACAGAATTCCAATCAGGCTACTCCGAAGGCGAATTCCCTCCCTCCATCCCCCCCTCTCTTACCAAGGTCTCTTACCGGCACTACTCACTCACGCTATCCCAAGCGAGTTCTCCTCATCCCATTCTATCAGGCAACTACCTCCTGACTGTTTACGATGCCATGGAGCCGGAACGGCCTCTCGTGCAAGCGGCATTCGCCGTAGTAGAGCCCCTTGCCACCCTCGTAGGGAATGTAGATAAGACTTGGGGAATAGACCCACACAAGCAACACTTAGAAGTAAATGTGGGTATAGAGCATTTGGGAGGGAGTAGCTCCGACCTCGACTTCACGCTAGTCGTGGCACAGAATAGCCGACGCGACAATGTACTATGGGTTCGCCGTCCCTCTTTTAGGGGGCTGGACCAACTCCAATACCGGCGCGAACTTCTCGCTTTTGAGGCAGGAAACGAATACCACGCCATGGAATACCTTAGTCCGTATATCCCCTCCCTGGGGGTAGAACGCTCCGCAGTGGAGAAGGAGGCGAATAGGCTCATCCTCTACACCAACTACAACCGATCCCAAAGCGACTTCCATAGTACCGACCAAGGGGCTATGGGGCAATACGTAATCCGCTCTCGCAATCTCGATGGCGACATTGCCACTGCTACCGATTACTACAGAGTCTGCTTCCGACTCGAAAGCGAGCCTCTAGCTGATGGGTTGCGACCTATTCTCGAAGGTGAAGCATTCGACTATCTCCCCTACGAAGAGCGTCTTCTGCACTACTCCGACCAAGAGGGAGCCTATACCGCAGAGCTACTCCTTAAAGGGGGCTACCTATCCTACCTCTACCTCGCAGCAAAAGAGGAGGGAAGCCGCCCCTACACAGCCCAAGCCATTGAGGGCAATCACTACCCCACCCACAACCAATATACGCTATTTGTATACTACCACCCCTTAGGGGCTAGATACCACAAGCTCGTAGGGGTAACACAGTGTCACTAAATAAGTATAGCAGCAAAATATTCTATATGGATGCTCTAACTCGTACTATCTACACGGCCATGCGCCCCCGTCTTGCCATCATCCACCATTACTATCCACAGCGAGCCGAGGAGCTACAATACCGCCAATGGCAACGCGTTATGCGCTGCCTCCGTGCCACGGAGTACGGATGGATTACACGCGCTGCAGCGGTCTCCACACCCGATCAGTACGCCTCCATCGTGCCTCTTGTGCAGTACGAAGACTTACGAGGATACACAGATCGCATGATCCAGGGCGAGAGTAACGTGCTCGTTCGCGGGGGATGCAATCGCTTTGCTGTCTCTAGTGGTACCTCGGGAGGGCGCAGTAAATACATCCCTGTGAACCCGTTACATCTACAGATGTGCCACTTCAAAGGGGGATCGGATGCCCTATGGCTCTACCTAGCCACCCGACCCGACAGCCGTTTTTTCAAGACAAAGGGTCTTGTACTCGGTGGAAGCCAAAAGCCCACTCCCCTCACGCCCGATATTTCTAGGGGAGACTTGAGTTCGATTCTCATCGAACAAATGCCCCGTTTGGGTAGTGCCATACGAGTTCCTTCCAAAGAAACCCTCCTCCTTGAGGACTGGATGGAGAAAATCCCTGCCATCATAGCCGAGACAAGAGACGCTAACGTGGGGAGCCTCTCGGGCGTCCCCTCTTGGATGCTTACCCTCATCAAACGACTACTTGAGGATACCAAAGCGGATAACCTAAGCGAAGTATGGAGCGAATTGGAGGTGTTCTTCCACGGAGGGATCAGCTTTGCCCCCTACCGAGAGGAGTACAAACGCCTCATTCCCTCGCCACGTATGCAGTACAGGGAGACCTATAATGCCTCCGAAGGTTTCTTTGGGATCCAAAATGACCCCAACGACCCTGCCATGCTGCTGATGCTCGACTATGGTATTTACTACGAGTTTATCCCGCTGGCAGAACTGGACTCCCCCACCCCCAAAGCAATCCCCCTCGTAGAGGTGGAGGTAGGCAAAACCTATGCCCTTGTTATCAGCACCCTTGGAGGATTGTATCGATATATCATAGGGGATACCATCCGATTTACCCAACGCAATCCCTATAAATTCATCATCGTAGGGCGCACCACCAGTTATATCAATGCCTTTGGGGAGGAACTCATGGTATGCAATGCAGACGAAGCCCTCGCTCGGGTAAGTAGCGAACAGCAGGCTACCATTACCGAATACACCGCAGCTCCCTACTTCGATGCCTCTACGGGCAAAGGTCGGCACGACTGGCTTATTGAATTCGGCCAAGCCCCTCAAGATCTCACTCTATTTGCCCAACGCCTGCACGAAGAATTACGCAAAATCAACTCAGATTACGAAGCCAAGAGCAGTCCGGGCATGACCCTCCAACCCTTGGAGATTCGGGCTGTGCCCAAAGGGACATTCGAGCGCTACCTCAAAGAAAAAGGTAAGTTGGGAGGACAAAACAAGATCCCCCGGCTACGCAACGACCGCGAGCTATACAACGCCATCCTGCAACTCTCCGGCATAGCGTAGCCGGCTAGAAAAAGCCCTCGGCGGAGAGGGAAAAAGAAACGAGGCTGATTTTCATTTCGTTTCTCGCTAGAATTTTCTCCATTCTAGGCTGGAATGTGGGAGAGAAATTACCCAGAAAAATTTTCAATTTAGCCCTGTACTTTTTTGGATACAGGGCTATTTTTTTGCCCGTTTGGGAGGGCGAAAAATTGCGCTAGGTCTGCAACCAATATTGCCCAAGGCAAGGGTTGATTCTGCAATGTGCAAAAGATCGGCGCAAATCAGGCACCCCTAGAGAGATAAGTGCTCACGGCAAAAGGGCATTTCTGTTGCATTTTCTCTTAGCCGTAGAAGTGTCGTATTCACGGAGAAAGGCTATCTTTGTGTCGTAATATATAGTGTGCACAATGAAACATCGCAGTATACAACACACCCTTAGCTCCGCACTTGGGCTGCTCATATTCCTCTTTGCCTCAAGCTGTATCAGCAACAAGGAAATCCAAAACCCCGAGCTCACCACGGTACAAGTGTCGAGTTTTACACTCACATCAAAGTCCAATCCCGCCCTGGAGAAAGTGTTCTTTTCGATTGATCATGCGAAGGGAAAAATCTACAACGCACAGCCACTTCCCTATGGCACTCAGATTGATTCGGTAAAAATCAAGGTTGGGATACAAACCCCGGCTACCTTTAAGTTGCTTATCGATGGGAAAGAACTGGAGCGTAGTGCTACGGACTCTATCTACCTTCGCGACCGCTGGAATAAGGAAATTACTGTAGAGGTTACGAACAAAGAAAAAGCGCTAAAGAAAAGCTATACGGTACAGATCCTGAAGGAAATAAACAACCCTGATTCATATTATTGGATGCCTGTTATCGCAGGTAAACTTCCCGATTTAAGCGGCAAAGAAACCATCTTCTGCCGGTCAGACAAGGATCTATATATCTTTGCTTCTCAGGGAGCACAGACTCAGCTCTATCACGCTCCTGCCAACACCCTCGTATGGGAAGAAGTGCCAACAGGGCTATCGGGGAAACCCGTCACAAGTGCCATCGCCACCTCAGAAGGCGTCCTCTATGCCATTCTAGGAACAGCTCCTACCCAAACTTGCATTGTGAGCCTAGACGGAGGAAAGCAATGGCTCGAAGAAAATCGCTACAATAATGGTAGCATACTGCTTGGCGCCTTCACAGAACGTGGACGAAGCCAACCTTCTATTTGCATGATAGAGCAAGACCCTTCGGGCAAAAACTACTTCGCATGCCTCCCCGGCAATGGGGTATACAAGCGGGGCGAGGAAGTGCCGGAAGACTTCCCCATGAGCGGATACAGCACAGCCCTCTTTGAGGTTGCACACCATCCCCTCCTCGTCTTGGTAGGTGCAAAAACAGCTAGTGGCAAGCCATCTCGCCTTACTTGGACTACGACAACCGGTCTTGATTGGCTCACGCCCACGCCTCAAAGCGACAAGGATCTACTCCCTCCTTTTGAGGGGGCAGAGGCTCCACTTCTCATCTCAACATCGAGCAACAAGGGACTACTTTACTGCGTCTATCCGGCTAGCCACACTCCTCAGCGAGGGGCTACAATTTACAGCTCCAAAGACCAAGGGGTCACATGGACGGCGCGTAATTCCGCCCTCATGCTACCTCACGAAACACTCCCCTTTGGAGGATATGGAAAACTCTTTGGGTTCGCACGAGATGAATTGATTTTCTTCCTCTTTGGCGGGAAGAAGGCCGATGGTTCACTCGACCGAACCATTTGGGAAGGGAGGTCTTCCATCTTAAACTAAAAACAGCCCCCTCTCAATGCAGAAGTTTTGCACGAACACGCCGAAGGGAAATAGGCTCTCTCACTATCCTTGGTGGCTCTTGTTGCTCATCTTGGGCGGGATACATTCTGCCCTTAATGCGCAAGAGTATCGCTTAGAATGGGGTGGGATTGCCTCGGTTAATAGCTACCTAGGCGACGCCAATCGGGTAATTCCTTTTGCATCCGTAGGCGGGGGAGTAGGGGCACAAATGCGCTATAATCACAATTTCCGCATTGCCTTCTCGGGAGATCTTTCCTACAACTACATTCATGGTAATAGCCGAATACGGAACCAAGTCTATCCCCAACAAAAAAGCAAAGTCAACTTTGCGACTCACGCCCTATTACTCTCCTTTAGAGGGGAATATAACTTCTTTGCTTATAGCGATAAATACCCATTTCTCCACACACGTAGGTGGAGTCCCTACCTTGCCCTTGGGCTATCCGTAGGCGCCGCTTTTGGCAAAGACGCTCACACATTTATGCCGGGGATAGAGGGAGCTCTCGGCATCAAATATAAAATAGCGAATCGCCTCAATCTCATTGCCTCCCTCGGAGGGCGACAGTTTTTTACCGACAGACTGGATGCACTCAGTAATGAATCCTCTTTTCTTAGCAACCCATACCGCCTTCAATCGTCTTGGTATAAAGGAGGGGATGGAATGCTGCTAATAACCCTAGGGTTCACGTACGAATTTTCTTCCCGAGGCTCTTCTTGCAACATAAATGAGCAAATTGCACGATAATAACGGATCCAACATGCCTTACGAGGCAGTACCCAAGCATGTCGCCATCATCATGGACGGCAACGGACGTTGGGCTACAGCACAAGGGAAAGACCGCTCCTACGGTCATGTGGAGGGGGTAGTAGCTCTCCGACGCACCGTGGCAGCCGCCGCCAAAGCAGGCATCGAGACGCTAACGGTCTACGCCTTCAGTTCGGAGAATTGGGCACGCCCAACGGCAGAAGTGGATGCACTTATGGCCCTTATGGCACAGAGTATGGAGCACTATGCCCCCGAATTTGCCTCAGAGGGAGTACGCATCCTTGCTATTGGCGACCTCCATCGCCTGCCCGAGAGCACACGCCAAGCCGTGGAGCGCACCATGGAGCAAACAGCGCACAATAGCACTATTACCCTTGTTGTGTGCCTTAGTTACTCCTCAAGATGGGAGCTAAACCATGCTGTCCGCCGCTTGGCACAAGACGTAGCTTCGGGCAAAATCTCCCCGGAAAATCTATCGGGAGACGAGCCTTTGGCTCCCTATCTCTCCACTTACGGCATACCCGATCCCGACCTCCTCATTCGCACGGGAGGCGAGTTTCGTATCAGCAATTTCCTCCTCTACCAAATAGCCTATTCCGAGCTCTACTTCTGCCCGACCCTCTGGCCGGACTTTGACGAAGAAGACCTCCAAAAGGCGCTTTACGAATTTTCTCAACGCCACAGACGATTCGGACTTGTGGAGGGACAGTCCCCCATTCATCCCAACGAAAACAAAGTAACATCGGCAGCAAATGCAGCCCCTCAAGATACTCTATGATGCGTAAAATCCTAGCTCAGATTCTGCTCCTATCGGGGCTATCTCTTCTATCTTCTCAGCTCCGAGCTCAAACAGATACTCCCGAGCCTCCCAAAAGTGATAAGGTAGAAATCAACTATGCACGCCCCACGAACTATCGAATTGCCGACATAGCGATAACAGGGGGAGAGGGCTACGACAACGCCGTTCTTATCAGCCTCTCCGGACTTAACGTTGGCGATCTCGTAGAGGTGCCCGGCATTGCCTTTAGCGATGCTGTACGCCGCTTTATGCGCTTCGATAATGCTCGCATCATAGCAAAGAAAATCGAAGGCAATCAGATTTGGATTGAGATCCAACTCAAGCAACGCCCCAAAATCTCCCAGGTTACCTTTACCGGAGTTACCAAGAGTGAACGAAAAGACCTAGAGGAGCGTACCGGGTTACGTGCCGAGATGCAGCTCACCCCTAATATCATCGATCGCACCAAACAACTTGTCAAGAAATACTTCGACGAGAAGGGCTATAGCGACATGACCGTAGAGGTAGAGCAGAAAAACGACCTCTCGAAACAAAATCACGCCCTCGTTACAGTTGTTATCGACAAAAAGAGCAAAATCAAAGTAAGTCAGATCGAATTCGTTGGTAATAAAGAGCTAAGTAACAACGCCCTACGCGCCTCCATGAAGAAGACCAACGAGACCTTTTCCCTTGGTAAAGGCCGTGCATGGTCTAGCATTCTAGAGATCTTTAGTCGGAAAAAATTCATCGAAAAGGACTATAAAGAAGACCTCAACAACCTACTGACGCGCTACCACGAAGCAGGG